>Ga0307510_10011927_pt1 | contig 10304 bp, 11 predicted proteins | sample 12_EM_MG_FD_207224 | JGI IMG/M metagenome (GOLD analysis project Ga0307510, IMG submission 207224) | Populus trichocarpa ectomycorrhiza microbial communities from riparian zone in the Pacific Northwest, United States - 12_EM | ecosystem: Host-associated > Plants > Roots > Unclassified | place...
GTCGCTGGCCAAGTCCGGCCCGCCGACCGAAGGCGGCAATGCGATCCATCCCGACGCCAAGGGAAATCTGTACATCGATCCCAAGGTGTTTCCGTCGGCCGTCGCGGCTGACCTTCCTCCGGAGATCGCCGAGCACCTGGCCAACTCGCAGCTTCCGCTGAACCACGTCGCGTTCGAAGCCCCTGTCACCGTTGCGGCCTGGCGCGACAAGCCGACGTTCTACGTCCTCACCACGAAGGACAAGGTCATCGCGCCCGAGGCTCAGAAGTTGTTCGCAACCAGGATGAAGGCTCAGGTGACGGAAGTCGCCGGCAGCCATGCCTCGCTCGTCGTGCACGCGAAGGAAGTCGCCGAGGTCATCGAAAAGGCAGCGCTCGTGAAGTGACGAACCTGCTCCCGGCGCTGTCGCGCCGGGAGTGCACCCGCTCGATCATTTCATGCCAAGCATCCGGAGTACGATATGACTCAACGCGACATCGCGAACCAGGACGCCCTCACTCTCGAAGCGGCGCCAACCCGTTACATCGAAGGCCACGGAATCCGCTTCGCCTATCGCCGTCTCGGCCCTGCGACAGGAATTCCGCTGATTCTTCTGCAGCACTTCTCGGGAAACATCGACGGATGGGATCCCGCCGTCGTCAACACTCTGGCCGTTGATCGCCCCGTGATCGTCTTTGACAACGCAGGGGTTGGCCGCTCGACCGGTCAAACGCCCGACAACGTCGAGGCGATGGCGCGAGACGCGGTCGATTTCATCGACCTGCTCGGGCTCATTGAAGTGGACCTGCTTGGCTTTTCCCTCGGCGGCTGCGTCGCGCAGCAGATCGCCGCCGAGCACGGACAGTTGGTCCGCAAGCTCATACTCGTCGGCACCGCGCCGAAAGGCGGAGAGGAACATTTGTTGGCGGTTCTGCAGCAAGCGTTTTCCCAAAGCGATGCGCCGGATCCCCGCCTGCCGCTGTTCTTCACGAATTCATCCGCCAGTCGGTCTTCCGGACTGGCCTTCCTGAAGCGGACGAAGATGCGTCAGGATGATCGGGACACCGATAACGGCAGCGCGGTCACCGATCCACAGGCCAAGGCGCTGATCACCTGGTGCGCGACACCTGACCCCGGGCACGCCATTCTGCGCGCTATCCGCCAGCCCGTTCTTGTGGTCAGCGGCAGCCACGACACCATGCTGCCCGCCAACAACGCTTACGCAATGTCTAGGGACTCAGCAACGCTCAGCTGGTCCTCTATCCCGACTCAGGGCACGGCGCGCTGTTTCAGCACCACGACATCTTCGTCAGCCACGTCCGGACTTTCCTGGATGCCCAACCCGCGGCCGCATGACACAAGGCGCGTTCCGACGGGATCAGGCGCACTTTATCCATTAGAGTTGTTGCAGAGAGGACAAAATGACAATCACTAAAATCGAAGTAGAGCGCTTCAGCCTCACGAGCCCTAGACCATTCGACGCTATTGTGGCGGCGCTCAAGTCGGCGGTCGGGCAGCCCGACATGGTCGAATTTTTCAGGGAAACGAGGGCGACAAATTCCTTCCCGGATTTGGAGCGCGTTGTACGAAGGGGCCTCGGCCGAACCGACCTCATGCTCTTCGCGGAATTCGACCTGGGCGACATTCTGCGTCGCGAAGCCGGATCCAGGACGCCCAAGATCATACGGCTTGTGATCGGCAATCCACTCATCATGAAAGAAATGGTCAAGCACGTGCCCGATGCCGGATCTTACGCTCCAGTCACGGTGCTCATCGATGAGCGCTCCGATGGCGTGCATGTCTCTTACGACAAAATGGAGAGTTTTCTGCTGCCTTATGGCAGCGCAGAAGCCCTTGTCGTCGCCCGAAATCTCGATGCGAAAATCACGACCTTGCTACGCGAATGTGCAAGCTGAACGCCCTCGACGTCTTCGGCCGATGGAAGTGCGATGCCGGGCGTCAGTCGCCCGATATGGACAGCCCCGCGAGAAGCGGCGCGTACGCGGCGAGCCGGCGGGATACGAACTCGGTGAAGAGCCGCACGCGCTTGGTCTTGCGTGTCTCCCCCTGGGTGAGAAGCCAGAGCGTTCCATACATGTGCAGGCCGGTGCCCGGCACCCTCACCAGCAGGGGGTCGGCATCGCCGACGAAGCACGGCAGTGTCGTGATCCCGAGCCCCTGCCTGACGGCAACGATCTGCGAGCCGGCATCCGTGGTCCTGAATGGAACCCCCGTGGTGCGAACCTCACCCTCGCTGGCCCAGTCCGGGATGCCATGAATGCTGATGACGATCCACCTGACAGGATCAGGCGCGCCGGCACGCCACGCGGCCAGTCGATCCCTGGACATGTAGACGCCGCCGAACAGCTCCGGTCCCTTCAGGCCGTGAAGATTGAGCGGCAGGGTTTTGCGGTCGTAGACGACGCGGATCGCGACGTCGGCCTCTCGGTTGGTCAGATTTGCCAGTTCGCCATACGACAGGATGTCCATCTCGATATCAGGATGCAGACGCGCGAAATCGGCGAAGTCCGGCATGAGCAGGTGTGTCGCCAGCGGCGGCGCCAGCGTCACCCGCAGAAGCCCGCGCACGCTCTGGTCGCGCCCGAACACGCGCGTCTCCAGCAGGTGCGACGACGCTTCCATCTGGTCCGCGAACTCGAGGACCTCCTCGCCCGCGGCCGTCAGGCGATAGCCCGACGGCAGCTTTTCGAACATGTGGACCCCGAGGCGTTCCTCGAGCTGGGCGATGCGTCGCAGCACGGTCGCGTGGTTCACGCCGAGGCGCTCGGCGGCAGCCCGCACCGAGCCTCCGCGCGCGACGGCAAGAAAGAAGCGAACGTCATCCCAGTCGATCATGGTGCAATCCCGCACCGCGCGGTGCGCCTTCCAAGCCCGTGTCTAACGCCTCGTACAGCAGTCTGTGCGGTGATCATAGCCTGCGCCAACAAGCACAGCCCAATTCCGAACGGCGGACACCGATCATCGCGGCTGGCGTCAACCGTCCAGCCGGATCGATTTCGCACCACCGATGTGCGCGTTTCCGCACTCAACGCCTGACGCGGGCAGACCCATGTCGAGGTTCTCGGGGGCAGATGCTGTCCCGACACCACGACAGGAGAAGTTATGGGAAAGCTTGAAGGCAAGGTTGCAGTCATCACGGGTGGATCGAGCGGCATGGCGCTGGCGAGCGCCAAGCGGTTCGTTGAAGAAGGCGCCTATGTCTTCATCACGGGCCGGAGGCAGGAGGCGCTCGACGCGGCCGTCAAGCTGATCGGCCGGAACGTGACCGGCGTGCGCGGCGACGCGGCCAATCTCGCCGACCTCGACCGCCTGTTCGATACGGTCAAGCGAGACAAGGGCAAGATCGACGTCCTGTACGCGAGCGCCGGCATGGGCGAAGCCGTCCCACTGGGCGAAATTACCGAGCAGCATTTCGATGCGACCTTCGACCTGAATACGCGCGGCACGCTGTTTACGGTTCAGAAGGCGTTGCCGCTGTTTCGCGACGGCGGATCGATCTTCATGACCGGGTCCGTTGCGTCGGTGAAAGGTTTTCCCGGTTACGGCGTGTATGCGGCGAGCAAGGCGGCGCTGCGCTCATTCGCACGGACCTGGCTCAACGAACTGAAGGGCCGGAATATCCGGGTGAACGTGCTGAGCCCGGGGCCGATCGCCACACCGATGCAGGACCAGGTTCTCACCGAGGACGCGAAGCGGATGTTCGAATCCCTGATCCCCAGGGGAACGATGGGACGTCCCGAGGAAATCGCAGCGGTCGCGCTGTTTCTTGCCTCAGACGATTCAAGCTTCGTGAACGGGGTCGAGCTGTCGGTCGACGGCGGCTTCTCGGCCATCTGATAACAGGAGAAACATGATGAGCTATGCAATCATAGGATTCGGCAAGATCGGCCAGGCCCTCGCCCACGCCTTCGCCCGCAAGAACATCGACGTAACAGTCGCGAGCCGCCGGCCGCCCGAGGCGTTGGCGCCGCAGGCTCGGGCGATTGGACCCACGGTCGTCGCCAAGTCGCTGCGGGACGCGCTCGAGGCCGACACGATCATCCTGGCGGTCCCGTTCGGGGAGCATCGCGAGGTTGCGAAGGCCCTGCCGAGCTGGGAAGGCAAGACGATCATCGACGCGACCAACGGGTTTGGAGAAGAGCTGGACGGCCTTCTGTCCTCCGCCGTCGTCGCGAAGGCGTTCACCGGCGCCAGGCTCGTGAAAGGCTTCAATCACCTGGGTGCGGCCAAACTGGCTGCCGATCCGGTCGTCGAGGGCGGCCACCGGGTCGTCTTCCTGTCGAGCGACGACGACGACGCGATCGTCCCCGTAGCAGCCCTGGCCAAGCAACTCGGCTTCGCACCCGTCAAGCTGGGCAAGCTCAACGAAGGCGGCGCGCTGGTGCACGCACGCGGCCGCATCTGGGGCCCCCTGATCTTCCAGGATTTGTTCAAGAAGGAGCAGTAGTCGATCGACGACCGTGTGATCGACGCCGAGAACCGGTCGCGCGCGCCAACTTCTTCGAGCAGCGCGCGACCGGTCAATTTCAGGTCTTGAGCTTCGGTGCAGCCGGATCACTTTTTAGTCGTGCCCTCAGATGGCTGCGCTGCCGACCCGCCGATTTTCGTCGAGACCACGTAGACGTCGACGCCGCTCATCGAGCATTCCTCGCTTGATGCCTGGCTTTTCGTGATGACCTCGATCTTCGTGCCATCCTTGGTGTGAAACGTGATGTCGTAAACCTGTTGATAGAGGTCTTTGCCGATCTTTTCGGACGCGAGACGAACGGCCTTGGTCTGCGCCTCGATCACTGATGGGATATCAATCAGGCCGGCGTTCTTGAGGTGCACGAGGGCCATGTTGGTGGGCCAACTCGCGCACTCCGGAGACTTCGCCAGAGCCGCCGCAGCCGGCATCACAAATATTGCGGCCATCACCACTTTCAACGCGGCGCGCATCAACGCACCACCTTGATGGTGTGGTCGCCACTTTCCCAGATCCGCTTGCGCCGATTGATGGGCAGGACGGCAACGCACATGCCGTCGCGGTCGCCGCGCCTGTAAAGATTCTCGCCAGGCTTGAGCTTCTGAAGTCCCGTGTCGGTCAACAAGCTATTCTCCGTTCGGTTCGCCGCCAGATACCATCATGGACCATGATGGTACAGAACCGACCGAAACGGAGCCCCTAAAAACGTGCCCTCGACAGTACGTACCAGCAAATATGGCGAGATTGGGCGCGACGGGGTGATACAGAATGTTATGCTTAAATCCTTGTCCTCATGAGTTCCCCGTCGTTTTTACCAGTGCATGCCGTCTCACGCAGTCTCTAAAAATTATTCCCACTCAATCGTCCGCGGCGGGTTGCTCGTCACGTCGTACACCACCGGTTCACGCCCTTCACCTCGTTGATGATGCGCGTGGCGGTCTCGCCTAGGAATTTCATGTCGAACTGGTAGAAGTCCGCGGTCATGCCGTCGGTCGAGGCGACGGCGCGCAGGCCTACGACGAAGTCGTAGGTGCGGCCGTCGCCCATGACGCCCACCGTCTTGACCGGGAGCAGCACGGCAAAGGCCTGCCAGATGTCGTCGTAGAGGCCTGCTTGCGGATCTGGTCGATGTAGATGGCGTCGGCCTTGCGCAGGATGTCGAGCTTGTCAGGCAGGCGCCTGGATCTGATGGGGCTGGGCTGGCCCGAAACACCTTTCGATGAAAAGTTGTAACACTGGCAGCGTCCTTAGCGCGTCGGCTCACCCATCACTACGCAATGGCCAGTCCAGCGGAATCAGCGCGCGCCCTGAAGCCCGCGTCCAGCGTTCTCGCGTTGCGGCCACATAGCGTGGGTCATCAGCAAAATAAGCATGTTCTATGAGGAGGACTTGCAGCCCGGTACGCTGCTCGACTTCTCCGAACAGAAAATCGATATGTCGGCGCATCGCTTGTATGTCTTCGTCCTCCTTGTCACCTGCGATCTGGGCCTCGTCCACATCCTCCTGGCCGCTGGTCGGGAAATACGGTCGGCTAATCTGATCGAGCACAAGAATGCCGGGAACCGGCGCGTTCTCCGACTCAAAATAGCGCTGCAGAGCGAACGCCAGGGAGATGTGGATCGCGAGATAATTCTGATCCGACCCCACATCGGGCATACGTAGAACCGCCCCGCCCTTGGCCTCTATCAAAGCGACTTCCGGCTCCCGCGAAGAAAATTCCAATTCAGAGCCGACGCAAGGCGCAACGGTCGGAAGTTTCCCGAGCACCTCGGAGGCGAATTGCGAAATTTTACGCTCCGCACGTTGAAGCTTAATTTTCTTATTCTCGCGATCTACACGAGCCTCAAGCTCCGCAATCTCGGCTCGGAGGACATTGAGATCGCGTGTTACTTGGCGCGGTTCGTCCACACTTGACTCAAGAAAGAAGGATATGCGGCCCAACAAGTGCGCTCGCAGTTGCTGGAGGTCGGACAGCCTTTTCGTTTCCTCGGTCTGACGAAGCCAAGTCCTAATCTGGTCGTCCACAGTTCGGAGCTCGTTGTTTAAGCCTTGGATCTTTTCATCTACGACCCGCTCGTGTTCTACCAATCGTGGCTTGATCCGCTCAATCGCAACGCCCTCGGCCCGGACCTTCGTCAGAGTTAATTGGAGAGCTCTTGCCGTGGCGCGACCACGCTCAGACGGAGCATCGCAAAGAGGACAAACTTCTTGGACGTCGTGGAGCTGTAAGTGCTCGGCGAGCATAAGCTTCTCGCGCTGACGTACAACAGCTCCTTCGAATCCCGCGGCCTCTCGGAGGGCTGTGCGCGCCGCTCGCGACTGTCGTCGATCAGCCTCCAATTGCGTCAAAACCTCTCGGCGGCGATCGTGGAGAGCAGCAAGCTCTTCGTCATTTGGATAGCCATCGGCTTCTAATGGAACATTAGAGAGGACTTGCAAATCTCCTAACAAGTCCGCCTCACTGGCCGCTTCAGATGGCGCATCAGAGATCCCGATTCGATTTGCCTCAACCAATAGACTAATTGCCCGCTGTTTCAGCGCGCTCTGAGCAGCGGACCTCGATCGCTCTACGGCTTCTTCGCGATCGAGCGCGCGTTGCAGCTGCCGAAGCCGCCGCTCCTCCATTGCAGTCGCCTCATCGGTTGCCCGCAGATAGTAAGGCATAGCGGCGACAATATCGCGCGCCTTATCTGCCTTCTCTAAGCCGTGAAGTAGTATGGATTCACTATCAATTACTTCTTTCGTGACGAACAGATATGGCGTCACGTTCCGAACCGAGGCGCGCCCGCGGTCAGTGAAACCCGGCTGCTTCTCTTCGGCTAGATCGCCAATACCGAACGCCCTTTCGATAAAGGCCTTGGCGGCATCGAGGGTCGTCGCGCCATCAAATGCGTCAAGCGTTAAGGGCAAAGGGAGATTGCGACCGGACGCAGCAAACATTCGTGTGCTCGTCGCTTGCCCAACAGGGGGAATGAGACGACCAATTATCATCTCTGCTTCACCCGAAACCCACTTCACGCCGACAGCCAAGCTACGTCGACGGACATGCGCTGGAAGCTCGCACTTGCTAGAGCCTAGGCAGTAGTCAATTGCCTTAATCAGTGTTGATTTTCCGGTGCCAGATGCACCCGTGATTATGTTGACTGCTCCAGGGATAAGTGTGATTTCGCGATGTTGGCCGGACACGCCAAGCAAGAAGATACTCTTAATGTTCCAGCGTTTCATACCGTGAGCCCCATTGAGTCAAAGATCACGCGTGACGATCCCGCCTTCGCGAACCAGTAGCCAAGTCTCTCAGCGTGCTTGATCACTTGGATCGATCCCATACTCAGCGCGTTTTGCGCGCTCTTTTTGAGTTTTCGTGGACCTAAGTGCAGCCGCGCATGCTCATTCAGCTCGACAATTCCAACGAAGCAGGCGAAGCGGACTGCTTCGCGAACCATATCCATGGTCGCGTTGAGCCGCCCTGCCAATTCGATCTGTATTTGGGGATTGCGCTCCAACCATTCCGGAAGTCCCGTGTTCTTATTGGTACCTCCGAACGTTGAATCGAGATCTCCGGACATTGCGAGCGGTAGTGCGAGGTAAGCGAGCGGCAACTCTGGCCCATCGCCATTTTCCGATAAGTAAGCGGCAATGAACGCAACCAGCGCATAGCCGCAAAAGGCAGGATTAGTCTCGGAATAAACATCATAAGCGACCATCACTCGTCGCCTTTCAGTAGACTGGCGAAGTTAGGATGCCAGCCAACTTTCAGATTGATAGCAAGTACTTGATAGCTACCCCGGACGTAGTAAGGGGCGGTCCAACCTTCAGCGATCGGGCGCACTACCATCGGTGCAGATTCGTGCGTCCAGCGCAGAAGTTTTAGACCGGACAAGCACTTCGCTTCCTCTTGCTCGTCACACTCCTCCACCATCTGGGTGTGACGATCGGACCAGTGTTCCTCCAAAATCAGGTCATAGTCATTAATGGTTGCGGCCATTGCTGGATTTGCATTTAGCCAACGGGAACGCTGTTCCCGAGCCTTCCATTCTTCGCGGATCGCCTTCGACATGTCGGATGCCTTGCCTTCAACCAAGCGAATTTGGCGGGCTAGCATGCCGTCTGGCTGATAGTCTTCAGGTGGCATTGCCGTCTCCAACTCCGGGAGAAGCCGGCCCTCCTCTAGATCGCCAATAATAGACATGATCTGGGCTTGGAGTTCAGCTCGCTTGACTGCTCGCTCTCGCTTGCCGCAAAGTGAATAAATAATCTGCCGGTCCCACCATTCGACAAGGCGTTGAGCGACCGTTGGTCGCTGTTCAGTGGGCAGCAGAGTCAGATAACCAGCAATCCGCTCTTCTATCTTGTCGATGGAAGGGCTATCTTGCCGAATAAGGACGCGGCGCAACAAGTTGGAGCGCTGCGTCTCAGACAAAGCAAGAAAAGCTTCGCAACCGTCCACTCGATCCGCATATGGCAACGGATTCTGCTTGACCTTGGCTTCGGCGCGAGCATCAGTCACGCGTCGCGCTTCCTCAACCATGTCTTCGACGAGACCCACACGATCAGCTTCAAGATTGCTGAGAGCATGTAGGGGGCTATTCAGCGGGATGCTTGCGACAGCAACGAGATGCAGCGTTGTGTCTGCGAGTGTCAGACCCGGTAAGATGTCAATCCACACTTTAACTGTACGCCAAAGCGAGCGAGACTTCAGTGTGATCGGCGGTGGGATCGCAAGAATTGAGTGCTTCAGTTGAAAAAGTAACGTCTGACCGTCAGCGTTTAGCTGGACATCATCGAGTTGCTCGACAGACACGGCGGCATCATCCGCATTTTGAGCGACCAAGGTCTCCAGCGCAAAGAAGGTTTGGTAATAGAAGCCGATCGCCGCAGCCTCGGCTGAATGCGAGCCGCTTTGATGCCCCTCGTCCATCCCTCACAATCCATCTTATTTGTATTTGATTGTGGTTGAAAGGTTACTCAACCGCAATACCGAACAGCAGAGTTCTACAACCGGCAAACTTTACAGTGCGAGGCAGATCTTCCTCGGCCCAAAACGAACGTCTGAGCCTTCAGTTGCCCACGGAAGCGCAGAGATTTTGCCAACGGCCATCCGTTCAGCGATGCTGGCAGGCGTCTATTTTTGCTCTTGAAGTATCTTGCAGTATCAGAGAACCGGTCTGCCGCACCGCACCGGATGCACGACTAGGAAAGTAACGCACCGGCAATCTTTGTCCGCCCCTTTCCTAATCCAGCCCGCCCCCTCACTCCCACTCAATCGTCCCAGGCGGCTTGCTCGTCACGTCGTACACCACCCGGTTCACGCCCTTCACCTCGTTGATGATGCGCGTGGCGGTCTCGCCCAAAAACTTCATGTCGAACTGGTAGAAGTCCGCGGTCATGCCGTCGGTGGAGGTGACGGCGCGCAGACCCACGACGAAGTCGTAGGTGCGGCCGTCGCCCATGACGCCGACCGTCTTGACCGGGAGCAGCACCGCAAAAGCCTGCCAGATGTCGTCGTAGAGGCCGTGCTTGCGGATCTGGTCGATGTAGACGGCGTCGGCCTTGCGCAGGATGTCGAGTTTTTCGCGGGTGATGTCGCCGGGGCAGCGGATGGCGAGGCCGGGGCCCGGGAACGGGTGGCGTCCGACGAAGATTTCGGGCAGGCCGAGCTCGCGGCCGAGCTTGCGGACCTCGTCCTTGAACAGCTCGCGCAGGGGCTCGACGAGCTTCATGTTCATGCGCTCAGGGAGTCCGCCGACATTGTGGTGCGACTTGATCGTCACCGAGGGGCCGCCGGTGAAGGAGACGCTCTCGATCACATCGGGATAGAGCGTGCCTTGCGCGAGGAAGT
>Ga0307510_10011928_pt1 | contig 10303 bp, 6 predicted proteins | sample 12_EM_MG_FD_207224 | JGI IMG/M metagenome (GOLD analysis project Ga0307510, IMG submission 207224) | Populus trichocarpa ectomycorrhiza microbial communities from riparian zone in the Pacific Northwest, United States - 12_EM | ecosystem: Host-associated > Plants > Roots > Unclassified | place...
TGTTTATGGGTCAATTTCAAGGGTGAAGATATCATAAAATATTAGCTGTGCTGTAAATAAATCATATCAAATAATAGCAACTTGATATTTTTTAGCTTAATTAATCCAATAATAAACTATATATATATATATATATATATATATAGCTTAGTTAAGAAACTCGATGTAGGGTCAGTCTAATTCAATGATATTATATATATGCATCTTAGTTAAGAAACTTGAGTTAATTTTAATTTAAAAAAATATTATTTTTAACTAAAAAATATTTAAAAAAAAAAACATTTTACGTTACCTAATAATTACATCAGCCATACCATATCAGGAGTGAGTAACGGTAATTTTCTCTCCTCTCCACTCATAGTCAACCTCACATTTATTAATTAATTATATGTTTCAAGATTTAAGATGATAAGTTTGAATCTAATTGCATTTTTATGTCACCTTTCTACCTAATTTCTTTCCCACCACATACTATTAATCACAACACATAAACAATTGCACTGACATTGTTCCCAGTTTCTAATTATGCTGGCTCCTGTTCATGTCACGTCCATACAAGCAAATGTATAGAAACATTATATATATATATATCAACCTTACCATCAAATTATTTTGATTTTTCAATGAGAACATCTTCCTAAAATCACTCAATAAAAAACGTTTGGTTTTTTTATAAGATAACGTTTTTTTTTAATTAAAAGAAACACTATTTGGATGAAAATATGAATAACAAATCTTAAAAAATAGATGAATATTTTTAATTGAGAATTTTTAATAATTTAAGGTTAAAACTTAGACAAAAAATTGTTTAGCAGTGAGATTAAGCCTCCATTTAAGAGTGCGGTTTAAATGGAGGTTGGCAAAATTTTACTTTTTATTTAAATTTATTTTATATGTTTTTTTATTTTTTAATATGTTAATGTTAAAAGTAATTTTTTTAAAAAAATATATTATTTTAATACATTTCTAAACAAAACACACTTTAAAAAACAACTACACCTATATTCCTAAATACCCATAACAAACTTGGATGATATTTTATTAAAAGTCTATCCTATTTTTTTTTTTTTGTTAATGATTATGATAATAGTGTAGAAGAACAAGGCAGAGCACTTGACTTGTTGCTGAAATGAATCAGTACCTGCAACAACTATATATTTTTGATTCTGTACAGTGTCGGTAGCTTTCCTTATGTGCATAATCCAGGTACGAAGTTAGAAACAAATGAAATGCTAGGACCAAATTGAAAAAAAACCATTACTAGACATACTAAAATGCCTAGGCATTTTACTGTAGCTCCACTGACCAATTTTCTTTTCTCTTTTCGGTCCTCAATTTTTTTTTTCGGTCACAACTTTTAATGACCAAACTATTGATCAATTTGTCAAAATATTTCAAGGACAGATAAATTTAAAAGAAAAGAAAGCAAAGTGTAAAAAAAACATGGCCAATCTAAAAATCTTGAGAAAAGTTCTTTTAAACCCTCATAATTTTAATTTAGTTTGAAAGTTTATTTTTACTGCATTTTGGTACAGGAGTTGGAAAAAAAAGAGATAAAATTGTCTGAAAATGACGAGAAGAGAGGAGTTTGTTGGTTTGGCCACTTATAATGATGAGAATTGTCGTTCATAAGATCAACTAGTTTTATTTAATAAGAAAAATTTAATATGGTAGTTTTGTCTCTAAACTTGCATTAGAGGGTAGATATGGGCTAGAAAGTTTCTTTCAATTCAGGTTGAATTATATTTTTTTTATCCATTTTTTGGGTTTTTATGGTTATTAGGTGATTTAGAAGGGCTTAATAGTGTTTTTGATTGAAAAATGAATTTTTAGGTCCAAAAATCATCTCTCCTAATTTTCTATGACCATTTTTTTCCCAGTCCTCAATTTCTTTTTTCAATCACAGCCTTTAATAGCCAAACTATTGATCAATTTATCAAAATATTTTAAGGACATGAAAATTTAAAAGAAAAGGAACCAAAGTGTAAAACAATAACAAATGACATAACTAATCTAAAAATCTTGAAAAAAGTTCTTTTTAATCCTCATAATTTTAATTTGGTTTGAAGGTTTATTTTTATTGCATTTTGGTCATTGTGTTAGAGAAAGTAGAGAGGAAGTCACCTGAAGATTGCAATGAGACATAAATTTGTTATTTTGGCCACTTTTCAGCAATGAAAATTATTATTATAGGTGTCAACGGGTTCCATTCAACAAGAGAAGTTTGACGTGGTGGTTTTTGTCTCTAAACTTGTATGAGAGGGTAGTTCTAGGTTTAGAAGTTTTTTTTTTTTCAATTTGGGTTCAATTTCAGTTTTTTAACCTATTTTTGTGTTTTAGGAGTTATTAGGTAATTTAGAATAAGGTTGTGAGTTCCGTTCTAGTTGGCGTTCTGTTTTTTTATTGAAACAATACATATCGGTTTCTAAACATTTCGGCGTGTTGATTTGGGGTTGTATTGTTCATGTATATAATTCAAGATATCAATTCAGCATACATAATTTCAATTCCAATTCAAATATAAATTAACTCAAAATTATGCAATTTAAATTTTCAACATATTATCAAGTATCTAAACATAATTTTAAAATTTAAACATTCTTCTTCAGTAACTACTAGATCGTTGGTCCGCACTATGCTGCAAGTCTGATTGGTTTTTTTAGCATAAAAGAAAAATCCAGGCGTAGCTAATGTTTTCTAGTAGAAAAGGAATTTAAACCGTGTTGGAGTTGACCCAATCGACTCGGCAAGTCCAAAGACAACTTGAATGACTGGTGAAAACGTAATTTGACTAAAAAAATTCAAGAAAACATCTTTTGTAAAAAATATTGAAGCGAAAACATATTAGTTTGACCAGGGTCAACCCACGTTAACATTCTAAACCTGCAATCTAAGTTATGAGACCATAATAACCTCAAATAAAGCAAACCGAAACAAATCATGAAACTCAATTCTCAATAAATTTATTGTTGAATGATTGAATTGTGAAAGAATCAATCTAAAAAGAACACAATAAAATAATTAAAGTCCACGTATTAATTCGCGAAATCCATGAATCGAGTCACGACACGAAATAAGATTTTCTCTTTTTCTTGTTCTTTTCTATATATGAGTGGATAAGAATATGAATAGGGTTTACATGTGTGTTACATCCATTAACTCAAAACTTAATTCAATGTTATCCATTAACGCAGGAGTTGGTGTTCGAAATCAAGAAATTTATGGTTTAGTAAATTCACCATGTGGGTTAAATACCAAGTCAAGAGAGCAAAACATAAACATGTACGATGTCCTTGTCGTGACCATTTCTTCTGGGGAATAATAATATGTTTCATATGTCAATATTATTTTATTTATTTTTTTATTTTGAAGTATAGAGAATTCTCAACTCAAAGTGGATGATGAGTTAAATATTTGTATTTAATTTTATCACCAGGATTGCGATTAGAGCAAGTCCTGGTAAAGGAATAAGTCAAAAAACGCTGAATATAGAAGAAGGGAAAAAAACGTTCATTTACCAAAGCTAGCATGGTTTCAAGGGAAGGGTTAATTAATTATTAGGGTTTGGATCTAAATTTCTCAAATGAAAATCCCAAAGCCTAACCCCATGGAACCTTCAATGAAGATTTATTTCCATTCCTTCTTAGGGTTTGGGATGCAGACAAACAAGTTATTCTCATGGAAAGTTTTGGTCATGCATGAACTGACAAAAGAAGAAAGCAGGAATCCAAATCCAATATCTACTGTTTGGATGCTGTGGCTGTGCTAATTTCTCATATGATGCTAATATCTATGATATTTAAATGACATGAACTGATTAAGAAATACTCATTAAGACAGTCCCATTCACTTGCTAGTGGCATATTCCTTGTTCGCAAAGAGACAAATTCAAGCGATCAAAAGGATAGTTATCCAAGTTGCATATATATAAAAAGAGAAGGAGGAGAAGAACTCAACAATACAGATGAGATATTATTAGAGTAGAGGGACCATCATGCGATCCTATATTAAGAATGACTTGTAATTTTCTTGTTGTTTATCATTTCTTTGACTTGCTATCATGATCTTATCATTAAAAGAGGTCTGTATCATAGGCTAGCTTTTAATTAGTAGTATGTTTAACCACTCTCTTTGAACTTGTCATAATTTCTCCAATGATGATCATGATCCAGTAAATTACATTTTTTTTTGAAAATTTTTATTTTATTTTTCTGTATTCTTTTGTTATCGTTCCTTTTTTCAATGATTACTCATATAATTATATGCTGGAATGAACTCTCATGCATCTACCAATCTTCATCGGCTTTAAGGTGGTTAAGAAGTCGAGGGTTTGAAGTGTGTTCAAGTCTTGCAACCTATGATTTAAGGTTTTCATTCTAAAGTAATCTTGAAGAAACTTGGCTAACTGAGACTATTGATTTGTTTGCAAGAAGTTGCTGAACACTTAGACTTCTCGGCACTTGCCTGGTTTCTAGCTTATTTGACTTCTGATTTGCCATGTTCCGAATTTCTATTGCCATCCTCAGAAGCAACCTAGGTATCGGGTATCCTCCAGGTCTCGAAGGTTCCTTGAGCAATAAAAAAAGAACAGAGGGAGAGATGTGAAAAGCAAGGGAGGAAACTTTAACTTGCTTCACGCAACTCTAGGCCAAACTTCAACTGGGGAACTAGAATCTTGTTGTCCAATAAAATACAAGGTTTTGCTAGGCTTGATGCTGACCCTTTGTAACTGGAGATTGCTTTTGCTTTTAACTATCAAACACCTTGATTGGGTTGTTTCTTCCTTGTCTATCACATTTTCAGCATCAGCAGCCATGAAAAGAACAAAAAGAACAGTGAAAAGAATGATTGTGAAACTGAAACTAGCACTCCAACACGGTAGCTGGGCAGGAGTGGAGACCACAAATTCTGAAACAGATCTTTTCCTTTCCTTTTCAAGGTGAAGAAACCCCACAAAGCCAGTACAATCTCTCTTGAAAATGAAAATCTGGAATGTATCTATACAGAGATCAACTCACAACTGCGCCAGTCCACGTTCTCCATAATTTTTGGTTCATTGGTTTGGATAATTGACCTTGTTAATATTTTGTGCTCCATCGTGTGCATGGTATGCTCTTCCTATAAGTAGCTAGAATTCTATAGAAAAAAAAAAGTGCAGAACTCAAAAAACAAGGTGAAAAAAAAAATCAACGATCATTTTACAATCACAACAATTCAGCTCCTAATTGTTAAAGCTGTGGCCCATTGTTCTGCTAACTCTTCTCTTTGGTCTCAGCCTTCACTTGTCCATATTACTTGTGTCAACCTTCATTGCTTGATGAGAAGATGGTGGCTGCTGCTCCGCAGAAGGACCAGATTCAACAGGTTTTTTGAATTGCACCAAGATCATGGTCATGTTGTCGCACCCCTCACCACCATTAGTATCGGGAGCCAAACACCTGTGAAAAACTCTTCCGCATATCGCAGAAAGCTTAGTTTCCTGCATAGATTTGGACAGAAATATTGTAACCAGCATGTGTGCATATGTTCAAAATCTTAACTAAAGTTTACAGAACTTACAGTGTTTAACTGTTCACGCACATAGTCCACTAGCTGTTGACTTGACATGCAATCCCTATGGCATAAGTGGAATTAGCAAAAATAGCAAATTCCAAGATAAAACAAAATAGGGAGATCCAAATGACTCTCTTTAAGCTCTTCAGGAGTGATCAGTGGATCAAGAAGGAAAAAGGAAATAGAGACACAACCGAGTCCATGCACCACTTAGTTTCCAGTGTATATGTTGCTAAATGAATGTGCTTCCTCTAACCCCTATGTCAATGGCAAATATCATTCTCTATGCAGAGCTAATACAAAAGCATTGCTTTCAGGTTACATAGCATCTTGGAGTGAGTAGCATACAAATACCAGTTGTGCTCTTTCAATAAAATTGGGTTATTTTAGCCAGAAAAAAAGAAAAGGCGCACAGATACTTAAAAAACAGCAGTCTTCACATCATCTTAAAATTATACCTTTGTATCTAAATCTCATTATTATTAAACCAAATTGTCTAATTTCAAACAAAATTTGACACAAACAAAATTTGACACTAAATCCACTGCCATTCCAAAAGATCTTTGAGTTGGAAATTGATATTTTATTAAGGTTCTCGATGTGCTTCTTATCTGAAATTGTGTCAGCTAATGAGGGCAACTTTAAAAAGATACTTCCAAGTCGCATTTCCTTGTTTTTGAGACTAGAATTCGCAGTAGCATGTATATAAGTTCAAATAAGATATCCATAGAGAATCTAAATTACATTTCATAAAGAAAGGAGAAATGGAGAAAATGGCGTTACCATACACATACACTCTCTTAAGAACGAAAGAAACTCACTCACCAAATCCCGTCACAAGCGAGAACAAGAAACTCATCATCATCACAGAGCTCAACCTATTCATGTGCAATGAAAAATTATACAAGAAATCCATGAAAAAAAATTGCATAATAGTAACATAAACCAATCATGTGATGCTGGCCAAAGAATCTAGGATTCCTAGCCTACAGGTACATAATTCATCAATGGATAATCTACAAAATTTCCTTGGGTGTGTGTGTGTGTGTGTAGGGGGGGGTATTCAAATTAAACATCTGTTAGCCCATGTGAGGTCGTTTAACCACAAGTGCGTGCTCTCAGAAAAAACAAGAAAGAAAAAACCAAGGAGAAGGAAGATCGGCAGCAACACTACTTACAGTCCTTATGTCTGGATTGGCAGTTACAATTTGCTGCTCAGCAGGCAGTTTTTTGTTCTGCTTCAACTCTGCATCTCCTGCAACAAAGAAATTGACAGCATAAGAAGTAATTGGCATTGAACAGGTAAATTTCCCCTTTGAAGCCTCCTTGTCTTGAAATCACGAGTGGAAAAAAATTCATGTACCAATTGCCCTAGACAGGTTTAAAGTTCCGTTAACACGTCCAACTACAATAAAGCCACCGGCATTCACAATCCTTTCTCTCTCAACCACAAGATCAGGCTTGTGATCTTTAGACATGTCAAATGCCTGCAATAAAGGACTTGCATAAGACACTTCACGTGTAAAATCTTGCAAAAGATATGCTAATCATTCATTATAGAAGCATAATTCCACAAAAGACCCATTCACTTATTGTCTTGCCAAATGATACATGGACCTGGGTACAACAGTAGGAGGTGGATAAATATCTAGGCTCATAAGGTTAAAATATAAGGACGTATCTGCTAATATTGTTTGGGTACAGATTTAAATTCATCAATTCACTTGGGAAAAATAAAGTACTACAGGGGAAAGCTAAAGTTCCAGTTTGTGAGTGGATGGTAGCAGGGTTCATAGCTTTTTAGACAACTAACACTCTTCCTCACAACTAGTTAGAAGAGGGTTGAAAACATCTTGGTCTTTCCCATTCTTCATTTAATAGCTGTACGAGGTGAGACTGCCACCACCAAGAGAAGGAAGCTTGACAATACAGATATTCCATGGCTGCTTCATTCTTCTCCCATCAAGAGTTGAATATATAGTCAAGGGTGATGATGGAGCCATTCCATCAATTTATGGCACTTCATTAATGGCACCATCATTAACAGTGAGACAAATGGATTGTGGTATTGACTGCTGTGGAGTGCTGTTATTAACTGATGGAATGCCATCATCGCCACCACTTAGTCAACTGCTTTGGATTTATAAGATAATCTCACACTTAAGAGTTAAATCTGTGCAGTGCTACTTCTTGTGAATGGAACTACAGTAATCACAAATGACAAACCTGGTCATGAGTTACAATGAAAGATCCATGAAATGTTACAACTTGCAACTTGAAAGAACTTTGTTACATAACAAAAGAAGCCTTTAGAGAAACAAGGATTTCTAAAGAGTGAATCATCACAGACAAAGAAAACTGTCCTACTAGACAATGATCATCAAATTAACAGTCATTGACTTGACACGCATAAATTTCATCACATTAACATTCCTTCACTCTTCAAAGAAAAAACAACAAGAATCAAACTGCATGAATTTGTGCTCTTTTTTTCTTTAAAGAAAGAGCCTTTCTTCAATTTATCCTATCCCCCCTTTTCAATTCTTTTTTCCAGCTCATATTAGAAATCCAAAGAAGTTGGGTCCTGGAAGCTGTTTTTTCCATTTTTTAGAGGATGAAAAGATATAAAGGTCCCTTTCAATAAGGTTGACAGGCTTTTTTGCCAAAAAGAGAAAACAGCAGAAAGCTATGCCCTCCATTGATGCAGTCAACGACAAAGAATTTTAAAAATCATAGTTGTCCATAACTATATATAAAATACAAAATGTGTCCGGAACATTTTTATTCAACCAAAACACCCTTAAACCTTAAATAATGAAAGACCAAGTATATAAACCTTTTTAAACAACAGATTACTTTGCTATGATGCAAATAATGCATTTGGCAAAATGAACAATGATCAATGAAATTATACATGATCAAAGATAAAATGACAAGAATTAGCCCAACCCTACAAGCACATGTTAGTTTCATCCAAGCTATGGAAATTGTAGCTCTCCTCTTCTTTTATCTGAGCAAATATATTCCTTTCTTCATGTGATCTCTCAATCACAATCACCAAGTCTTTCATAGATTCTATTCATGTATGTGGGGGTGCACTTTTGTTTCCACGATTAATACACACAGCCCATAACAGGGAAGAAGCATCCATGCATGATGTACTGAACACCAAGATCATTTCAATTCATGGATTGGAAATAAATAAGAAACCATCAATTCCTTTTACCAAATACAGAGGGAGAAAAGGCAAGCTGAAAGCTTGTCAAAAAAGAGGGAACAGGAATACCTGACCCTTCCTGGATATAACACAACGAGAATCACCAGCATTTGCAACAAAAAGTTGGTTGTTTCGAATAATTGCAACACACGCAGTGCTCCCAGAAGTCGGTCCATGAAAGCTAGAATGAGGCCCCTGATATTTGCAAAATAAAATTTACTTTTCCTATACATATGTACTTAAAATGTCATTAACATACTATCCCAAAACTAGTAACATTAACAACAGCCAGTATGCAAAAGTTATTGTAAGTCATTTGATAATAGATATTTAAGGATAAGAATTTATATGATCAATGAAACAACATGAACACCTGTGCTAAATCTGGTTAATTATACAGCTAAATTAACATAAATTATCGAACTAGATTGTCATTCGAGAAGCAAATGTTCCATATCATACTAAAATCGCAAGAGCAACTTTCCATATCAGAATGGCCAAAGAAAGAAAACCACCATAAAAAACAAAGAAAAGGCTAGTTTAATTTGGAATAAATGGCCAATGAGCTCGTGGCTCAATCAGCACCCATTTCCCCCCTTCTCCCCAGGGGTCTTAGGCTTGAGTATTTCTTTAGTAGGAAAAGAAAATTTGAATAAGCTAAAGACAACAAGAAGAAACTGCATTAAGCAGTTTAGAATGCTCAGTGGTCTTAAGACTCTAAGCCTTCAACTCCATAAAAACTATGAAACTCAAGCCTAAATAAGCTCTCTGAACCAAAATGTGAGCCAAAACTCCCCAAAACAAATATCCTTCCAACAGGAATCAAGAAATTCCCAAACAGCAAAAACCCCTGCTGTTTCTTACACACTCCCGTTTTAATGTGACTATGCCAGTGAACTTCCCAAATAGCAAGGAAGCCTTATTGTGCCATTAGCAGCAACCAATTGAGAAAACATTATACAATATGATGGAGTACCTCCTCAGAAGGCCAATCATCCAAACTTCCATTGACTTGACCTCTTCTAGGCGACCATATCAATCCTTCTATCATACCAGAAACCTTTTCTATGTTATCACCCAAGCTGGCTAGTTCTCTCCATCCCCTCTGCCCACGCATCATCTCATCCATTCTGCATCAAGAGTTCAGTTGGGGCACATAAAACTTGTCATTACATGGGTTCCAAAGGGTTAGAATTTTAAGTCAACTGTGACAAAAACCAGTAACAGTTATCTTACAAACTGACCAAAACAATTGCATACTATTGCATTCATCATCATCATGGTGGAAATGATTTGATATGGGTAAAATTTGTTCACTCTTTGATAAAAATGATAAACTGATAACATATGAATGATCACCACTGTCAAATTAAGCCATTATATCAAAGAGCAACTCAAACAAGCATTGGTACTGAAACAGTTGGGCTTGGTTATACAAGGGATTCTTTTCCTCCATTCTATTTCCTAATGAGCCAAGCCTTCTATAACATACTGTAATGATGAAGTAAGAAATCATACCAAAGAAAGTACTAA
>Ga0307510_10011929_pt1 | contig 10303 bp, 8 predicted proteins | sample 12_EM_MG_FD_207224 | JGI IMG/M metagenome (GOLD analysis project Ga0307510, IMG submission 207224) | Populus trichocarpa ectomycorrhiza microbial communities from riparian zone in the Pacific Northwest, United States - 12_EM | ecosystem: Host-associated > Plants > Roots > Unclassified | place...
GAAAAAGGTCCCATTAAATCCCAGGATGATCTCTGCAATTAAATCAGCCTATGCTTCTGGGTACTATACCTCAACTGTTTTGTTTCTATTTTTATTATTGTTATTGGTCCAACTCAAAAGGATAAATGTAGTCCTTCCTCAACCCCTAAATTCCCATCCCACCCCTTCCAGCCTGGTTTTGTTTTGAATATGAAACTTTCTAGAAAAAACCTCATGGAGCTAGATCATTAAAGCTCTGATATCATATCAAAGAACCATTTCATCCAAAAGCTTAAGCTGTTAGGTAAGATCTCAGGATATGATTTATATTATTCCCTAACACATCCTATCAAGTGAAAGTCTTTTAGACTTGAAACTTGCACAGGTTCACATTATCTTGTGATTATTTTTTATCAAATAAATAGGGATGTTGAGATTCAAACTCAAGACCACTTGGTCATCAAAGCTCTAATACCATATCAAAGAATCAATTCAACCCAAAAACTTAAGTTGTTAGGTGAGGTCTCAAGATATAATTTATATTATTCATTGATAAAGTCTTAATGGTTTGGCATGGCTTTTTAGACACTACACATGCATGTGTGTTTGGATGAATTGAACAATTGGTATTTCAAGCTAGATCGGTTAGCATCAAGACTAATGTCCTCATATTCTAGTTTTGCCAGTATAAGTCCTGGGTATATGATGTATCAGTTCACAAAAATCTTAACTCTGCATATAAAGAAGACATTGCATTAACATATGATGCGTAATTTGTTCAGGTGTGACTTAAGGATAGTAAGCGATTCAAATTACTTCTTTATCGAGACAGTCTTGAAACATAATGGGCTGATGGATTGCTTCTCCGAGATCAACACAAACCCGAGCTATGTTGATGGAGAAGGAAGGCTTAGAATCTTACAGTACCATGATGTTAATAAGTTCCCTTCTCATGGGTGCACCAGCTGCCCTCCCAACATGTGCAAGGCAAGTTCACAAGTTCCCCCCTCTAGTGGCATTTTCAACCCCTACCAAAAGAAATTATAATTTTTGCATTTGCCTGAAAAATACCTTTTCATGCTGATGGCTGAACTTGGATAATGAAAGTAGGAGCTAAAATAAAGAAATGAAAAAAGTAGATAGGGAGTTTTCAATGAACAAAGCTATAATTAAGAACTGTAAGGATATTTGGCTTATCAAAAGTTAATTTCTCAATAGGGTCTGGTGATGAAAAGGATCCAAGCTTCTGTTTCGGCCGAGGGAGAAAAACAGTTCATCTATGTTGGTGATGGAAAAAATGATTTCTGCCCAGCTTTGACTCTTAAAGAAACAGATGCGTTGATGCCAAGGAAGAACTTTCCACTGTGGGAGCTCATTTGCAACAACAAAATGCTTGTCGAGGCAAATATTCAGGAATGGAGTGATTGGGAGGAGCTTGAGAGTAAGTTGCATAATTTAACGAATACAATCTTTATTGAAGAGAAATGCAGTGTAAGAGCAGATCAATTGGTTCCAGTTGATTGCAAGTTTCAAACGAGTTCAATTTCTGCACCTGATGCTGTTAACAGAAACGTCCTTCCAGTTCCTCAGTAGGTGCTGTAGATATTTTCGAATATTATGTTTCTTGTATGATCAACTATGGTATTATGACAGTAGTGACCTCCCTCTCCCAGGAGGTCTCCTGTTGGATTCTCTCCTTTGTAAAAATAAATAAACCTACGGTAGCATGGCTTTGAATCTGATTGGCAAGAATCTAGAGGGATGATTTGCCCGATTCATGTTGATGCTTGATTGTATAATTCTTAAAGAATGATCTGATAAGTAATGGGAATGGTTTTCTCAGACGTGACTTTGCTAATGACAGGTATATCAATATCAGCATTATAAAGTGATTTCCATGAAATTTGGAGAAGGACGTAAGAACACACTAAAACCATACAGTTGCAAAACAGTTCATCTATGTTGGTGATGGAAAAAATGACGCAAGAATACACTTAAACCATACAATATGCACCCACAACCACACCCTGTCTGCATGTCATGAATGATAGCAGAGCCCCGCCATTCTTATTAGAGCATTTCATTGAATTAACATAAGACATGGGCGGTAGTGATTTCATTTTCGATCCCAAAATTCAACCAATCAAGATCCCCGCATGGTTCATAGAACAACTTCTCCAGCTTGGCCAAATAAGAACAATACCTCATACTTGAAGGATATCCTGCTGCCACCACTTTTGCTATCATCTAACGCTACTGTCTCTGCATTCAGCTACCGACAAGATAAACCACTCGTTATCCTTCAAGTGACAACTCATTGACACAATACAAGAGAGGGTGGTGGCAGTTACAGCGTGCTTTTGGCTCCGGTTGACCTCCCATGCACGAGTAATTTAAAAAGGAATCCAAGCAAAACTCAACACCCGTTGGTGCTCAAGTCTTATCGCAGTTGCTCGTTATCAACATGAAGCTGAACAAAATTCCAGAAAGGCTCCCAACATTTTAGTTCATTCAATACCATATCAGTAAAGAGGAAAGGGGCATCCCGCCTGCCAATGCATCAGCGAAAGCTTAAATTACAAAAAAAGTTCAAAAACCTGCCAAAAAGCTTGTACTCTTACCTTGTTAACAAAGACATAACCGAATTGACATGGAACCCGACAAGAAAAAATATATATGTACTATAAAACCTGTGAAAACACATGTTCAACGCCCACCCTTTATTGTCACCGTCATTATTTGCTTAGAATAAAATCAAGGATTTACAACTGAACCCACTCTCAACCTGGACTGAAGTTTATGATTACAAATAAAAGAATGGCAACATCTGCTTTCTTTCTAAATATTTTTCCCTTGTATCTTTTCCTCCTTTCCTTCTATCTACAATCTTCTAATCCTCCAACATTTATAATGTCCCAACCAATCAAAGAAATTACAAACTCCTCCAATAAATAAGATTACAAAAGCATTCTCCCCAACCATCCATATCCTTTAGACTTCTAGAGATATTCGTGTTTTTATCGGTTTTAACTTCAAGCCCATGCTTTCCGGTGAGAGAAGCTCCGGGGAAATGCAAATTGGACTCAAAGTACTTCTTGGACTAACACTTAACTTTGGCGGCCTGTACATACCGTATCCTGTGAGAAAGTACTCCATTGGTATTAACATGGCATGAGGCTGCTCCTCTGTCACCATTGACCCACATGCCTGAACCTGTAGACCACCATAGTTTCAGTAAATAAAAAGTGCTCCCTCAGTTTTACATACACACACGAGCCACATTTTGAAAGTTGGGGATATAGACCTGTAATGCATACCTCTACTAAGGCACTATATCTTCTGTCTAGTTCTGAGGTCATGTCAAGAGACTCAAAATGAAAGGGAGAGTTCTCGCCAACAAATATTAGTGAGCAACAAAGTAGTTTTCTCAATCCATTACTAATGTCTTGTCTCCTGCTAGAAAGCAAAGAATAACAAACTTAAGTTTCATTACATAGCATGAGTTTGGCATTGTTTCATTAAAACAGTGCCCCGTGCCAAAAAAAAAACAATACTCAACCTACAAAGCATGGACTTCTATCATCTACGCTTGTTAGATGGGTGCATGAGCAAGAAAAACTACTACAAAAAACAGGCATTACCCATTTATTGCTTCAAGAAATCGCCATACATTTAAACCCTGCCTTTCATCCAGCAACTGAAAAAAACACATGCCATCAAGTTAAGGTAAGTATGGGTTCTTGACTGCCAATTATTAGTTGATTTCAAGTTCTGATTTTACATGTGTTATAATTAAAATGAACAAACATATGGATAGGTAAGACCAAGGACTAACTCTTTTGCAGGCCTGGACTGCATCTGATTCTGGTACTTGAGAACTACCAAGAGCTTCCTGCCAACATCATTTAGAATCAAATCATCCAACCAATCCAATTTTGGATGGACTTAATTTATGATCTAGATGCACGAAAATACCTTGCTGAAATACCGCTTAAGCAATAATTCCTTCACAACTCCACACATTCCATAATAGTATAGTAAATTAGACAAGACCTGCAAGTAGATTAAGATCACATTAAGGATAAGAGTGAAAATAGGATAACTTGACTGCAAGCAGAACATAAGAGGGTCCAGGGAAGGAACCTTATTATACAGCCATTCTGTCCAAGAGGGTGCATTGCATAGAGGAGAAATAAGTATCAAGCCAAGGACGCGTTGCCTGTATTTCATCTGTGGCCAAACAGTATAAAACAAAAGGACCAGTAAAAATGTCAGGTCAAAACAAAATTTAGAATCATGAAGAAGCAAACCATGAGAACTGTGACGAGGAAAGCATACAGCAAATAGAGTAAGAATGTAAGCTCCAGCTGTAACCCCCATACACATCACTGCATCAAGTCTGACAGATGGTGAAAAAAAATCCATCAAGTAAAGAAACAACAAAGTTCATGATACAAAAAGAAAGGACAGTTAAGCCCTTCTAAGCATGCAGCAGTGCACCTAGTTAGGCCATCTAAATGTGAACCAGGGTGAATTTGCAGCATGAATTTCAAATCAGCAGACTGGTGGGGGCACCAGACCCATGCCGCAAATTACACGTATATAGACGGAGACGACATAGAATGACCCAACCTGTCACTTTTTGGTTGGGAGACTGAGCCCATTTGGGCCTATCTCATTATTTATTTTATTTATTTGGAATTATTTATGTTAAATAGTTTGACTTGATAGGTTGAGCCCAATAATGAGATGTTTTAGGGTTTTACTATTTATATACTTCTCTATCATTTTGTGAGACAGTTTTGATGATTAATTAAAAAAATATTGCATGTTTGCATATTTCCAATCCCCATTCTTCGTTTTTCTTAGCTTTCAATTCTTCGCTTCTTTTTCTAAAAGCTTATTTCTTTTATGCTTTAATTCTTTTTGTTCATTATTCCGCATCAAATTTAGTATCAGAGCCAAGATTTTAATTGTTCTTACAATAAAACAATCTTCTCGCTTATGCTTACTCATAACCCTAACCCTAGATCTGATTTTATCTATAAAAAAAAGTGTCTTCTTCTGATTACGGGGAAAAAAAAAACATTGTTCATCATCAAAACTATTCTGGATTTGCATGACTCTCTTTGAAGTTGTACATGGTTACAAGCCTAGGAAACCTTTAGACCTTCTTCCCATGTCCCTTCATGCTAGGGTGTCTGAGTCAGCCAAGTCTTTTGCATGTAGAATTCAGGATTTGCATGTTAAGATCACTAAACATATTCCAGCAAGTAATGCACGATATAAACTTCGAGCTGATTTACATAGACGACATAATAAATTTGATGCGGGAGACTATTATGATATGGATTAGACCCGAGCAATTTCTTTCGGGAACTAATCGAAAATTGCATGCACGTAGTGCAGGGTCATTCAAAGTACTACAATGGGTTGGTCCAAATGCTTATGTTCTTGATTTACCACATGATTTTAACATTAGCTCCACCTTTAACATTGAGGATCTAGTTGCATACCATGAGTCACTTCCTATTTCAAATGACCCATTTGAGATACCACTTCACTCCCCTCTTGATGTTCCTATTGAAACCTCTATCCCTTTCACCTTGCCATCAGCACAAAAGGATAATATTAATGCTATTCTAGATGAACAAGTTGTTTTTACCAGGAATGGTGAGGTTCAACGGTTTTTAGTTCATTGGGTGGGTCAACCTGATTTAGATTGCACTTGGATCACTAGAGCTACTTTGCAGCAGATTGATCCAGATCTTCGAGAGTACTATCGGAGTCGCCCAGCACTACACTCAACAGGGTCAAGTTTCTCCAACCTCGAGAGAGTTGGTGGGGACACCAGACCCACGCCGCAAATTACACGAGTATATGGACAGAGACAACATAGGATGGCTTAGTCTGTCACTATTTGGTTGGGAGATTGATCCCATTTGGATCTATCTCCTTGTTTATTTTATTTATTTGAAATTATTTATGTTAAACTGTTTGACTTGATGGGTTGAGCCCAATAGTGAGATGTTTTAGGATTTTACTATTTATATGCTTCTCTGTCATTTTGTGAGACAGTTTTGATGATTTATTAAAAAAATATTGCAGATTTGCATGTTTCCAATCCCTATTCTTCCTTTTTCTTAGCTTTCAATTCTTAGCTTCTTTTTTTAAAAGCTTGTTTCTTTTATGCTTTAATTCTTTTTGTTCATTGTTTCACATCACCGACTCTTGAAAAAGAAAATTTTAAGCAAGTGTAGCGATATGTACTTACCCAAAATAGTTAAGAACCTCAGCAATTTGGTCTGCCAAGTCATCAACAGAAAGCAAAGGGTCATCAGGGCTAATTGTTGCAGCTCCTAACTGCAATAACTCTTGAAGAAAGTGCCACATAAGAAACACAGGTAATACATCGCATTCCATAGAACTAGTAATTAGAGCAGTTTAGGCAAGGAAAACATGAGGAACCAGGAGCTACAAACCTACCTCATGCCCAGGAGGACTGATATGATATATGCAAAAGTTGTGAAGAAGCAACGAGCATGCTTCAGGACAAAATAATAATCCTTGAAAACACGAGGTATCTGTTTACAAAGTCCAAAAAGATAAGTTTAAGTCAAAGCATTGTTAGAAGTGTATCTCCAAAAAAAGATAAAAAAATAAATAAATAAATAAAAACCCGGTAAAGCCTATTGTGTCTGCAGAATCACGCACTGATAGAGCTAGTAAAAATAATAAACCACCTCCAATTCAAATCCTGGTCCACAATGAGTAAACTTTCATTGAAGTTGCATCTGTGAGCCTAGAAGCAAACATTTTTACTAGACCCGGACAATAGATCTCAATAAATTCCCACATTACTGGAAAGCTTGATCTATTTCTTCCGCATACATATTCCAAAACAAAAACCCACCTAAACATACATCAAATGCCTGGTATAAAAACTTGACTAGCTGACTACGAAAAAAGCAATGCAAGGTCACATATTCATCTAAAATCAAATATCAATTATCAGCATGATGAATGAAAAAACAATTGATATGAAATCTGAAATGGCAGTTTACTTACGATTTAGAGCTAAATCAGGATAAGTAACAAGAGCTGGTTTGTCTTGGTCTCCATATACAGAAACAGACACATGACCATAGCAAGTTTCGATAACATACTCCTGCAAACACGTTTCAAAATCGAATTTCAATCAGATAAACACTCAAAAGAAATCAACTCGAACAAAAATAAAGAAAAACCATTACCATCGTAATTACAGGGTCTACTAAGTTGGTAAAGTGATCAATGCACAAACCAAGCATTCAAAAGGTAAACCTTTCATCCAAGAAGGACCACCTCTTCTTACCTCTCTCTCGCTTGCTCAACGAAAAAAAAAAGGGATATTTTAGGCCTGCCCAAGTCAAGTATATTCTACAAGCAGATAAAAACTTCCATGTGCAGCACTTCTTTTTGACAAACAAACCTTTACTGACAAGGCAAAAAATCATCACTCAACTAACCAAATGCAGATCTTCACATAGCTAAACCATATTTGCATTCCTTAAATACCATTTTATTTATTAATTCAAGAATCAAACATCAAAAACATTTCTTGATTGTTAACCAAAACTAGAACCAAAGAAACACAAATAGAAATTTAAATGGAATCTTCAGGAATTAATCTCCACCTTATTCAAAAGAAAAGAAACCAGACCAAAAGTCAGGATTCCTTTCCTAGGCAACAGAAAGTACCTTTCCACTAAGAGAAGGCGTCTCCATATCTATGGAGAGCGAGTCACTTGAATCTCCCATTTCTTGATATTCTTCCTCTGTGTTTTTCTTTTTCTTTTTCTTTTTTCGTTCCCTTCTCTTCTTGAAATTTGAGGGTTGTTTTCCCTATGAGCTATCCTTCTCGTTCTGTCAATCGTTTATTCATTTTCTCTCTCTCTCTCTTTTTTAACACTTTAAAGTGTCAACTTGATAGCGAGTCACCGACGCTCGACAGCGAACTCACGAGAGGCCCCTACACCTTGTATCTAACATGAGCCGTGGTTAATTTTAACCTGAGCTAGAGACCAGTTCGATGAAATTACCATTCTGTCCTTATTTTTCAATGGATATGGATTTCTTGATTGTTGACTTTTGACTAATGAGGTGCTTTGGTTAATTGTGGGGGGCATAGAATTCGTTTAATCTAAAAATTTTAGCCCTTAATTTAATTCATGTGGGATATTAGAAAAATTAAATTCAGTCATTTTAAAATTTGATAAATGAGTGTCTCTCAAAGTTTATAATTATAATAGTTATATCGGTGAAATTTATAATTATAATAGTTAGGGTTTTAAATGGATTGTCAAATTAAAAATTAAATGGTTTGTCAAGTTTATTTCAAAAAAAAATGATAGACAATTGTTCATTTTGGAGTGAAAGATTGAGATATTTTATTATTTCTAATTAGTTTTATATTTATATTTATTTCAATTAATTATTCATTCAATTTTGGTAGTTTATAGCTTTGAAAAAGAAGAGACGTCATAGATACTTTTTATATTTATTATAATTATTTAACATTCATGAATTTCAAATACAGATGTCACATTTTAATTGTGCTTTTTTTTTTCTATTGGTTGCAGTTGATGAAGTATAATTTACTATAATATGCTGCATTTTGTCTTTAGCATATGTTAGATTGGTGTTCCGCGTGATGTCACGGCTATATCAAATGTTTTTAACTTGATAAAAAAACAAGAGACAATTATACTTTTAAAAAAGTTTAAAAAATTTGATAATTGAGTTAAATTTTGATAAATTTGATAATACAATAAAAAACAAGGCAACAACAAAAAAATGAAAAAAAAAAACTATGGGTAAAACTAGTTTAATACGCAAAATTCATGACCTGGATATGGAATATGTCAAGATTACATATTTATCGTGTGTACTAAATCATGAAGTCAGGATAAGTCGAAGTTTTTTGCTCCTCGTCTTTTTTTCTTTTAATGTCGTGAATTTCCTCTCCTTACTCCCTTTTCCTCACTTGATTTTCTCTTTACTTATTGAGTTATATGTGTTCAATACTCATTCCTTCATCTATCTTGCCGTAAATCTTGGTTTCTCTCAAGGGTTTTAGTGAGGAAATTCTGAATTTTTTTTTCTCTTCTAATTGTTTTAGCACTAGTCAGCAGTTTATAAAGGAAGAATAAGCTGGATTTCTAGTTTTTCCAGCTTTTTTATGAAAATGTTGTTAATGAACCTATATGTTATTTTTTATCCAACTATTGATATTCTCGCATGGCCTTTCCAAACTTAGATTAAACTAAAATTTTAACCCAAGATAGAGAAATGTGTCAGGAGGCTCATCGCAATATTTTAGCTTAATCTGATGGTCGAATTGAGAGTTATACTCAATAAGGTAAAACTAGTTAGTATTTAATTTTACATCAAAATCCAAATTTTATTATTCAATCATTGCTAGAACCATATCGATTATTTTAATAAGTCCTCCAGCCCTTTTTTTATTCCAAAATATATTTATTTTTTCTTTTCATCATTTATTTCATTTATAGACTTACTACAATTTCATAGTAACGTTACTGATTTTAATTGAGGTTTATACCAACATTTTTTTGTGCAGTTCTTTTTTAATTTTTATTTCTCATTTTAATTTAATTCATCGAAATTATCTTATCATTCTCAAAACACATATATTTTAATTTTTTTCTAATTCTTTTATCCATCAAAACCCGTTACCGGTTTCTATACGATATATAATTTATTTGATTTCTTTTTTACAATGTGGGCAAGTGCCCACATTGCCAACGGGCTGGATCCATCCATGCCCACGAGGAAATCAAAGAAAGAGGAATTAAGCTGGAAAAAAACAAAGAGCTAGAAATAGAAGAATCATTTCTATTAGCTATAAAAGGGTTATTGATACTTGATAGTCATGATGGACAAGTTATGCGAATCATATTTGAAACCATATGATAAACATGAATGATTATAATCAACGATACACCATTGCATGATCTATTAATATTGTAGGAGATGAAATTGCTAGGCTTATGTATTGCTTACTAGAATTTAACTCTAGTTTTGATGTTCGCTAAAAGATAATATCCTACCATAAATAATTTTATTATCATCTATTGAAAGATTAAAGCATAAATCTAATACCTACATATAAGTTGGTTGTTCAATTTTGGCCTTTGACATGATGACAAAGATCTCCTTCTATCATCTAATTCTAAGGAATTACCTGTTGAATTTCCTGAAACACATATAAGTAATGAAAATGATAAATTTAAATTTTTTAGAGTCCCAAGATCCCATTAGA
>Ga0307510_10011931_pt1 | contig 10303 bp, 9 predicted proteins | sample 12_EM_MG_FD_207224 | JGI IMG/M metagenome (GOLD analysis project Ga0307510, IMG submission 207224) | Populus trichocarpa ectomycorrhiza microbial communities from riparian zone in the Pacific Northwest, United States - 12_EM | ecosystem: Host-associated > Plants > Roots > Unclassified | place...
TTAAAGCCTTTCAACAAAATCCTTTTAGCCTTGGACTTTTCGCTTTTAGCTCAAAAACCGCTGTCATCAAAAGCAAATACAGGTTTACGATCTTTCCACTTGCCTTTGGTGAAATCCGGGAATTCCTGTGGCTGATTACCGCTTGCTATCGACTTTTCCGAGAGCGGTGTGATCACACTCATGGTCACAGAATCATACACATCAATAGGCGCAGGGCCCTTTTTCTTTACCGCTTCAACAAAGGCGTTAAATACAAAGTAGTCCATACCGCCATGTCCTGCGCCCGAGGCTTTATCGGCATATTTTGCCCAAAGCGGGTGATCGAATTTCTCAAACCATTTTTTGGCAGGGTCCCATTCGTCCTCTTTCTGGCTTTGGTAGTTGATGTAAACGGACTCATTCAAATCCATCCAGATACCTTTTGTGCCCTGAACCCTGAAGCCGAGCGAATAGGGCCGTGGTAAATGCGTATCATGACTCAATAATATAGTCTCCCCGTTGGCGCAATTGATCATAGTGGTGGTTACATCACCATTTTTGAAGTTGATCTTTGCGTTTGGATTACCCGGAGATTTTTCTTCAATATAGGTATTCAGTCCTCTTGATTTTGATGAGAAGGAAACCAGGTTGGTAAAGCGGTTTCCGGTGTTGATATTGGCGTAGTGCATTAATGGCCCAGCACCATGTGTCGGGTAAATATCTGCATTGCGGTCAATATTAAATTGGGTGCGCCACTGTGCCTCGCTTAAAGCATTCGGGCCAAACTCCACGCCGTGACCATAAAAATGCTTGCCATCATTAAACAACACTTCCCTTAAATTATGCTGATAGCCGCCTTCCAAATGAATGATCTCGCCAAATAAACCTTTGCGGACCATATTTAAGGCTGCCAGTACATCACGGCGATAACAAACATTTTCCAGGGTCATGTACGGTACTCCCGTATGTTCTGATGTTTTAACAATATCCCAGTGGTCATCGACAGACAAACCAGCTACCACCTCGCAGCCAACATATTTCCCGGCCTTCATAGCGTCAATAGCCTGGGAGTGATGAAACTGCCAGGGTGTGGCTATGATCACTGCATCAATATCTTTACGGTCGAGTAAACTTTTATAAGCATCCAGACCACCGGTATATTCGGCAGGTAATTTCTTGCCGGCTTTTTTAAACTGTTCACGGCAGTATTGCAGGGAACTTTCCTGCGTATCGCAAATGGCGACGATTTCTACATCGTCTCTTAATAATCCTTCACCAATGTGGTTACGTCCCCGCAGGCCGACGCCTATATACCCGAGCCGTGCCTTGGTTGTATCTGCAAAAAGTGATCCTGATGGAAGGATGGTAAACCCCGCTGTTGCTAATGCGCTTTGTTTAATAAAGTCTCTGCGATCCATAGTTTATATATTGGTTGTTGTTTTAAATGATCATTCTGCTGTGTTTTCGCCTGATACCGATGCTGGCTCTGTTTGATGAAGGTCGAATATGACGACCTCATTGTTGCCCTTCTTCAGCCAGGGCGCCGGACAATACAATCGTTTTTGAGGGCCGATATCCCAGTACCTGCCCAGGTTATGACCGTTCACCCAAATTACGCCCTTTTTGTATTTGCTGAGGTCGATATAAGTATCAGCTACTTTGTTCAGGCTAAAGCTTCCTTTAAAAAACACGCCGTTTCTTTCGGGATTGATAGTTGCTGGTTTTAATGATTGAATATATTGGCTATCGAACGGCAGCTTGTAAATGTCCCAATTCATCAGGGTCATACCATTCAAAGTCACCCTTTCGGTAATGCCTTTACGGTCAATCATGTATTGTGCAAAGTTGATATGCCCGAGGCCCTCAACAAATATCTCCAATACCGGGTCTTTAACATCAGATTTTGGCAGGTTAATGCTCCATTTTCCGCTGTCGCGCTCTACTTTTCCAACATACTTCCCGTTTAAAAATATGGTCGCATAATCATGTGGTTCAGTGATAGTGAGCTTGCCGCTTTTGTGGCCGATCAGTTTGGTTTTGTATAAAATATACCCTGACGATTGGTCGAGCGCCTCCATTGGTTTTGGCTGTGGCGATTTTACCGCAACAGGCAGATTAGCCCAAACGGATGAAAATGCCTGCATCTTTATTTCAGGAATGGATATGGTTTCAATCGGTTTAGGCACCTCAGGTATTTTGTATTTTACATATTTCGAGATCAGTTTTCGCAATGCAAAGTACTTGGGGGTGGCGCGGCCTTGTTCGTTTATTGGGGCGTCATAATCGTAGCTGGTTACGTCGGGTTGGAATTGTGTTGGTGTGAAGGCATTCGCTCCGGCGGTAAATCCAAAGTTGGTGCCACCATGAACTACATAAAGGTTGAATGAGCGTTTAGTATCCAAAAGGAACTTTATTTCCTTCAGCAGACCGGCGGTATCCGGCCTTGCCCATTTTTCTCCCCAATGGGTTAGCCAGCCCGGATAGGTCTCGCTGCTGAAGGCGGGCACATTAGGGTTGTGCTTTTTTGCTTCATCAAAATCTGCTTCGCTGCTGCCGCTATCCAAACCGATAACAGCACCATCGATATTGCCTGCTTCGAGCATAAAGGCAGTAGGGCCGTCGGCAGTATAAAAAGGGACATTGACGCCGTTCTTTAACCATATCTTTCTTAATGCTTCAAGGTAGGTTTTATCATTACCATAACTCCCATACTCATTTTCAACCTGGACCATTAGAATAGGGCCGCCGTTGGTGCATAGCAATGGCTTTACGATGGCGGATAGCCGGGTCATATATCTTTCTGCTGCTGCCATATACCTTGGGTCCATGCAACGGATCTTGATATCCGGTATTTTGAGCAGGTAGGGTGGGATGCCGCCAAAATCCCATTCGGCACATACATAAGGACCTGGTCGCAGAATAACCCACATACCTTCCTGTTGGCATATCCTGATAAATTCGCCGATATCGCGATTGTCGGTTTTAAAATCAAATATACCCGGCTTGCTTTCATGGTAATTCCAGAATACATAAGCGGCGATGGTATTGCAGCCCATGGCTTTTGCCATCTGGATGCGGTTTCTCCAATATATCCTGGGTATACGCGCAGGGTGCATCTCTCCGCTGATGATCTGGAATGGTTTGCCGTTCAGCAAAAATTCTGTCTTTCCTAATGAGAAAGTGTTTTTTGGTGATTGGGCCGATGCTGTGCTGATTGCAAAAAAGCTGCAAAGGATAAATAATGCAGTAATAGAACGTAAATGCGTTGTTTTTCTCATTGATAAAAGCGAACAGATGTTGATTAATTTTCATTTCAGGGGCATTAAAGCCCACAGTTTTTGTTCTTAGCGAAAATATTGAAAATATATTTATGTGCGCGCACACATTTTATAACTTTGCAAAGTTATTTTCGCCCCGGTTTAACTAATGATCGAAAAGAGTTTACATATCTACAGGTTACCGGGTGTCAGTCAGTCTACGCCTGTTGGAGGCATTGGCACATTGCTTGACGGGGAGAAAAGTATCCCTATTAAGATTCAGCCCTGGCCGGTATACCCTGAATATTATGATGTGCCTAAGGTTTCGTTTAGAATAGCGCATGGCAATGATTGCATTTTTATCAAATATGATGTAGAGGAGCATGAAGTGCTTGCCAGGTACCGAAAAACAAACGATCCTGTTTACAAGGATAGCTGCGTAGAGTTTTTTATTGCTTTTGGCGATGACAAAGCGTATTATAACCTTGAATTTAACAGGCTGGGTACCTGTTTGGGCGGGTTTGGGACGCAACGCGAAAATCGGGCGTCGTTACCGGCGGACTTGCTGGAAACAATCCGGTATGAACGCAGCATACTACAAACAAAGGGAGGTCCGGAGCCCACGATTAACTGGACGTTAATGCTGGTGATACCCGTTCAGGTTTTCCGTTTTCACCAGATCAATCCATTAAAAGGGAAACATTGCAGGGTGAATTTTTATAAATGCGGTGATGACCTTACCCAGCCGCATTACCTCGCATGGAATAATATTAAAACCCCCAAACCGGATTTTCATCAACCCGATTTTTTCGGTGCAGCGGAATTTATTTGAGATAGAAAAATTCAGATAAAACATTAACTTTATTTGGATTAACCTAACTTACTATCCAATTTCTCCTGCAATGGAAGCTGTAATTTCTCAAAAACCCGGACGGATTTTGTCTATCGACGTGATGCGTGGTATTATTATGATACTGCTTGCGGGCGAAAGCTGTTCAGTTTATGAATCGTTAAAAAAACAGGATATAGGTGGTCCGTTTGGGATATTTCTAAACCAGTTTTTTCATCACCCATGGCATGGACTGCATTTCTGGGATCTATTGCAGCCGTCGTTTATGCTTATTGCGGGTACATCCATGTATATTTCCTATTATCATAAAAGAGAAAGGGGGATTAGCTGGGAGCAAAATTTCAGACATATTGCTATACGATCGTTTAAGTTGTTCTTGTTAGGAACCGGCTTGCATTGCGTTTATGCCGGAAAGCTGGTATGGGAGCTATGGAATGTGCTGACGCAGTTATCCTTTACAACGATTATCGCCTATTTGATCATCAACAGATCGTTCAAATTCCAAATAGCAGTTTCGGTTTTGTTATTGATTATTACGGAACTGTTATACCGGTTGATATTGATACCAAATTTCGATCAGCCTTTTGTGGAGTATCACAATTTTGGTTCTTATATGGATACCGTGCTGATGGGAAAGATAAACCGCGACGGTTGGGTGGCAATCAATATAATTCCCACAGCGGCGCACACCATCTGGGGTGTTTTAGCAGGAAAACTACTGGTGTCGGATAAACCGGCTCAGCAAAAGATAAAATACTTGTTTATTGCCGCCGGGGTGGGTTTGATACTTGGCTTTGGGCTCGATCTTGCTAACATTACACCGATTATTAAGCGTATCGCAACAAGCTCATTTACCCTTGCCTCGGGTGGATGGGTATTCCTGATGATGGCATTCTGGTACTGGCTGGTCGATTTTAAACAGTATAATAAATATACCTGGGTGGCTGTTGTAGTAGGAGCCAATGCTATATTCATCTACCTGTTTTTTGAAACGATAGGTTACCAGTGGGTTAATGGCGCAGTAGCCATTTTTGTACGGGGCTTTGCCGGGCTTGCAGGGGTAAACGCCAACATATCGGCGATCATCTCAGCGATGGTAACATGGGTACTTGAATGGGGCTTGTGTTATTGGCTCGCCAGAAACAAGGTATTTATTAAATTATAGTAGAGACGCAATGCATTGCGTCTCTACTCGTGATCATAATCTCATCTTCAAATTTTCCTTAACCCCATTTTCCCATTCATCTTTTAGTATACTCAGCACTATGGAATCGCGGCGGGTGCCATCTTCCAGCCACATGTGACTTCTCAATATACCTTCGGGTTTGCAGCCTATGCTTTTCATAGCGGCTATGCTGCGTTCATTTCTTGCATCTGCCCTGAACTCAACCCGGTACATATTGAGGTCTTCAAATGCGAACCGGAGCAGCATGAACTTGCAATGTTTGTTCAGTCCTGTTCCCCTGAATTTTTCACCATACCAGGTATAGCCCAGCTGCAGCATATTGTTTTTAGGTTGTATATCATAAAAACGAGTACTTCCTGCACATTCATTAGTCTTTTTGTCAAATACAATAAAAGGATATTCTTTGCCTGCCTCGCGGTTGATTATGGCAGTTTGCATATACCTGCACATACCTTCCTCGCCACGCGCGCTTGTTTGTGAGAATTTCCAGGTATCAGGCTCATTTAAAGCAAAAGGCAACAAAAATTCTAAGTCTGACTCCTTTAATGGTCGCAACAATACTTTTTCGTCCTCTAAAATATAATCGTTCAGGTGATTGAATGGGCTTTTCATGGTGCGATTATACTCAAATTTGAGCGCAAAACTTCCCGCATAATATCACCTCTCCGCAATTTTTATGCAGCGTCAAATAAATCAACTTAAGAAACCTTATTTAGTTAACCGCGCTATTTAATGTCGGTGGCGTTTTACGGCTTGCCTTCCTCAATTTGATGATCTGGTATATTACCCCGATAACAAAGATCAGCATCAAACCTGATAGAAACTTTTGCAGCAAAGGATCATCAGGCCCGTCGGTAATTGGATGGCTTATCGGCAGCCTGGTTAAAGTTTCAACTATTGTGGGTATGAACGATAAGAACAGGGTGAACGACATAATAATCAACTGCACATAATCGGCCAACTTTCCGAATATGCGGAGTTGACGGGCGTAAATTCCGATTGGAAGCAGTATGAAAATGATAATCGCCAGGTAGTGACCCGCAGTGGGATGTCCCAATTTCATGATTGGTAAGCTGGTTAAACAGGTTAATATTGTTAGCCAGATATACCATTTTCCTGCGGTGCTTTTAGGGTCGATCTTTCCCAAAAGATATAAAGCATACAATCCGGCAAGAATGGCTAAAATACTGATAGCGGTGTGCACAATGCCCAGGATTGAAAGGTGATTAGGCTCGTAAACAGCGCCGAGGATTAAAAGGAGGTTGTTTGTTGACATGATTTTGCGTTTTAAGGTTATTTAAAAATAAGATTATTTCTAAAAAACAAAACAATAGCTATCATAATAAAACTAAAAAGCCTGTCCCAATAATGCGGACAGGCTCTTTTTAAAATATAATGGAAAGTGATTGTTACGGATTTTCAACACTTACATCCTGTGCAAGTGTGGCATCATCAGGTGTTTTGGCAAGATCATTATCCAGTACGTATAATGCATCATCTTTAGCGTTTGCGCCACCTGCTACTTTTATCTTGGCCAACAGGTCAAGCGCCAGTGTTTCTTCCTCAGTTTGTTCTTTTACAAACCATTGCATAAAGTTCCAGGTGGCCCAGTCTTTTTCGGCCATGCTCATTTCGACAATCCTGTATATGGATGAGGTGTTGTCAACCTCCGATTTGAATACCTTCTCAAAACAATCATTTACGCTTTTCGGATCAGCACCGGGAGCAGGAATTTCGGTTATTTTTACTTTTGCGCCTCTTTTCAGGATGTATTCCAATATTTTCATCATGTGATTGCGCTCTTCATTAGCGTGCCTGAAAAGGAAGTTGGCAATACCTTCGTATCCCTGATCACTCGCCCATGAGGCATAGGCAAGATATATCTGGGCATTAGAGGCCTCGTTGGTCATCTGTTGATTTAATGCGCCGGCAAGTGTTGCCGATAATCGGTTGGTTTCCATAATGTTCATTAACTAAAATCAAGCCTAATAGTTTGCATGTCAGCTATAAATTTTAATAAAAAAACAGTATTATTTTCTGATACCTGATTTTATAATTTCCAGCAAATAACTTGTGAATTTGACTTGTTTGGAGTAGTTAAACATGTGTATATTGGCCCAATATGAAAAGCTTTTTAGATCAGAATTTCTTGCTGCATAACAAAACCGCTGAGCGTTTATATCATGAGTTTGCTGCGAGTATGCCCATTATCGATTATCACTGCCATCTTGATCCGGGACAGATTGCATGGAACGAGAGTTTTAAAAGCCTGACAGAGATATGGTTAAAAGGAGATCATTATAAGTGGCGTGCTATGCGTGCCAATGGTGTTAATGAAGACTTTATAACCGGATCAAAAAGCGACTGGGAAAAATTTGAGCAATGGGCAGCAACCGTGCCTTACACCCTACGCAACCCGCTTTACCATTGGACACATCTTGAATTACAGCGTTATTTTGATGTACACGAATTGCTTTCGCAAAAAACAGCCAGGTCAATCTATGACGATTGTACCCGGAAGCTGCAAACACCGGAATACAGCGTTCAAAACCTGATCACCAAAATGAATGTGGAGGTGATCTGTACTACAGATGATCCGATTGATAGCCTGGAGCATCACCAAAAAATCAAGAAAAGTGGGTGGAATGTGAAAGTTAACCCTGCATTCAGGCCAGATAAGGCAATGAATGCGGATGATATCAAAATGCTAAATGAATATATTGATAAACTCGAGGCAATCAGTAATATTTCAATCAGCAGTTACCAGGATTATCTCAAAGCATTAAAAAAACGTCACGATTATTTTGCTGACAATGGTTGTACTGTGTCGGATCATGGCCTTGAACAGCTTTATGCGGAGGATTTTACCAGCCAGGAAATTGCAGTCATATTTGACAAGATACGGCTTGGTAAACTACTTGAGTCTATTGAAGTATTAAAATTCAAATCAGCCATGTTGTATGAATTTGCTTTGTGGGATCACGAGAAGGGATGGGTACAGCAATATCATATCGGTGCATTGCGGAATAATAATTCGCGCGCCTACCGGGAGATCGGCCCTGATACCGGATACGATTCCATTGGTGATTTTAGCCAGGCAAAAGCATTATCAAAATTTTTGAATAAGTTAGACAGTACCGATCAACTAGCCAAAACCATTATTTATAACCTGAACCCGGCTGACAACGAACTCATAGCTGCTATGGCCGGAAATTTTAATGACGGAACCGTGGCAGGCAAAATACAGTTCGGCTCGGCCTGGTGGTTCCTGGATCAGAAGGATGGAATGACTCGGCAATTGAATGCCTTATCGAGTATGGGGCTTTTAAGCAGGTTGGTGGGTATGCTGACCGACAGCCGCAGCTTCTTGTCCTACCCGCGGCATGAGTATTTCAGGCGGTTGCTTTGCAACTTATTTGGCGAGGATATCGAAAAAGGAGAATTGCCCAATGACATAGAGTGGACAGGCAAGATCATCAAGGATATCTGCTATTACAACGCGAAGAATTATTTTGATTTTAAATAGCTTATTCCTTATACCTGATCTTAATAACCAACTTTTTTAAGGTATCAGAGCCATCAACCTTAATGTCCGGCCGATGAGCATCCTGCGGGAAAAATAAAAAGAATTCCTTTGGCGTAGCGGTCAGATACTTGCCTTCGGCAGTGTAATTGGCTGCATCACGGCTGTCGCCGTAGGGTTCTGTTACTTTAGCTGCTGAAACCGGGGAGACGCCGATCTTAATTTTACCCTTAATGACATATTGCAGGTCGATATATTTACGATGGGATTCCCATTTTACATCTTCCAGTTTTTTTGGCGGGCCCTGGGTGATGATAGCAAAAACATTATCCCCGTCAATCGGATATTTTCCGGGTACGATCGTGCCCAGCTTTTCATCGCCTAAATATGCAAATGCCTTATCCCACAATTCTTTATTGCTCTCATACTGCCTTTCAAACTCAACACTGTTAATGGAAGGATCGGGTTTGATTTTCAGGTCTTTAGCCCAAATATGGCTTTTAACCCACTTATTAGCCTTTTTAACATTTGCCGCGGAATCAGTTTGAGCATAGGATAATCCTGCTATCAAAAGAAAGGAGAGAAGTAGTGTAATTTTTGGCGTTTTCATACGGATGTTTTAGGTGCGATCAATTGGAAAGACAATATAGGGTAAAAAAATTATGTCATAAAGATGACATAACTTTTTAATGATTTGTTTGAATTTTGTAATTTTGTTTTATGGCGATAGAAACGTTAGAAGATTTTTACAAGAATAAGTTTGACTGGATGCCGGATAACCTTCAGCAAAACATCGGGCACTTTAATGTCTTCAAGATGGAGAGCCATGTTGTGCCTACCGGTAAACAGATTACCTACAGCCGCCGGAATTATTATAAGATAAGCCTTACGCGCGGTAATGGTATTTGCCATTATGCCGACAGAAGTATCGAATTATCAGGTACTTCCCTGATGTTTTTTAGTCCCCTTGTGCCTTACACTTTTGAGTCTTTAACCGATCACCGGTCTGGCTATTTCTGCATATTTACAGATGAGTTTTTTACTGACAGGTTCCGTGGAGGTTTAAGTGACCTGCCAATGTTTGCCCTGGGAGGTAAGCCAATGTATTCATTAAATGAAGAGCAGGAGGATTACGTGTGCTGTTTATTTATGAAAATGCTGGATGAGATCGGTTCGGACTACGAATTTAAATACGAGCTGATTAAAAACTATGTAACCGAAATAGCCTATTACGCGCTTAAAACAACCCCTTCTGAAAACATTTATAAACATATTGATGCCAAATCAAGGATAACATCGGTGTTTACTGAATTATTGGAGCGCCAGTTCCCGATAGAAACGCCCACCCAGCGCTTTTACATGCGTTCGGCAAATGATTTTGCGCAGCGACTTTCCGTGCATGTGAACCACCTGAACAGGGCCATTCGTGAAACTACCGGTAAAACCACTACCGGTCATATAGCTGAACGTTTGTTAAGAGAGGCTAAATCGCTGTTGAAACACACAAA
>Ga0307510_10011932_pt1 | contig 10302 bp, 8 predicted proteins | sample 12_EM_MG_FD_207224 | JGI IMG/M metagenome (GOLD analysis project Ga0307510, IMG submission 207224) | Populus trichocarpa ectomycorrhiza microbial communities from riparian zone in the Pacific Northwest, United States - 12_EM | ecosystem: Host-associated > Plants > Roots > Unclassified | place...
TGGACTCGTGACTCGGACTCACAGTATATAGTCCTAGTCACTTCGTACGACGTCTCCTCAGTTGTTTTCCACACACTGAGGAGTAAGTCCCCCCTATGTCTTTCCTCTCATATGCCCATGCTTATTAAGTACCTACAGTTGTCTCGCTAACGCTGTGTTAGGTACTTATACATCAGTTGTTTTCCACACACTGAGGATTGTCTCGCTAACGCTGTGTTAGTTTCAACACCGTTGTCTGCTTCACCCGTCTTCCTCGCTTTGTTTACTTCGTATCCATGTATCCCGCAGACCGTGGCGCCCAAAGGTCCCTTCAGCAATATCGTAATTTCCAAGAAATCACGTATGATGGGGGAGAGTCGATGACACCCCTCTGCTGTAAGAGAGTCACCGCAGCAACTTACCAGCACTAGTCGCGTCCCAGGTGCCTCTCTGTCACGAAAATGGGCCAGACGATGGATGTTGCAAATAAAACACCATCCGGAGATACTCATTCCCTTACGGTAGTGAGCGGTGATCCATTCCAGAATCAACCGTGAAGAATGAATACTGGACAAGCGGAAATTTCATGGTGCGTGCATAAGAGGCCACGCGAAATAGTAGCAGGTAAAGTGAGGAAGTTAGACGGGGAGGTCAAGAAGGAAGAATGCCTATGCCGTTTCCGTGCTACGCCTACCTCTTGGATGTCTCGGTTCTCGCCATACGACACCTCGAAGTGCACGTTCAATCGCAGATTATGGCAATCCTCAGTCCAAGAGACCTTTTAGAATCGGTCGTTCCATTCGACTCTCAGCTCCCACAGATTCTGCCTTTTCGAATGGACCATCGTGGCTGCAGGGGTCCGGTTTGAGAACAAGGCGGGCTTCGATCTCGTCTGTAGACAACTCGAGACTTGAGGCTTAACCCCACGTCGGACACCACCACCCCGCTCGCGACCACAAAAATACTTGAGGGGAGGGGCGGTAGGTGAGGGAAGCGGGGCGGATGGACCACTAGGCAGGGGCCGGAGAAGGTTAGAATCGTGGGTAGGTCATACATAGATGGGGCACAGAAACGTACTCACTTCCATTAACTCCCATCGCAATTCGCCTTTCCTGCCATAGGCAAGGGATAGGGATATGTTAGTATGCCGCGCCGCCCCACTACTCGCCGCCTCGAGTCTCTTCAACTCCCACTGAGCCCCCCCAGCTAATGCAATGCCAGCAATCCACGTCAGCACGCACCCTCAAGACGCGCTTGTAACTCGGTTTGAAGTCAGGAGACTCCGGGCTGGGTAAGGCTTCGATGTTATCCTCGACAGTATCCCCTGCGAGCGTGGTGGGATAAGACCAGCATTCACGGAAATCTTCACTTGCAACTTACCGTAGGCATCTTGCAGGGAGATTCTCAATCTCTCTCGCAGATGCGCGATACAACGACGCGACAGCGTTAGTGGGTGACCCGCCGAGAGCGGGAGGCAACATACACCAATTGGGGGATTAAACCTCGGGCCAGGCCGATTAGGCTGGAATCCAGCCTCAGATTCAGAGGCGGCAGGGATACATTTTAGAGGAGGTATGGCGTTCCATGTGCACAAAAAATAAAACCCATCACTGCACACGTCGGGGACTAGCGCTCAAAAAATTCCCACCCTGGACCCACCCAAACCTACCCCGGAATAAACAAGTTTGGGTGGGTCCAGGGTGTGAATTTTTTAAGCGCCAGTACCGGGTAATCCCGTGACCCTTCCTCCAGAAAAATGGCGGTATTACCTTCGAAACTATCTATGAATAGTAGAAAAATCAACGCTACAGACCCCCTACTTTCAGCTCTGTCCAGGCAGAGGCGGGGAACCTCCTCCAGGAGAAATCTAGGCATACATGTGAGGGGAGGGAAGTACGTGTGACGTGCGAGATGGGGTACGCGCGCGCGACCTGCATGAGCTGACGTGTGATGAGTTTTATTTTTTGGCACATGGAACGTCATACAGAGTCGCCGAAAAGCACTTTCAACCGGCGGGTAGAAATAAGTAATCTAGCCGTTGGAAAACGTTTTGCCCGACACCCATGACCCCAAATGTTTAACTAATTTTCGTGTAGATGCGAAGCCGACGCCTCCCAACTTATCGACCCCATAAACACCCACGGTGAGAACTCCACATCCACCTTGCGAGAAAACTGTGACTTCTCCATTCTCGAGTGCCGCGTTCCCACAAATTCAGCCTTTTCGAACGGACCATCGCGGCCGCAGAGATCCAGTTTAAGCACAAGACGGCCTTCAATCTCGTCTGTAAACACGCGCATAACTCGAGACTCGAGGCTTTACCCCACGTCGAACCTGACGCTGTGTTGCCAGCGTACACCTCGCGTTTTCGGCTCTTCCTTGCAGCCAGCTTCCTTCCTCCCTGGAGATCGCACCCTATCATCTCCCAATTTACAGAAAATCCGACATAGTGAAGATTCAAAAATCTATACGAGGGAGAGAGATATGAAACAGCTGATATTTGCATAAAAAAGCAATGTAGAAGGCAGAGATATTTTAAAAGTCTCCACGGTGGAGGGAAAACCGCCACCCGAGCTGAGCGCCGGACGAATTAAAGGCACGAGGCAAGTTACCCGCATACCACAACCGCCATCCGTTTTGACCCAACACCGAAGATTCCACCATGGACGACATGTTCGATTCTCTCTCTAAAAAAGGGAGGAAACTCAAGGGCCGACTGGGAGGGAAGAAACACAAGCCGGACGGAACAGTGGCCAACATCCCCGGGGAGAGCGCCAGCTCGTCGGGCTCGTTTCCACGACCGGAGCCTCATGTCGTAGCGGGCGGTCGCGACGAAGAAAGGAACAGAACCAGCACAGACGTACGACAAGAACGCTCGAGGGATCGATCTCCTCAGCCAGGGCCCATGCTAGCTGGTGGAGACGGTGGCGTCATGTCTACCGTCTCCCAAGGAGCTTCGGGCTCGACCGCATACACTGGACTGAGACCCCCTCTTGGACAATTGGCAGTGGTCGGAAACCGCCCAGCGCAGGTACCTCCAGAAGAATCGATATCCCGTGAAATCAAGAGACTGACTGTAAGATTTTGTTGATGTCTTCGACCTCAAGATTAACTAACTATCTGGCGATTAAAGGGTTCCGTCGAGAAATTAAGGATACAGCATGAGGTACGATCCTGTCCCTCCGATGAAGCACCCACCTGACCAGTCAGAAGGAATCGTCCGTGAAAAAGGATTTGGACGCTTTGGTGAAGAGTTTGGATCGGCTGGGCTTGGGAGCGAATGGTGGAGATGCGGATCACAGACTGCAGCCAGCACAGAGCAGTGCCCTGCTCATGTCGGTCTTCTTGACCCATCCCTGTTGAATTCCACACTGAATTCTGTATAGCACTCTGGAACAATTCACAGAGAAGCTACAAGAGGCATCCGACCGGATCAAGAACGCGGGTTACACCGGAAGCGATGAGGATGCTAAGGTCGTGTCTCAACTCATGAAAAATATCGATGAGATTCGAGCGGCTATCGTTGATTGCCAAGTGAGTGACAGGGCCCAAACAAGGTCAGGGATCTAAACTGTCGATTGACACAGTTTCCTGCACTCCCACCAAACCCAACTGGCGAATCACCTCCCCCAGCGCCGAAAGCCTGTTTCGGTCGTGACGATCTAATCGACGAGGTCGTCACTTTGGCAGAAAGCCTCACTTCAGTCGCTCTGATCGGTACTGGCGGGATCGGAAAGACGTCCATTGCTTTGACTGTCCTCCACCACGATCGCATCAAGCAGCGGTTCGGCGAGAATCGTCGGTTCCTTCGATGTGATCAATTCCCGGCAACGCTCGGCCATCTCCTCAACCGGCTCTCCGAGGTCACCGGGGCAGGCATCAAGAACCCCAATGATTTAACCTCCCTCCGGCCATTCATGTCTTCGAAGGAGATGATGATAGTCCTCGACAACGCCGAATCGATTCTGGACCCGGGAAGAACGGACGCGGGGGAGATCTACAGCCTAGTGGAGGAGCTGAGCGAGCTGCCGACGCTGTGTCTGTGCATAACCTCACGCATCTCCACCATTCCTAAATGCGAGACTTTTGAAGTCCCAGTGTTGTCAATGGATGCCGCCCGGAGCGCCTTCTATCAAGTCTACAAATATGACAAGGGTTCTGGCCTAGTCAATGACATCTTGGCCCAGCTCGAATTCCACCCGCTTTCAATCACTCTACTTGCAACTGTTGGACATCAGAACAAGTGGAGGATGGACCGGCTGAAGGGAGAATGGAAGAAGGGCCGAACGAAGGTGTTGCAGACACGACACAAGAAGAGCCTCGCCGCTGCGATTGAACTTTCGCTCGCCTCCCCCACGTTCCAAGAACTCGGCCCGGATGCCCGAGAGCTTCTGGAAGTTGTGGCGTTCTTTCCGCAAGGTGTTGACGAGAACAACATCGACTGGCTTTTCCCAACGATCTCGAACAGAATCAACATCCTCGATGGGTTCTGTGTCCTTTCCCTGACATCTCGGAGCAACGGGTTCATTACGATGCTCGCACCGCTCCGAGATTACCTTTCCCCCAACGACCCGAAGTTGTCTCCACTCCTCTGTGCAGTCAAGGAACTTTACTTCATCCGGATGTCGGTCAGTATCAATCCAAACAAACCTGACTTCAAAGAAACACAATGGATTATATCGGAAGACGTCAATGTCGAGCACCTTCTCGATATTTTCACAACGGTCGACGCGGATTCTAACGATGTCTGGAACGCCTGTGCCAAGTTCATGACGCACCTCGGTTGGCACAAACCACGGCTCACGTTGCTGGCCCCTAAGATTGAAGGGCTCCCAGACAGCCATCGTTACAAGTCAGAATACTTGGCTGCGCTCGCAGCATTGCCTGCCTCGACTGGGAATCACGTGGAATGCAAGAGACTCCTCAGTCATGCCTTGAAACTGGAGAGAGAGCAAGGGGATGACGTTGGGGTGGCTGACATATTGTGGGAGCTATGTGATGCAAATCGGCATATGGGGCTCTGCGACGAAGGGGTGCAACAGGCGAGAGAGTGTTTGGCGATTCACGGGCGGCTCGGTAACGCGGTGGGACAGGCAGATTGTTTGATCCAACTCGCGTCCTTATTTGAGAGGCAGGGACAGCTCGACGCCGCGGAAGAATCTGCGTCCCGCGCAATTCATCTCCTCCCGGAGACAGGCGAGGAATTTCGGGTCTGCGAATCTCATGAATTTCTTGGCAACATATATCGATCGAAGGGCGAAATCGACAAGGCCGTTTACCATCTCGCGACAGCCCTCAGAATTGCGTTCTCTTTCGACTGGCACAGTCAGCTGACCGAGATTCACATCACCCTGGCGATGCTGTTTGGCGACGTGGGCTGGCTCGACAACGCACAAGATCATGCCGAACAGGCCAAGTTGTATGCGGTTAATGACCCATACAGCCTAGGCAAGGCGACGATGCTGCAGGCGGGGGTTTGGCAGAGGCAAGACAAGCTCGAAGAGGCGAGGTCTGAGGCTCTACGTGCCGCTGAAATTTTTGAGAAGCTCCGAGCTTCAGAGGATGTGGAAACTTGTAAGAAGCTCGTACAGGAACTGGATAGACGGATTACATCTAACAAACTGCGTGAGTTCCTCCACTTCTTTGTATATTGTTTTCTAATCTATGATCAAGGAATCGAATGGAAGGGTTGACGACCGCGTCGAATCCTCGGAATGTAACCTCCCGGTACCCCGTCCTCTCACACTGTCCGTCACAGCGTCCTTCCATACAGCTGCATACCACCTATGTTCCTCCTTTTGTTCGCCTCCTTTACTCACACACCAGTCCACTTGCGTTGTCCCGCTGCTCAAGCGCTCATCGATGATCCGTTGTCTGCTTCACCCGTCTCCCACACTGTATTTACTTTGTATTCATGTATCCCCCAGACCGTGGCGTCCAATGTTTTTTTTTTCAGCAATTCTACAGCTTTCAAGAAATCCCTTCACGTATGATGGGGGAGAGTCGGGTCCCGAGAATGACACCCCTCTGCTGCAAGGGAGTCGCCGTAGCAACCCATCAGCACTTAGTCACGAGACGGGCGCCCCAGACGATGGGCGTTGCAAAGAAAACACCAGTCGGAGATACTTACGGTAGCAAATGGCGATCTATTCCAAAATCTACCGTCAAGAATAAATGCTAGACAAGCGAAAATTGCATGGTGCATGCGTGAGAGCCCACGCGAAATAGTAGTAGATAAGGTTAGGAGTTAGACGGGGGGTCAAGAGGGAGGAACGCCTCAGCCGTCGCCATGCTACACATACTTCTCGGACGTCTCGTTTCTCGCCGTACGGCCCAACTCCCCGAAGCGCACATTCAATTGCAGATTACGGAGATCCTCACTCCAAGAGACCTTTTGGAATCGGTCGTTCGATTCGACCCTCGGCTCCCACAAATTCCGCCTTTTCGAATGGACCATCGCGGCTGCAGGGATCCGGTTTGAGAACAAGACGGGCTTCAATCTAGTCTGTAGACCCGCGCATAGCTCGAGACTCGAGGCTTGAACCCGCCAGCGACCACAAGAATATTCGAGGGGAGGAATGATAGATGGGGGAAGCGGGATGGATGGATCATTACTGGGAAGGGACCGGAGAAGGTTAGACTCGTGGGCAGGTCATACATAGATGGGGCACGGAAAAATACTCACTCTATTAACTCCCACCGCAATTTGCCTTTCCTGCCGTAGACAAGGGATATAATATGTTGGTACGCTGAACTGCCCCCTTATTCGCCGCTTCGAGTTTGCTCAACTCCTATGAAGTCCTTTCAGTTATCGTAACACAAGCAATCTACATCAAAACGCACCCCCGGGACGCGCTCGTACCTTGGTGTGAAGCCAGGGAACTCCGGGCTGGGTAGGGCTTCGATGTCATCCTTGCCCTTGATTTTATAGTATCCCTTGCGGGCGTGGTGGGATAAGACCAGCGTTCACGGAAATCCTCACTTGCGACTTACCCTAAGTATCTTACAGGGAGATTCTCAATCTCTCTCGCAAACGCGTGATGCAACGACGCGACAGCGTTGGCGTAAAAGCGGCGCACTGAACTTCCACCTCACGGCGCGACGCTCGTTCGACTTCGGATCGATCGGCATCCCCGTGACACCTTACACATTCGGAGTGTACCGGTATCGCTCAGCGCTTCACCCGAACTTCAACATCCCCCAGTGATGGGGTGCCATTTCATGTGGAGGTTTCCAAGCACCTTTGAGGCCGGATTCAATCGCTGATCACGGCTGGAGTAATTTTGAGAAGTAGCGGAGGTAGTTGGTTGATCGGTTTTTTCGATGATGGATCGAGGTGATATCTACCTTCCGAACTCACCATAGCTCAGTTGGTAGAGCGTGAGACTATAATTAGATAATCTCGAGGCCACTAGTTCGAATCTAGTTGGTGAGAATTTTTGCACTCGTTCGCGATAGTCAACTGCGACTAGATTGGGATTGTTTCCGATACATCAGGAAACACAACTTTGCTGTGTAGGGCTACATAGCCCTACCATAACCCTATATAGCTCTACACAGCAAAGTTGTGTTTCCTGATGTAAGATGCATGAGGAAATGCCGCGTATTTGGAATTGCGGCAGGAGCAATGTAACGCGTAACATACTACCACCGACTCTCGTTTTATTACACCTCCGTCGGTAAGCTGGAAATCTAGCCTCAAGTTCAGGACTCGGGTTTAGAGAGGGAGGGGGGAGCCCTGAATTCACCTCGGGCCAAGCTGATGGCACAGCGGAATATTCGGTCCGGGCCGACTGGAATCCGGGCCCACGACTCAAAAGGTGTTCCAAGCTCGAACGGATAGCCAGACAATGAACGTGTACAATTGCCGAACCTGAGCACTGTACTGGACAAATAAAATAGGAAATATATTACGGAGCTGTTTGGAAAGTACTTCCAACCAGCGGGTTGGGGGGAGTGATAAAGCCGTTGGAAACATTTTGTCCAGCGGCCGTGGCCCTAAATATTTAGCATATTTTCGTACAGGTCCGAGGTCGATCGTCGTCTCTCAACAAATCAGATATCGACCCCCAGAAGCGTCCACGATGGGAACCCCGTATCCGCCTTGCGAAAAAATGGTGGTTTCTCCATTCTCGTATGCATAATGCAGTGTCGGAGGACGCGAAGCGTTCTTGGAGTCGCCAGCCTCTCAAAGTATCCCGAACCGCAGGTGTACAGGCTGCCTTCATCACTACGTAGACTTGCAGCATTCAGGATGTTTGTGCACGCGAGTTCCGACCGCTGACCCTCCTTGGGTGGATGAAGAGGTCCGGTGCCTTCAACGAAGAGAGGAATTTCATGGGACGACAAACCAGCGTGAATTTCATGACGCGCTCCCCTCCCTCCGCACACCCGGAGACGTTTAGCCGCGTTGTCTTGAACTTTCAATTCCAGGTCCTGTACTGGACTCGGATCGGTCCCTAACTCGCCCTAGACGCCTAACGTTTAACATCCGACACCCATTCTCCGTTTGGTCTGGAGCTAATCCTCCCGTCGGATGTAATTAGCCGTGTGCTAGATACTACTGGCCGGCCCTGCCACCGAAATATGTGCACTGTAGTGGTCTTCGGACCTTTTCCTAGAATTTTATTTATTTATTTTCGAAAAAAAAAACAAAGCGTTTCCGGCACTCCTTTACAATCAACTTCCTTCACCTCCCGAAAATCACGCCCACTATCACCAGGGGGCTCATGTATATCGTTTCTCAAGGAGCTTCGGGCTCGACCACACACATGGAATCAAAATCTACGTCTCGACCACCGACGGTGAGCAGAAACCACTCATCGACCTGGACCGGACGACAACCACACTTTCCCCACTGCTCCCGGCCGTCGCGTCTCATACTGTCCAGGCCAACCACGGGGACATGAGTTGTGTGTACTTGCTTTTCCCCAGGGGGCCGCACGCTGCGATGGTTCACGTCGATTCATCGGGCTAGCGCTGAATCTGATGCTGTGCTGCGAGCGTACGTCTCGCGTTTTGGGCTCTTCCTTGCAATCTTCCTCCCCAGTGGAGATCTCACCCCACCATCTCCAGGTAACTCATGTCTACCGTCTCCCAAGGAGCTTCGGGCTCGACCGCACACGTTGGATTAGAAACTGCACTCGGACAACTGGCTATAGGCCGAAACCACCTGGCGCAAATACCTCCAGAACAATCGATATCCCATGAAATCAGGAGGCTAATTGTAAGATTTTGTTGGTGTCCTCGGCCCCAGGACTAACGAACTACCTGGCGATTGAAGCGTTCCGTCGAAACATTAAGGACACAGCATGAGGTACGATCGTGTCCCTCTGACGAAGCATCCACCTGACCGGTCAGAAGGAGTCGTCCGTGAAAAAGGAGGAGTTCGACGCTTTGGTGAAGAGTTTGGATATGCTGGGCCTGGGGACGAGCGGTAGGGATACGGATCACGGACTGCAGCCAACACGAAGCAATGCTCTGCTCATGTCCGTCTTTTCAACTCATCCCTGTTGGATTCCACACTGAATTCTCTTTAGCACCCTGGAACGATCCAAAGAGAGGCTACGAGAGGTATCCGACCGGATCGAGAGCGCGGGTTACACCGGAAGCGACAAGGATTCCGAGGTCGTGTCTCGACTCATGGATGAGATTCGAGCCGCTATCGTTGATTGCCAAGTGAGTGACAAGGTCCAAAAAAAAAGTCAGGGATCTAAACTGGCGATGGGACACAGTTTCCTACACTTCCACCCAACCCGGCCGGCGAATCACCTCCTCCAGCGCCGAAAGCCTGTTTTGGTCGTGACGATCTGATCGACGAGGTCATCACTTTGGCAGAAAGTCTCAGTCCAGTCGCTCTGATTGGTGCTGGCGGGATCGGAAAGACGTCCATTGCTTCGACCGTCCTCCATCACGATCGCATCAAGCAGCGGTTCGGTGAGAATCGTCGGTTCATCCGATGTGACAAATTCCCGGCGACGCTCGACCATCTCCTCAACCGGCTCTCCGAGGTCACCGGTGCAGGCATCAATAACCCGAAGGATTTAACTCCCCTGCGTCCATTCATGTGTTCGAAGGAGATGATTATAGTCCTCGACAACGCCGAATCGATTCTGGACCCGGAAGGAACGGACGCGGGGGAGATCTATGACCTGGTGGAGGAGCTGAGTGAACTGCCGACGCTGTGTCTGTGCATAACCTCACGCATCTCCACCATCCCCCCTGAATGCAAGACCGTTGAAGTCCCGGTGTTGTCGATGGATGCGGCCCGTCAGGCCTTCTATCACATCTACAAATGCGAGAAGGAATCGGACCTAGCGAACG
>Ga0307510_10011933_pt1 | contig 10302 bp, 9 predicted proteins | sample 12_EM_MG_FD_207224 | JGI IMG/M metagenome (GOLD analysis project Ga0307510, IMG submission 207224) | Populus trichocarpa ectomycorrhiza microbial communities from riparian zone in the Pacific Northwest, United States - 12_EM | ecosystem: Host-associated > Plants > Roots > Unclassified | place...
TTTTTTCAAAATAAACACGTTTTAAAAAAGCTTATATAGATAAAAGTTACTCTACTCGCAAACAGGGTCAAATGCAACAAGAAAAAGGATATTCTCTATCATTGTTTCTGATTCTACAAATTGGATCTTCGAGGAAATCGATTTGCTTGATAGAGAAGAGCATTAACATTTTCTCGGGCCCACTACCTGCGTCAGGCCGATGGAATGTTAGGAAACAAGAGATTGTCACAGCAGACTTTTCCTTGGTGGAAATTCATGCAATCGCAAATCACAGTGTATAAAATAATTTGAAAACTAATTTAATGTTTAAAAAATTGACCACATTAATTTAATGTAATGGAATTACAGTAGTAGAAATGTTTAAATTCTGGCTAATTTCTTAACCATACCTTTTATTAACCAATAACAAAACTCCTGTAATTAAAATTAAAAACAACGAATAAGAATAATTTCACTTCTCTCCCACCGAAAAAGCCAAGTCAAAATTATCTGGAAAATTCCCACGTTGGAAGATACAGTAATAAAATGTTTTTAATTTTTTTTAGTTTTAGATTATTTTGATGTTATAATATAAAAATAAATTTAAAAAAATAAAAAATTATTATTTTATTATATTTTTAATTAAAAAACACTTTAAAAATACATATATGAATAATTTTAGACTGATTTATTTTTTTCAGTTAAAAAACACTATTGTAAAAATTTATTTTTTTATTTTAAATGTTTTTATAAATATTATTTTTATAAATTTATAAATAAAAAACACTTTAATCAATGTGAACGCAGCATGCAACTTTTCAAAATCCAAATAAAAAAAAAGTCGTGAGAAAAACGTCTTGAAAAGCACAAAACCATCGAAGTTATAAATGTCCATGTCGCTACCTCCCTTACCTGTTATTATGTGTATGCAAGCTGCTACCCCCCACCAAACCAAACCAAACCAACTTAATTTCCTTCCCTTCCCTTTTATAGCTTCAACAAACTCCATCCCTATCGATCTATTTACCAGAAGAACATCCAAGTCCAGCCCTCTCCCTTTCTCTTTGCTATTTTGTAGAGTCTGGTAGTTTTAACAAAAGAAAATGAAAGGAGTGGATCACTTGGCTCACGAGAGGAACAAGACTGAGTTCGATGTGGATGCGATGAAGATCGTGTGGGCTGGTTCTCGCCACGCCTTTGAACTCTCAGACCGCATGGCTCGTCTGGTCGCCTCCGATCCGGTTTTCTTCTTCTCCCTATTTTTGAGTTGATCTTTGCTTGTCTAATTGGAGTTTCACTGAAGCTTCTTCACACTAATTTTTAGCATTAATTATTTCAGCTGCAAGTGATCAATTATTATTATATTGTTCAGTCTCATTTAATATTGATAAATTTTTTTCCTCTGATATGATTTAATTAGTTTACTATGTTGAGGGTTTGTAGGCGTTTCAAAAGGATGGCAGAACTCGGCTAGGGAGGAAGGAATTGTTCAAAAACACTTTGAGAAAAGCAGCTCATGCATGGAAACGTATCCTTGAGCTTCGCCTTACTGGTCCGTCCGTCTTTTAATGGGGAGCTGACATTGTTTTGCAATGCTGCTCCTCCCCTCCCTTAAATTCTTTGTTATATTTCGTCTTTTGGCTTATGGTCCAACTTTGGAAGCTGTGTTATTACAGAAGAAGAGGCTGGGTGGCTAAGGAGTTTTGTGGATGAACCTTCTTTTACGGATCTTCATTGGGTAAGCTTTACAGTCTAGTCTACACCTTGTTTTGCATCAATTGTTGCTTTCTCGATATGTTTGCTAATTTGATAATTAAAGTTGAAGGTGCTCTTTTCCATGCTCATTTCTTGATGATTATAAACAACGTCTCTGAGTTCTTTTCTTTTCTATTTTCCCTTGTGTGTGTGTGTGTGTGTGTGTGTGTGTTGTGGGCAGGGAATGTTTATACCTGCTATTAAAGGACAAGGCACTGATGAGCAGCAACAGAAGTGGTTGCCATTGGCATATAAGATGCAGATAATTGGCTGCTATGCACAAACTGAACTTGGTCACGGATCCAATGTTCAAGGGCTTGAAACAACTGCAACCTTCGATCCTGAGACGGATGAGTTTGTCATTCATAGTCCTACATTAACTTCATCCAAAGTAAGTAAATTGGTCATTAAGAGCCTACTTAATTTCTTTGAGATAGATTAATTGATTATGTATGAGACTGATCTAAGATCATGTATGGAGACTGGAGAGAAGTGTTCATATTTTCATGCTAATGTGGTTGCACATTCATGTGATATATGGAAATCAATTTGCTGCAAGTGTGAAATATTGAATTGAAACAGGATTGAGATTTTTCATTCTTCTTATTTGAGAAGGATCCTATCCTTACTTCACCCTGTTTTGCAGTGGTGGCCTGGAGGATTGGGTAAAGTTTCCACACATGCTATTGTTTATGCACGCCTTATAACCAATGGTCAAGAACATGGAGTGCATGGTAAGCACCAAACCATTTTTTCTGAATCCCTTTCTGAAAAGGGTCCACCAAGTATTAATTAGTTGTATTAAAATGTGAATTTCAGGTTTTATTGTCCAGCTTAGGAGCCTGGATGATCACATGCCTCTTCCAGGCTTAACCATTGGTGATATTGGAATGAAATTCGGAAATGGGGCATACAACACCATGGATAACGGTGTATTGAAATTTGATCACATACGCATCCCAAGGAGCCAGATGCTGATGAGGTTGGTACTTCACATGCCTTTCCCCTTTCTCTCTTTCCTCATAGAGCTTTGAGATGTCATAAGTTTCTTGTAGGATCATAATTGGCCATCTTGAACCGACCCCTCTTCTAGAATTTGCATCGAAATGATCGGTGGCTTCTTTTTGTTCTGCAGTAATTAATAGTGAAATTTTGACACTTTTCTAAAAGGTGTAAGAGAGTTTCAGATCATGATCTTTCATAACACCAGAATTTTACATGTTGTGATTTTTTTTTTCTGAAGTTTGCTTTGAACAATGCAGAGTGCTGCAGGTCACAAGGGAAGGGAAATGTGTGCAATCCAATGTTCCACGGCAGTTGATTTACGGCACCATGGTGTTTGTGCGGCAAACAATTGTAGCTGATGCTTCTACTGCTTTATCTAGGGCAGTTTGTATTGCTACAAGGTATAGCGCTGTTCGCAGACAATTTGGTTCACAGGATGGTGGTATGGAGACTCAGGTATACTTCAAAACCTTTCTTTATTAGTTGCTATCATCATCTTGGGACGCTTTTGTTAAATATCTCAGAGGCAACTTAGTTCCAATAAATTTACTGGTAGTTGGTGAGTACCATTTAATTTATTGTTTGCTCAATTTAGGGTAAGCTGGTAATTGCTGGAAGATTGCTACTGAGAAGATCTTAGTACCTCTGCCCAGTTGGCAGTGGGGTTGGCTATTTAATCCAACCCAACCTGACATGGGATGGGGGACGCGGAGGTCTCCTCACAACCCGCCGAGCTCCCAAACCCCTTAATAACTATTTATCATAACTTTTTTTTTAATAATGTCCATGTATGTTATTAATTTACAATGTTTCATTACTCGCAAAATTTGTGCACTGATATATTAATAAATGTCAAAAAAGGAAAACAAATGCATATTTCAGGGTATAGAACCTGCCACTATTGAGGGTGAAGCAGTGAAGGCAAAACCCCCCCTGCCCAGATCTTTTGGTATCCTAGTTAGAATAGAAATTTTGTTAGATGATATACCAAATTGTGAAGACTGCCATGGATATAGATTTCATGACATATGCATGTAACCAATACAAGGTGTCCATGTTTCTCTATTTTTACAGGTTGAAATGGCTGTATATACCCTGTTACAACTTATGTTGAAATGACTATTTTGGTAATGTGTCTGTATCTTTTGTTTCTATGATCCAAACTAAAAAGTATAATCTTGAAAACTGTGTTAGAAAGTGTTCATGCCCCCCTCTCTCACCACTATTGATTGGACATTGGTATTTAGTTGCCCCCAGAGAATGTTTCTAATGGTCTTGCTATCTACTTTGTTTTAGGTGATTGATTACAAAACTCAGCAAAGTAGACTCTTTCCTTTGCTGGCTTCTGCTTATGCATTCAGATTCGTTGGTGAATGGTTGAAATGGCTTTATACGGATGTGACCCAGAGGTTGCAAGCTAATGATTTTTCTACATTACCCGAGGCTCATGCATGTACTGCGGGTTTGAAATCTTTGACTACTACTGCCACTGCTGTATGTAACTATCACTGGCATTTTTCTACTAAAATCTATCAGTTGGTTTCCCTTTTCTTCAAACTTGGTTGGGTGTTGCTCTCTGAAGGATTGGCAATACTGAGGTTTCACAAGCCAAGCAGTTAATGTGCTTTTGAGCTTTCATTGAATTTAAACTTGGCAATCTTAATTTAAAACTAAACTCATGGCCCAATGCTTTTCTGAGCATACTTGACTCCCAATTTTTAGCTGTTTCCGCATACTTCGTTGAATTGTTTCCCCAGAATAACACTATTCTGGAAGGATGGCCTGCATTGTTCAATTTACTGTCTAAAATGTGATTATTCTGGACAAGCACTGTTTACCAATTCATCCATTTGAAGAATACAAAATTGTGGCATACTATTAATAAATCCATTTCTAAAATGTAAGTATTTTTCAAATGTCATGATAGGTGGAGCAAAGATTTTCTTATGATGGTAATTTAGCTATTCTGTCTTGCTCATTCAATTATGCTCTTGGGCTTAATTATTTTATCCTCGTACACACAAAACTCTTGTGTGTGCTTGAACTAGGTCCAGATGGTAGAGTTCCCTAGTATTAGCTTCAAGCATGACACTTTTTTGTCTGTTTCTTATTTGTTATGATTGCTCTTACACACCAATTTTTTAAGACTAAAGTTCTCTTTGGCTGCAGGATGCTATTGAAGAATGTAGGAAACTTTGTGGTGGCCATGGTTATCTTTGTGCCAGTGGGCTTCCTGAATTGTTTGCAGTATATGTCCCTGCCTGTACATATGAAGGAGACAATGTTGTGCTCCTTTTACAGGTATACGGAACCTGGGGTATCATCATTCTCGTATTTAATAATATCTGTGTTTTCATTTTAGATATGGCAACAGGTAATGGTTAAAGTATTTCTTTGATAGAAGAAGGCAGATTATGCTTTAATTCCATTTATTTTCTTATGATAAAACCCTGGATTGAGCTTGATATACAAACATGGGAGAATAAAAATTACAGATCAATCGCCCGTGTAATAATGTACATGATTTGACCTCTGCACGTTCATGGGCATAGAAAGGGAAGATTTCACAGCCAGGATGGGAATTAACAATGGCTGCACTTAAAAATCTCCATACACCCAGGGAACTGTCTCTGAATCCTTTTCTGTGTCCTAGCACATAGCAGATAGGAAAAGATCCTTGTATAGGATCCAGGAAAAAAAAGAAGAGAAGAAATTAGAGGTCTGGACTATCGACTAAAAAGCTTGCCTAGGAAACTTGAATTGGATACTGAGCACCAGACTCTCTGAGTGAAAGGCAGCCAAATTGAAACCCTTCAAAACTGCTGACCAAATTACTTGGCCCTTACCACTCATAAAATGCAGGGAATCTAACACATATTTGATTTAGGAGGCTTATGATGCACATCCATACTGAGATAGTAGAGGATGGGCTGTAAGTTTGTAACATGATACATGGAGAACTGGTGGCTGGACTTTGTCATTCATCTTTTCTGAAAGATGATATTCTAGGCTAATTTAGTTTTCCTGCCATGCCTTCACATATTCAAATATGTAATTCATCTAAAATAATTTGATCTGTTTTTGACATTCTACTTAAAAAAACATTTTCTGTAGGTTGCAAGGTTTCTTATGAAGACTGTTTCTCAGCTTGGTTCTGGAAAAAAGCCTGTTGGAACAACAGCTTATTTGGGACGAGTCCAGGATCTCTTACAGTGTTGTTGTGATGTTCAAACGGGTAATGTCTTATTAGTTTCTTTTCTATTATGTGTTTCCTTGTGCTTTCTTTATTTTGAACGATAAGTTAATTATATTAAATCAATAGGAGTTTAGGCTTAATGAATCTAAATTCTTGGACGTATTTGATTAGATGGTGCTTGTTGGTTTCCAAATAGACTTGCTCTTTGATCACAATTTTATCCAACCTATTTTTCTCCAAAATATCAACTCACTGGATGGCCAGTGAGCAGTTCTCTTGGAATCTTATATGCATGTGCTGAAGTACGTGTTATTTATTCCATAAATGCAGCTGAGGATTGGTTAAAGCCTAGTGTAGTGCTGGAGGCATTTGAAGCCAGGTCTGCCAGGATGTGCGTTGCCCGTGCTCAAAATCTTAGCAAATTTGAAAATCCTGAAGATGGTATGTTTTCTATTCCTTGATTTAGGTAGAAGTATTTTCCTGTCAACTCTCTTCTCTTCATTTATACTTTGTTTCTACCAAATATGTGAGGTGAGCACTTGAAGATGTTTGGAACAAAGGGAATTTTTTTTTTGAGTCCATGACAACATTTTATCAACCCCTACTGGCGGCTAATTCGACAGATTTTCTGGCCTGCAATTTTTGTTGTTAGATTGAGCTGATAGAAATACTGGAGTTTGATTATGAAATTGAAATTGCTGCATTCTACTGGTTATATGTTCCCCTCATGCACCAAAAGAGTAGTTTTTTGGTTCTTTCAAGGTCACATGTTTTTTGATGGATTACATACCTTTAACCTTATTCATCCTTTTGCTTCAGGTTTTGCTGAACTCTCCGCTGATCTAGTTGAGGCTGCTGTTGCTCATTGCCAATTAATTGTTGTTTCCAAGTAAGTTCATTCATCTTCATGTGCCACTTAAAACTTGTCATGTCAGATTTAACAAACCATGGACGATAGGCATTTGGCTCTCTGGTACACATGAATAGAACTGAAGCTTGTTACTGAATTTACCTTGCTACCTTGCTAACCATTTTTTTTACAAGCAAATATGCATCATTGGTTGGTTGTTAGTGGTAGGAGGAAGGAGGAACCTGACTTAACACCTGCCATGGCAAGGGATGAATCTGACCACCACAACAAAGATGAGGGGTAGCGTGGCCACCACCTCTTGCATGGGGTGTAACAAGTTCATTTCCTCCTAGGAATTGAACCCATGACCTCTTGGTACATATCAAGAGGCCACTACCATGGATCCAAAGGCCTATACATTGTTAACCATTTGTGCTGTATCAATATCTGGTGTTTGAGAAAGTGATGCAAGTGTGGCTCTGATTTTTGAGCAAATTAGCGAGCTCTCTGTATCATATTGTCTGCAAAGCGTGATCTGAGAAGTCCAATCTTGATATAATCCATGATATTTTACTTTCTGCAATTATTGGTGATTTGGTTTTTCCTGATTCTTTATATTTTCTCCATTTTCCTTCCCTTCCAGGTTCATTGACAAATTACAGCAAGATATACCAGGAAAGGGGGTGAATCAACAGTTGCAGAATCTATGCTACATCTATGCTTTAAACCTTCTTCACAAATATCTGGGTGATTTCCTCTCCACTGGCTGCATTACCCCGAAGCAGGCTTCACTCGCAAATGATCAGCTGAGATCTTTGTATTCCAAGGTTATTTTCCAGTGATTTATTCAATTTATCCTTTTTCTAAGCTCTATTTCTGATTAGTGATGTCATGGTTTAGATCCGTCCCAATGCAATTGCACTTGCTGACGCATTTAATTACACTGATCACTACCTTGGTTCGGTTCTCGGCCGCTATGATGGAAATGTGTATCCCAAACTTTATGAAGAAGCGTGGAAGGATCCTCTGAATGACTCGGTTGTGCCTGATGGCTACCATGAATATGTTCACCCTATGCTGAAGCAACAGCTCCGTAATGCAAGACTGTGAAAAGTGAGTGCTGTGCTGTTGGCTCCATACGCTTTGAAGTTATGAATAATAAAAGCTAATAAGGTTACTTAGACCGTAACCACCAGGAAGGTCAAGGTTGGGCTTTATTTTCTTAGTCAGAAGCTATTGTATTTGTATCATCCAACAGAAAATATGGTTGGTATATTTATTTTTCTCCGGCTCCTGGTTGTGACAAATGAGCCGTGGATATTAGCAAGATTTGTTGATCTTGTCATCTTTTATCATTCCGCATCATTTTTTCCTTGGCCTCTTCTTCCCTCTTTTAAATTTTAAAATTACGATTCATCACTCCCCCATCAGAAAGTATAGTTAATTTCCGTTTACAGATCAAGCAAATCTGGTCAAGCTTTCCTCTTTCCTTTGTATTTGCTGCTCTCATTGCTGTAGTGGTTGAGGGAGAATGGTGCGTGGACGACTTGATTTACACTTGTTTCTCTCAATCGTGTGTTGTAGACCGGAATTCAAACTGCTGGATGAATGGGCTTAATGAATGAAAACATAACTTGATGAAAATTTTGCGTTTTCGTCGAAGTAGGATTTCACGACTGCAGCTCGTCCCAGGTCTAGAGAGGATGCAAGTTCCTCGCATAAAAAAGAAAGAATTAGCGGCCTTCTGCCTTCTTTGGTTTGGACTACCAAATTGAGGAGTAGTCCATGAGAGAAATCGCTGAACATTTTATTGAAAGCTGCCCCATTATTTATTGAGAACATTTTACTGTACGTTCTTTCATTCTTACTGCTGCTGCTGTTTCGTTTTTTTTTTTTGAACTGCTGGTGCAAATTCGAACAAAGGAATACCTCGGAAAATCTATTGGACTGGAGGCTTGATGTGGGTTACAAGTAAGTTTATTTACTACATTATTGTCTGAAGTCTGAGTTTATAAGAGGTTGCAAGGATTTTATTTATCTATTTATTTAATGCATTAGTGTAGCATATTACTATTATATTGCTGTAAACCTGTAGGCATTCTTTAATTTTTATTGCCACTTTTTGAAAATATACCAAATAGGTATTGATCTTCTTACGATGATTTGATATTTTAGAAGGTGTTGGTTTCCTACTTGATACAGGACTTATCATTATTCCTAGCTTGGTCTTGTTTTAAATGTATTTAATTTTTTTTCTTTCTTAAATACTAGTGTCGTGTGTGGTTTCAAAAACATATTGTGTTAGTGTATGGGCTGAGTTACAACCAAAATATGAACCGTGGGGGTGCATATTGATTAGCTACTGTAGATTGTGTGGCAACATATGTGTATATACTGTGTGGTAGCTTGGTTTACGTGAGTTGAAAATTAAATTATAAATATTTTTCATATTAGATAAAACTAGTATTTGTTATTAATTCGGGATATATTTAGAGATTTATGATTTTCTACATTTGATAATGTAGCTAGGTTCCCTACACTACTTCTGTTTATTTGAAAAATGCTAGACTTCAAAATCTAAGGAGCCGCCAATCGCGTGAGCGCCAACTTCAAAATCAAGAGACATTTGATAATCTATTCACACATTTCATAATTAAAGAGTATAATGAAGTGGACATTTAATAGAGTTGATTTCAAATTTCTTCCTCTAATTGTCTATCCATTCATAGTTAATTACTTGATTTTTTATTTAGTTAAAAAATAAAATTAATATTATTTAGATAAAAAATCAATTATAATCCTTTTTTTATTAATCTTTCTTTGTTTTAATTTTTTTAGATTGTTTTTTTTCCAGTCTTATCCTTTTTTATTTGATTTTATTTTGTATTTATGTTAAATATAGTACTTATTCTCTTGAAAAAAAATTTCCTTTTCTTTGTTTTTTCATTTCATTAATTTTTTTCTTGGATTTAATTCTCATTTTTTTTTATCATTTTTTAATTTGTTTTTTTCTTTCAATTTTGTCTGTCGGCATTTTATTTTACTTTTTTAATCCAATTTTGCTTATCATTCTTCTAATTACTCTTTTTTTAATCATTGTTATTTTTTATTTTATTTTTCTGATTAAGTTTCTAATTATTTTTTTCATTAATTTTTATATAAGATTTAATTATTATTGTTTTGATTGTTATTTATTTTTTTTAATTTTTTGATGGTTAATAATTTTGTTCAAGATTTGTTTTTTGGTCTTCTGTATGGTCATCTCAGTTTCATAATCAAAGTTTATGGTTTCGAAGATTGGCCCGATTTAACTTTGATTATTATTTTTTAATTTTTTAATTTTTTAATTTAATTTTAGACTATTAAGTTTTTAGCTTTTTATTTATTTATTTTATGAGATTATTCTGAATTGTGGATTAATTAAGTTAACTCGAGATTATTCAGTTATAACCATATAAATTTTTTTATTAAAAAAATTGACCCCACAATGCACAGACCAAAAAAAATCTAGTGCAAG
>Ga0307510_10011936_pt1 | contig 10298 bp, 10 predicted proteins | sample 12_EM_MG_FD_207224 | JGI IMG/M metagenome (GOLD analysis project Ga0307510, IMG submission 207224) | Populus trichocarpa ectomycorrhiza microbial communities from riparian zone in the Pacific Northwest, United States - 12_EM | ecosystem: Host-associated > Plants > Roots > Unclassified | place...
AGCAGACAATCCCAATTGACAGGGTGCGCGGCTTATCAGGACGAACGGGACGCTTCGGCCGCAAGGGTATCTCGATTAACTTTGTCCACGACAAGAATACGTGGGCCCAAATGGAGGCGATCGAGAAGTCTACGGGCAAAGCCATTATACGCATCGAAACGACCGATCTTGATGTCATGGAAGAGGTACGCACATCTCATCTAGTTTCTAGGTTCTATCTTGACGGTATTCACACGAACGTATGATGTTCAGCAAATGAAGAAGGCTATGAAATAGTCCTTCGGGAAGGATGACATGGGTTTTTCGGGTGTTCATGGACTCTATAACCTACGGAGTGGCAGATGTTAAAACTTCGCAGCCAATCTATTCTGTATTCATTTATCGGCTGTCTGGGTGGCGTTGACCAACTAGCGCCCGGGTTTTATTCACTTGTGGCTAAGCTCAAGCTCAAGACTTGTCAAATTGTTTATGTGACATGTCAGTAATAGCGTCTGTGGATTTTGGATTTTACAGTGTATTCTATGGATTCATGGTCTCATGGTGTGCGTTGAATAGAGGTTATCGTAATCGATCAGTGATCAATGGTACTGACATCCATCAACCTTAACCATGTTACTATTTCATTGCTGAGGTTTGAACGCAATATACAGAGATGATACGAAAAACGGCTAGTCCTCTGACCAAGATAATGCAGAATAGTTTGATCTTCTGCTTTTATTTTGATAACAGGCGATGTACGATCGCTCCATCGGCCATGTGATGACGACGGCAAGGAATCGCCGTACCACAATCGAGCACCTGTAGGCAGATTGGTGTGTCGCTGCGCTACTTGTGACAACATGTAGGAGCTGCAGCCTACCGTGAGCAACTGGGGCTGATGCAGGACGGAAAAGAGAAGCCGTAGATAAGATACTCACGAAGTAGAGAAAAGCTTCACCGTGGGCCCACGGGTGAGGTAATAGTTGGCGCACAGTAGTGGGGACAAAAGGATAGGGACCTCGAACGTGCCTTATTGTAGCCTTGTGCGAACCCTGAGTTGCCGGAAGATTTCCCCGTGGTGGTGTGAACCACTGCACCGCCTTCATCTTCTGCATTTTGTTGCAAAAAAAACTGTCCTGTATGCGTAATGGGACCCGGAGGTACGAGGGAAGGCCGTTCAGCTCTGCATACCCGACTTCCGATTCGCCGACCGGCTGCGCCGAGACTCCAATTCGGGAGGATCCCTTCAGTGCGCGATGTCCCCCAGAAACGGTGACAGGGCCCTCATTTCTAGACAGAGTGGGCGAGGAGGGACGCACCCTCAAAGGTGGGCTTGCAGTCCAAGTGTGTGGCGGAGCGATGACTTCTTTGTACACGCAACCAGCGGTCCTAACGTAGTTAGTCACACAGATAAGGTACCCACAACGGAGCGTACCCACTCTCGCACCCCTCTAGTACAGCTGACTACTCCTGCTCCGGCAACCGGAAATTACATTGAAGTGGTGAAAGAGGAATACCTTCCGGTGGCGTGGAAACCGCCGCCGTTTAGAAGACGACTGACGACTCCTCAGCTGTTTCCAGCCCGCCCTGATGTCCGGTCTTGACTTGTTTCCAACTTGCTGGCGAGAGAGAGATGAAAGGGCAAGGTAGAAAAAGAAACGAGGAGGATACCAAGAGAAGAAAGTGTGATGAGGGAAAGGGTGTCTGGCGTGTTGACTGTACTGGTGTGTTGACTCGTTTGGGGTACTATACAGCATGGGCGAACGCGCGTTGCTCGAGTTTGGCAGGGCCGAGTTGAGCCTTAAGTTGAACACCGACCATTTGTCGTTTGATATAGTACAGTTGTAAGAGCCATCGCAGCAACGAGCGGGGCCAGGAACTGACATGCGTTCTGCGTGCCCATCCGATGTGAGCTAAATATGAACAGTGCTTTGCTTCTCAGTGACGTACGAGGTACAAGCATCGTAACTTAGCCTACTTCATTTCTTCCCCTTGGTATGCGTAGGTATCTATGATCATTTACTTTGTTTTGAATTTGCATCCCTAGTAGGTAACTTACCAAAGCAGTTAATTAATCCGGAACGTTTCTCTAGCTCTCTTGTTGTTTCGCCTGGGATAACCGACGTCTCAACCATCCCGCACTGACAAGGACGTCAATGATCCCTGACTCGTGCCCAACATAGTTCAGCGCTCGAACCAAATTCGTACCAATATGTTTCAACCAATCACCTTGCGTCAGCGTGTGAATACATAATACATGCGGCGCGCTACCAACCCTCTCGCTGTCTCGCCATCATTTCCTCACAGTCAAATTTAACACCCCCTCTTAAAGATCTGATTTCTTCCTTACTCGTGAGATGGCTGACCAGTCAGGATCCATTCACTTTCGAGAGCTTTTCGACTCTGCCTTGCGCGCTTATGAGAAAGAGACAGGCATCACTTTGGCCAACCATCGGCTCGCCATGGAACTCCAGCATTGTGACACTATCGAGGGCGTTACAGCCCTTCTGCAAGACCAAGCACAGGACTTCAGAAACAGTGAAAAAATCACCAAACCTGTCGAGACTATCGTATCGATTTTGACACCACTTTCTTCCGCCGCCTTCCTCGCTGGCACCGTCGGCCTGGTACGTCACAAGGTGCTGATGGACAGTTTCATATCTCTGACCGTTTCTTACAGCCATTCCCGCCCGCAAAAGCAATACAAGCTTGTCTCGGTGTTCTACTCGATGTATGTGCCGTTCTCTAGTTCATATGTGGGTATTCTTGTAACAACCGAGTGATCCAGGCGGCCAGGAGCGTAATTTCCAGTAGGGAAGCACTCGTCAATGTGCTCCAGTCGATCGGACAGTTTGTCGGTCGTCTCAAGATATATACAGAGATCCCTCTTTCATCTGTGATGGCCGAAATAGTGGTCCAGATAATGGTGGAGCTGATCTCCATCCTTGCCCTGGAGACCAGGAAGTTTACTCGGCGACGACTGAGTAAGTTCGTCCTCACTGATGTGTTGTCTTACTCAATGTGACACAGCCAAATCCATAAAGAGACTTTGGGGTGACAAGAAGGTGGACAAGGACATCGCGGCGGTCCTGCTGAAGCTGGATCGACTCACGCAATATGAGCATCTAAATGCCGTAGCTCAGACTCTCGGAGTTGTCTCCAGTGAGCAAACGCACTCTGCTTGTAATTTGTTGTCTACTGACTACCGTTCTCTCTAGACGTCCGGGAAGGCCTCAGTACGTTTTCTTGGTGTTTACGAGATGGCTCCACGTCTGACTGAGCACTAGATCAAATGGCGAGCGACATGAACAAGTCAAAACGTTAGCTATCTCCCGCCATTGGCATTACTACCTGGAAGCTGGAAGCGCTAAGATTATCTAGCAGGTGATCAATTGCTGAGGGATATTCAAAACTGGCTCTCACCCCCGGATCCTTGGAAATTTTACAACAGCGCCCTTGCATTGCGACACGGCAAGACCGGGTCATGGTTCGTTAATGGCAAATTACTCTCAGAATGGAAGGTTTCTGGACCAAGTTCCCTCCTCTGGATCAACGGGAAACGTCAGTTGCTACCAGGCGCTACAATTTCGCAGAGACTGATGATATCCCCCTTTCATAGCGGGGGCAGGGAAGACTGTTCTTTGGTGCGTTTACCCTTTGATATTTTCGTCTTGGAATCTCACAGTATGGGCCAGTTCTACAATCATCGAGGATATCGAGACTATGCGAAGATCTGGACTCGCATCACTGGTCATATTTTATTATGACTTTAGGGAGGATCAAAAGAAGGGCCTTCGTGGCCTGCTCTCATCCATGCTAGTCCAGCTTGGCCATCAATCTGACTCATACTGTGACATTCTTTCCAAATTATGCCTGGAACACGACAATGGTCTTAAGGATCCCAGTGATGATACACTCATCCGCTACTCGAAGCGTTTATTGGAACTTCCAAGACAAACCCAGATATTTCTCATTGTGGATGCCTTGGACGAATGCCTAAACACACCGGCTCTGTCTTCTCCCCGAGAGAAAGTCCTTATGTTTCTCAAGGACGTTATCGACTCAAACCTCCCAAATCTGCGCATATGCGTCACTAGCCGACCCGAGGTCGACATCGAGGCTATCCTCAGGCCTCTAACTTTCCGTTCCATTTCGTTACATGACGAGCATGGACAAGAAGAGGACATTAAGAACTATATCGAGTCGATCGTTAATGAGAATACCAAAATGCAACGATGGAGTTCGGGGCACAAGCAACTTGTCATCAAACGACTGACAGAAAGAGCAAATGGGATGTAAGAGACTTGTCCCTTATTTCTCCGCGGTTCTCACAGTATATTTCTGGTAGGTTCCAATGGGTGCGTTGTCAGCTCGACTACCTTGCGCCCTGCAACCCAGTTCGTCTCGAGCATGCCCTCAACGAATTGCCGGCAACGCTCGATGAGACATATGAACGAGCCTTAGGGAAGATCGAAGACACGAATTGGGAAGATGCCCGACGGCTCCTCCACTACATTGCTGTGGCTCCCCGCCCGCTCCGAGTGGAGGAACTGGCGGATATTCTCGCATTCGATTTCGAAGCAAGGCCAATTCCAAAATTTCGCCAGGAGTTCCGCCCCACTGACCCAGTAGAAGCGGTGCTATCCACGTGCCCCACATTACTTTCTCTTGTCAACGCCAAAAGTACCAAAGTCGTACAATTTGCGCACTTCTCGGTCAAAGAGTTCTTGATGTCTACCCGCTTTTCTGAAAAATGCGACAAGGTTTCCAGGCGTTACTATATTCGTATGACAGCCGCTCATACTGTCATGGCCCAAGTATGTCTGGGTATGCTCTTGGACCTAGACGAAAACGTCACCCGAGACAGCCTAACGCAATTTCCTCTCGCTGAATACGCTGCCGAACACTGGTTTGAGCATGCCCGTGTTGATATTGTGTCAAAAACTGTAACCGAAGGGATGAAACAGCTGTTCGACGAGACGAAACCACATTTTGCGGTTTGGCTCTGGATATGTGACCCATCCGCGCCCTGGAGGCGGTTTGAGCGAACGGAAAGGCCATTGCGACCTCACGGGACGCCTTTACATTATGCTGCTCTTTGTGGCTTATGCGACGTTGTAAAAAGCTTAGCCATTGACCCAAATGATGTGAATTCTCAGTACTTCAACGACGAATCAGCTCCTTTGCATCTTTCGTCTCGACAGGGCCATCTCGATATCGCACGGATCCTCGTCGAGCACGGCGCCAAGGCGGCCACCCAGGATCAGGGTGGGTCGACTCCGCTCCATGAGGCATCCTGGCACGGTCATCTCGATATTGCACAGATCCTTGTTGAGCACGGCGCCAACGTGGCAGCCCAGGACCAGTGCGGGTCGACCCCGCTCCATTTCGCATCCTGGAACGGTCATCTCGATATCGCACGGTTCCTTGTCGAGCACGGCGCCAACGCGGCAGCCCAGGACCAGGGTCAGTCGACTCCGCTCCGTTTTGCGTCCTGGCACAGTCATCTCGATGTCGCACGGATCCTCGTTGAGCACGGCGCTAATGCGGCAGCCCAGGACCAGGGCGGGTCGCCTCCGCTCCATTCGGCATCCTGGTACGGTCATCTCGATATTGCACGGATCCTCGTCGAACACGGCGCCAACGCGGCAGCCCAGGACCAGCGCGGGTCGACTCTGCTCCGTTTTGCGTCCTGGCACAGTCATCTCGATACCGCCCGGAACCTCGTCGAGCACGGCGCCAAGACAGCAGTCCAAGACCAGCGCAGGTCGACTCCCCTCCATGAGGCGTCCTCCAATGGTCATTTCGATATCGCACAGATCCTTGCCGAGTACAGCGCCCACGCGGCAGCCCAGGACCAGCGCGGGTCGACTCCGCTCCATTTTGCATCCTGGAATGGTCATCTTGATATCGCACGGTTCCTCGTTGAGCACGGCGCCAACGCGGCAGCAAAGGACCAGCGCGGGTCGACACCCCTCCATGAGGCGTCCTCCAACGGTCATCTCGATATCGCACGGTTCCTCGTGGAGCACGGCGCCAACGCGGCAGTCCAGGACCAGCGCGGGTCGACTCCGCTCCATGAAGCATCCTCAAACGGTCATCTCGATATCGCACGGTTCCTCATCGAGCATGGCGCCAACGTGGCAGCCCAGGACCAGGGCGGATGGACGCCGCTCCGTTTTGCATCCTGGAAAGGTCATCTCACTATCACAGGGTTCCTCGTTGAGCTCGGCGCAAACGCGACAGCCCAGGACCAGCGCGGGTCGACTCCGCTCCATTCGGTGTCCTGGAACGGTCGTCTCGATATTGCACGGATCCTCGTCGAGCACGGCGCCGACGCGGCAGCCCAGGACCACCGCGGGTGGACTCCGCTCCATGAGGCATCCTGGTACGGTCATCTCGATATCGTACGGTTCCTCGTTGAGCACGGCGCCAACTTGGCAGCCCAGGACCAACGCGGGTCAACTCCTCTCCATTCGGCATCCTCCCGTGGTCGTCTCGATGTTGCACGGTTCCTCATCGAGCATGGTGCCAACTTGGCAGCCCAGGACCAGCGCGGGTGGACACCGCTCCATAATGCATCCTCCAACAGCCATTTCCATGTTGCACAGTTCCTTGTCGAACACAGTGCAAATGCAGCGGCTCGGGCTACAATGCAGATCCAGCAGTCCACGACGACAACATGAGTCGGGGACCTACCGCTTAGCATTTGTAGAACGATATAACTATATTTTAGTCATTGCCGTGCGGTTATTTATTGATGTACTCCTGCCAATGTCTAAGTTGTATGTGAAGGCTACTTCAGATGAGTTTGAACATGTGGGTGGGAGTGAGCAGCGGCTATATTCTGCAAGAATAGACCCCCGTTTGTCTCTCCGTACAGCACTATTATCAACGCCTCCGGGGGTGGGTCGCCCATCTAGAGAAAGCTGCACAAGTAATGTACAGATCAAGGTATAATGTTATGCTTCAATCTAGGCACCTAGCAAAACAGAAGTGAGGTTGCCTAGCTACGGCGCAATGGTCTTAATACTGGAAACTACCTAAATTTCTGCCCCCCAAGGTAACGAGAAATATACCGTATAGTCACTGGCAACTAGTAAGTGAATGTGGGAGTATATCACGATATCATGATGGAACGAAGCCTGGGCTTGAAGGTAACGGTTTCCGGGTCTGCCGGCCTGAGTAGTGCCTCCCCTGAACGTGTTGTGCGTGCGACACCGACACCGTGATTTCGAGCGCAAGGCCTGGGTTGCGTCGGTAGTGTATTCCACCGCATGAAAGGCGGCACCAGTGAGACTTTGAGGTTCTTGTAATGGACTTGGAAGCATCCTTCCTCCATCACTGTGCGACGGGAGCGAAGCTGTGAGCCGTGCTTCGGCTCACGGGCTGACTTGAACTTGGAGTGGCTTCCACCTACGGTGTACTCAACCCGCCGCCGTCGACAAGTCAGAATTGTGAAGGACATGTCCTCGTTGAGGACCAGTGTGCTACTGGACCCTGATTTCGAGACACAGACGCCATGAAAGCCGTCATCTTCAGATTCCCGCACAGATTCAATTTGCGTACCCCGTGGTGATCGATGCAAGTGTTAGGGCTTTGGTTATCGAGCACGGGGGGCGTGACGTACGGGAGGATCATTTTAGATGAGGACGATACAATGCCGGTACATTGTACCGTTCTTATCGCCTAGTGCGCCTCCACTAATAAATACTAGTACTACCCCATGCGAATACAGATAATCACATGCCGGTGTGCGCGAAGCACCGAGGTTTCTATACTTCTGGTCATCGTATGAGAGCTGACAGGTGGGAACTGGGGTTCAAACCGACGTGAGGCCATTTAAGCGAGACAACGACCTCTTTTCGAAGGATTGTTTCTCGTCCTGCATTTCTCCCAACTGTTGTATTGATGTCTTAGATTGATGCGCTTTGAACCCGTTAATACATGTCAGCATTACAAATTATCAAGAAAGAAGTGATGGAAGGACAGTGATGTAAAGCCTGTTGACCAGAATTGGTTTATAAGGTAAAGTTCCCAAACTCCCACTGAAAACAATCCTGTGAAGAGGTTAGCAACCAGCACGGAACCGGGAAAATGCACACGCACTACGCAATCATCTTGCCTCTTCATCGGCGGCACTTCGAGACCTTGCTCCTCCGCAGCAGGCCATGGCTTCGAAAGTACATGGTCGATGACTGTTACGATTGGGTGGTTCGTAAGGCGCACGGGCCAAGAGAGGTTCGTGACGGTGTCATATTCTATGATGTTCCCAAGGTGGCACCGGCTCTCCATTGCGTACCCGGCCATGCCGCAGGTCGACAGCGAGCCCGTACAAGTGCCCATAGGGATCGGATCTGCCGTGTGCCACACATGTGTGATGTGGTGCGTCGATGGCTGCAACGTGACGAGCTGAGAGTGAGCGAGCATACGTGAATTAGAACACTGGTGAACATACGGGAGATGGCACGTGCAAGCGCTGTGCCGCCATGCGCTCGCCTGGTGCTTCGAACGCCACGACGGGAGCACCAAATGTGACCCCAAGGAGCGACGCGAGCGCACCCCCAAGCGAGTGACCGATGACCCAGATATTAGCATTAGGATACATATATGTGATGTTGTTGAACAAATTCTAGTTTAAAGAAAGCCTGTTGGTGGGGACGTGTCCACGGAAGGTAGATGGAGACGTACGACGCCAGTGGGGTAAAACAAACTCTCATCGATCAAAGCGTCCTCAACGCACTCCTGGCTGCATTTCGAGCCGCCGCGGTAGCAGTCGCACACAGTGCTCCACGCCCGGCTAACGCGCGCGCAACAGCAACTGAACAGGAGGTTGTCGTTCAACTTGTCCTTCTCTGTTGTAGGCCCTCCAACGACGATCGGAGGTGATGTACCCTTGATAGTGAGTGCGACGGTGCTGTTGTCCTCCGTCGCAAAGACGTACCCTCGGAAGCCGTCGTCATCAGGCTCCCATCCAACTGGCATACCCTGTCACAGAAGTCAGACCCAAAGGATACGAAGAGTGTTACCGACGCACCACATCCCACTCGTCCGTCAAGTTATACCACCCGTTGGTGCCAGGCTTGAAGTACGTATTGCTTGTCATCTTGGCGAGAAGAAGGAGGGTCTCACGGCGCGTCACGTCTGGTCCAGGTACCTCGTCCTCCTCCCAATCGAGTTTAGTGCTCTGTCCACGCTCGGACATGTGCCGCGCAGCCGTGAAGGCATCGAGCGAAGAAGGGCGGGTCGTACGGATAGGTGAGGCGAAAATTGATAGTGGTGTTGAGGAGAAGCCGCTGGCCGTAGAAAGCTCGTGTGGCACGTCAGAAAGATAAACGTGCGCGGATGACGTCGCGGCGTGAAAGTGACGCAGATGGAAATTTAGCGCGTCATTTGGTGACGGCCTGACGTGAGGGTGTTGGGATACATTCTGGGGAAAGAACCTGCTCAAGACAGATAGGGCGAGATTTGCAAAAGGTACGGAGAGTAACATGCTCCTCGTCGGTAACGGTGAGGTGACTAGAAAGTAAACGGCCTTTTTGCGGCGACCTACCACACTCAAACAGCCCGCTGAGCGGATGCGGCCTCACGTATAACACGTGCCGTTCATTGGTCACATGATGTAGAAGCTTACGAAATACTGTGTGCGACGCTGTGGAAGGAAAAATATAAAGCTCCTAAGACCTGCACGGAGTCGGGCTCCCCGAACCGGTCCCTCTCGACTTTTCTGCATGAAGCCATAGAACATGGAAACCTCGACATCGCGCAATGATTGCTGCTCAGCCATGGTGCGGATGTAAATTCCCTTGACTACTGGGGAGGGTCCGCACTTCACAAGGCAGTACGATCCCGAAAATTCGGCGTTGTAGAGTTTCTACTCATGGCCGGTGCAGACTTGGATGCCTGGAACGAGTACAAAGGGACATTACTTCATGAACTCATAGGCTTGGAGACCTCGACATCGTGCCAATTTCTTCTCGGCTACGGTGCCAATATAAACGCCTTTGACCACTCGAGGGACTCACCATTACACAAGGCACAAGGCAATAAGATTCCAAAGCTTCGATCTGGTAGAACTTCTACTCAAGGATGGTGCTGATGTAAATGCGCGGTACGAGGGCAACTCGACTGCACTTCACATAGCCATCAAAAGTAGACAACACAACATTACACAACTTCTCCTCAGTTATGTTGCGGACGCAAATGCCCTTGACTTGCGGGGAGATGCCCCAGTGTTCATGGTGATACGATCCCGAGCGATAATTCGACGTCATGGAGCGCCTACTCAAATGCGGTGCGGACGGGAATACCCGGGACAA
>Ga0307510_10011939_pt1 | contig 10295 bp, 8 predicted proteins | sample 12_EM_MG_FD_207224 | JGI IMG/M metagenome (GOLD analysis project Ga0307510, IMG submission 207224) | Populus trichocarpa ectomycorrhiza microbial communities from riparian zone in the Pacific Northwest, United States - 12_EM | ecosystem: Host-associated > Plants > Roots > Unclassified | place...
AAACAAGATAAGAACATGATTATATAAGTATAGTAAAGGAAATGAAAGGAATAAACAAGAGATTAATGAAAGCAAAACTTAAGCATTACAAAAATATAAAGAAAGAGAGCAAGATCAAGATCTTGATCTGAAAACCAAGATGCCTAAATACATGGCAAATGCCTCCTTTTATAGGCCAAAATTCAGAACTATTTATTTGATGACTAATTGTTGAGTGGGTGGCCACATCTTGACTTGGTGACAATCCTTATCTTCTTGTCTGAACAAAACATCATTGCTAACATCAGAATTTGAACAGATAGTCTTCATGAAAGTTCTAGGAAATTGTCTTAGCTTTCCAACAAAATAAGAATCGATGCATTTGGACTTCTAGAACTCGAGATATGGGCTGAACACTAAACAATGTCTGGGCTGCAGGACAAATTCCGACTTCTCCATTGTTGCTACAATTTGAACTTGAAAACCGTCCTTTTGAATCTTGGACTCTTCATAAAAGTTCTAGTTCTATGTCTTATCTTTCCATACATATAAACCAGACCTAAATCCAAGCTCTACAACTCCAGTTATGATCCAATAACCGAATGGTGTTCCAGTTGGGACTGAACCAGCATCTCTTTTCTAAGCTTAGCCCTCTCTTTCTCTTCTCAATTTCAGTAGTTAAACTCATCAATCAATCCTTTGATTTATATGATAGGCCTGCATTTAAGATGAACATTTACCATAAATTAAAGGTGTCTTATATTATTAGACATGTTATTACAAAAAACATGCTCTAGTTAAAGAGATATTGATATTTCAAGTGCAAAATGATGATATAAAATCTTGATAAAAATACACTTTTAAGTACTAATCACCCCCCAACCAGCTTATTACTAGTCCCTAGTAATCAAAGCGTTAAAATAGAAAAATAATTTGCAAGTTCCACAAAGTAAGGCATTCATCATTCAACTTCCATTAATCTATCCAAATAAATAAACTCTCATTAAATTTATATATCTGGTTCATACTGTTGAAACAAGATATTAATAAACCTTCTTTTCGTGTACTCAATGTATGAAAACATAGATGATGGGCTTTTATTGGAAGAAAACAATATTATGTTCTAATATTTTTATAAGGTTAACTTCCTTGGGTTGCGATTATTATCTTTTTTTTTCTTTTTTAATATATATACATATAACTTAAAGCACAATGCATCGTTAACTCATGTAACGAGCTTTCGACTAATGACTCCCAGACCAGTTGGTCTTAAGGCATTAGGTGTTGAAACACCCTTATGAGTTTAGTAACTCGGGTTGCAGATACTGATACGTAGATAGTGCAATGTTTGATTCCCTTAAGCTTTTCTCCTTAACCCATGTAACAAGCACTGGGCTAATAGCTCCCAAGTCAGTTGACTTTAGGGTATTAGGTGTTAAAACACCCCTTCGAGCTTAATTGCTTAGGTTAGGGAGGCTACGAAACCAAACTTATCTACGTTTTTATTATCATCAATATTATCAATTTGTTTTTGTTTTTTTTTTTGCAAATTATATATTATCCCTTTCCCTTAGTTGTTACCTTTAACAAAAGAACATAAATAATGTAGTAATCCAATGTGCAACTCACAATCATACGTTAAAGTATTTGTGTGAAAATGAAAGTTTAAGAATACTTGTTAAATGAGAATATGAGCATATTCAAGTGATAACAATGCGAGGGTTTGTAAACCTGAATATTTGAAGAAGTATTCTGATAGACCTTGTTATAAATGTTTACTAAGATGCGTCTCAAGAGTCACTAAAATTCCTCATTTACTATGTCATCCTAGTAACAACAGTTTTGTAAATGGTTTTAATAATAGAAAATACAGTTAGTTAATTTTTTTTTAATATCAACTACTACCCTCTCCCCCAACCAAAACGAAACATTGCCCTCAATGTTCTAAGGTAGAAAGATAGAGTATAGAAGACATCACCTGAAACAGCGACTACTGACAAACCTGAAACACGCTTAAACAAATATAAGAAACAACAAAACACAAATATTATGTTATTAATAAAACCAAAAGACACAAGGTTTCACAAACGAAGGCTCAAATCCAATCTAAGCTTTTTACGGCTTTCCATAGTTGAACAATTTACGCGATTCGTGGAGGGATCAAGTACAGGGATGAAAGATTGTAGTTGGTCAATCAATTGTTCAGTAGTAGCAGCAGAGATTATGATTTGTCATGCCAAAGATGTTAGAAATTTCTGTTCCACAGCTTGAACAAGAAAAGACAACAAATTATCATAAAAACCATTAACATTTAACAAACCTATAGGTTTATGATGAATGTGCAGTTGGGCCCAAGAGGAATTATGAAAGATCTCTTCCAATGTGCCCAGACCACCTGGTAAGGCAATAAAGACGTCAACATGGTTAAATATTGCATTCATTCGATCAGACATTGTGGAGACCTGTAGTTCTTCTCCAATTGTTTTTCCAATGATGTCCCCTTTTGCTAAAGCTTTGGGGACGACCCCCAAAACTTGACTGCCTCTTAAAAATGCAGCTATTGACACACCCCTATTAACCCAAGGCTGCCTCCTCCATACACTAAATGAATCTTTCTCTAAGCTAGTACCTGACCAAGATGATTTGCTGATTCTAAAAACTGTTTTTCTTTCCCAAGACTGGATCCACTGAAAACACAAATATTTCTTATATGATTACTTGAGGAACCTGGCATTTCTACATACTTTTATATCTGTTGAATGTGTGGGTTGAGTAGAAATGAAGGGAAGGAAGAGAAGATTTTATAGATGAGATATTGAAAATGCAATCATATCACCTATATGTAGGCCAGTTGGAGTCTCTCTCTCTCTGTTTTTTTTTTAAAAAACATGTGTATGTACAAGTAGTTATGATTGTGGCTCACATCTTCCCTTGGTTTTACGTCCAAGAACGGCTTAAACGCCCTCTATGGGTTGGGGATAGGCTTCCCATCCAGTTTTCTTAAAAACTGACAAACAGGGTCTTTTTTAGTCAGATTCCCAAGACTATGATGAGCATGTTCTTTATGAAAATGGGGCCATAAATCATGAATTGCATGATGCACATCTCGACTATGATGAGACTTAAGAGTCAATAGAAGATTATCTAAAGACTCTCTATGTTTTGAAATAAATCCCACCTTTTGACAATTTTCACAGGTTTTGCAGAATGCATGTGAGTCCTTGAACATGGTGGGCCAGTAAAATCCACTTTGTAAGATTTTTTCAATTGTCTTTCTTAATGAGAAATGACCCTCACATGCCTCGGAATGACAAAATTTCATGACACTACTTACCTCATTGTCAAGAATGCATCTTTGATATATTTGATTAGGACAATATTTGAATAAGTAAGGGTCATCCCAATAAAAGTTCTGCACGTTGCTCAAAAACTTTCTTTTGTCTTGGGTATCCAAATGAGCTGGCAAAAATCCTGAAGCAAGAAAATTGTCAATATTAGCAAACCAAGGTATTGAACTAAGAGAAAGTAAAGATTCATCAGGAAAGTAATCATCAATCGGTATGATGTTAGATGTCGAATCTATTATCAATTTTGACAAATGATCCGCAACAACATTTTCGGTGCCTTTTTCATCCTCGATTTCTTCCTGTTTGAAAGTTTCAAAGATTTCAGAATTGTGATTGACTTCCCTTTGTTTGGTCATGGCATGAGAAAATGGAAGAACTGGTTGGGAATCAGTATTTTTTTTGCAATGTTCAGGTTTAACCCCTTCCTTACCCTCAGAGATTGACTAATCATCTTTCTCACAAGGTTCAAGAATGGGTTTTTCAATGACCTTACCACTGTGGAGAGTAATGACTGATTGGACGTTATCCATGTGTTGGCTTTCAGAACTACTTGCATTTGCATTGTATTGCCCCTTGGAATTTTGCTGTGGTTGAGATGGAAACTTACCTTTCTCCTGAAAACTGAGAGTAGATGTGAATTTTGCAAGAGTATCTTTCAAATCAACCATAGTTTGAGCATTTTGAGTGTTGATTGTCTTTTGCTTTTCATTGAATGCATGCAAAGTTTCCTCAAGATTTCTTCTAGAAGGGGGGACATAAGGAGGTGTATATCCATGAGAATTTTGAAAATTATGGTATGCTTGAAATGGTGGTTGTGAAGTTTGTGCATTATTGTTATCACTCTTCAAACTAAAATTTGGATGATCTCTCCAACCAGGGTTGTATGTTTGCGAGTATGAATTATGACTTGGCCTTTGGAAACTGTTTAAAGCATTGGCTTGTTGAAGGAGACATTCCCTAAAAGAAGGCAAAGTTGGACAATCATTGGTTGAGTGTTCATTAGTTTCACAAATTTGACACACAATTTCTTGAACATATTTTTATTAACCACTCGTTTTCAATTCTAGTGCCTCAACTTTTCTAGCCAGAGATGCAAACTTGGCTTGGAGGTCATGATCTTCCCTAAAGTTGTACATTCCTATACTAGATGTATGAGGTTGAGTTTTATTTGGTGCCTCATAAGTGCCTGTAGTGTCCCAATTTTAAGCATTTCCAGCTAGCAAGTCTAGATACTCCATTGCTTCATTATGGTCTTTATCTTCAAAAGTTCCATTGCACATCAATTCTACCATTTGTCTATCTTTAGGTGTTAACCCTTCATAAAAATGTGAAACCAATCTCCATGTTTCAAAACCATGATGAGGGCAAGTATTAAGAAAATCTCTATACCTATCCCAACATTGGTAAAATGTTTCCCCTAGTTTTTGAGTGAATGTGGTGATTTGTCTTTTGAAAGAGTTTGTTCTATGAAATGGAAAAAACTTCTTCAAAAATTATTGTTGCATTTCATCCCAAGCACGAATGGATCCTGGTCTAAGATTTTGTAGTCATGTTTTAGCTTTATCTTTTAATGAAAAAGAAAAAAGCTTTAATCTGATGGTGTTCATGCTACAATTTAAGTCATTATAAGTGTTACAAACTTCTTCAAATTCTTTCAAATGCAAGTATGGATTTTCTAGATCTAAGCCATGAAAAGAAGGTAAAAGTTGAATAATCTCTGGCTTAAAATTGAAGTGAAATGCATAAGGAGGGAAAACTATACATGAGGGTGCACTTGTTCTTGTTGGATTCATGTGGTCTCTAAGTGTTCTAACTCGATTATTCTCATTATGAAGCGACTGGTTATCTTCTTCGGCCATATTTTCTGAAGAAGATGAGAATAACCTACAAAGTCTACCACTTAATGTACGTGACCAAACTCTCATGCACGTGTAGGAAGAGAATAAAATGAAGAAAAGAAAAAAAAAAGAAACAAAAAAAAAGAAATAAAAGTTACATAAAAGAAAAGTGAAAAGTGAAAATAAAATAAATATTATAATTTATATAGGAATTTACCTCCCTGACAACGGTGTCAAAAACTTGACACGACCAAAAGAGTGATGTCTTCTCTCAAGTGCAGGAGTGTCGAAGTAATAAATAACCTGACAAGACCAGGGTCGAACCACAGAGATGTTAACTATATAAATTATAAATAATAATAATAATAATAATAATGAATTAAAGAGAATTTAGAGATGTAAGATTATTGTGAAGATTAAACAATGATAAAAAACAATTGTCAAGGTTAGATGATCCACTAATGGTATTTCAAATAAGTATAATATAAACTCTTTTTTATTACTCTACTAGAAACCACACATAAAGGAGGTTCCAGTCGGATGATTTTTCGTTAATAGCTCATTATAAATTATTAACATGATCATATTAATTATCTTATTCAAGTAATACCAAACTTTTAAATATTGTTAGGAATTCATGATGTTAACTTATGTTAACAACAAATTAAGTTCCTTTCATAGCACATGTATAGGTTATACCATACGGTTGGCTATGAAAGTGCCAAGCATTTGTTGTACTAAGTGTTATACAACACAAATCTAGATTAACCATTTAACAAGTAAGGTATTAATAATTAATAAGATAAAAATGATAAGACATGTTAATAGCAAGTTGTTAAGGATATAATCATTGAAGTCTATATTGAGTTTCTATTATACTTATCCGAACACCATTATTGAAACCTTTTCACCTTGACATTATAAACTTAGCTAAACACAATGAAGAAGAGAAACATAAATAAACAAGAGGAGAACATGATTATATAAGTATAGTAAAGGAAATGAAAGGAATAAACAAGAGATTAATGAAAGCAAAACTTAAGCATTACAAAAATATAAAGAAAGAGAGCAAGATCAAGATCTTGATTTGAAAACCAAGATGCCTAAATGCATGGCAAATGCGTCCTTTTATAGGCCAAAATTCAGAACTATTGATTTGATGACTAATTGTTGAGTGGGTGGCCACCTCTTGACTTGGTAACAATCCTTATCTTCTTGTCTGCAGAAAACGTCATTGCTAACATCAGAATTTGAGCAGATAGTCTTATGAGTTAAAGAGATCTTTGAGATGTGAGATTAATGTGAGGATTAAACAATGATAAGAATAGTTATCAAGGTTAGAGGATCCACTAATGGTATTTCAAATAAATATAATATAAACTCTTTTTATTACTCTACTAGAAACCACACACAAAGGAGATTCCAATCGAATGATTTATCCTTAATAGTTCACTATAAATTTTTAACATGATCATATTAATTATCTTATTTTAGTAACACCATACTTTCAAATATTGTTAGGAATTCATGATGCTAACTTATGTTAACAACAAATCAAGTTCCTCTCATAACAACGATGTCGGCCGAAGACTATGAAAGATCAAGCATTTATTGTACCAAGTGTTATACAACACAAATCTAGATTAATCATTTAACAAGCAAGGTATTAAGAGTGAATAAGATAAAAATGATAAGACATGTTAATAGCAAACTTTCTTGGATATAAGCATTGAAGTCCATATTAAGTTTATATTATACTTATTCTAACACCATTAGTGAAACCTTTTCACCTTGACATAATTAACTTAGCTAGACATAATAAAGAAAAAGATGAACATAAATAAACAAGATAAGAACATAATTATGATATAAGTTAACTAAGAGTAGTAAAGGAAATGAAAAGCATAAACAAGAGATTAATGAAAATAAAACATGAAATAAAACTTAAACATTACAAAGAGAGAAAGCAAGAAAATGATTTTGATTTGAAAACCAAGATGCCTAAATGTATGGCAAATGCCTCCTTTTATAGGCTAAAAGAACTATTCATTTGGTAATTAACTATTGAATTAGTGGCCAACTAATGACTTAGTGGACTTAGTGGTTTAGGTATGAATTTGTTTTCTGGACAAAATGGCATTGTTGCAATCGGAATTTGGAAAAGTGGTCTTCATGAAAGTTGTAGGCATCTATCTCCTCTTTCCAACATTAAAAGAATGAGCTCATTTAGACTTCTAGAACTCGAGATATAAATTGAACACTGAATAGTGTCTGGGCTGCAGGACATATTCGGACTTCTCTTTTGATGCTAAGGTTTGGACTCCAAAATGGCAGAATTGAGTCTTGAACTCCTCATGAATATTTTATGCCTACGTCTTAGCTTTCCAGTCATATAAACCAAACCTAAATCCAATGTCTATAGCTCCAAATATGACCCAATTACTGAATGGTGTTCCAGTTTAAACCAACATCTCTTCCCTAAGCTTAGCCCTTTCTTTGTCCTTTCACTTTCAATAGTTAATCACATCAATCAATCCTTTGAATTGTGAGATATACCTGCATTTACCATATATTAAAGCTATCTTATATTATCAAAACTGTTATTATAAAACATGCTTAAGTTAGGGAATTTAATGATACTTTAAGTGCAATATAATGATGTAAAGCCTTAATGAGAATGCACTTTCAAGTACTAATCATTGATTTTTCATGTTAGGAGCAGCAAGCTCCTTGAGTGTCTATTGTCATGCAACAACCATGGTGTTGACGCGAGCTTCCTTTCGTAACCTGCATAAAGTGTTTCCTATTTCGTGATCTACCTGCACTTGTCTCTGGTTAGTAGAATAGGTTACAGACATAAATCGTCAAGAAAACTCGAAAGAAACCAACCACATAAGAGGTTAAAAGTAGTGCAAATTGAACAAAAATCCTACACTAGAAAACAAAATCTACCCAAAAACCCTAGAAAACAACGGAATTTGGCCTCGATAGGGTGGGGCTAGTGGCTAAAGGCGTCTTGTAAACACCCAAAAAAAAAGAGAGAAGTAAAACCGAAATGACTCCACCATCGTTGTCGATTTTTGAATCGGCAACGACACAGTTTTTGGCTGCCGATTCAGAAATCGGCAGCGACGTAGTTTTTGGTTGTCGATTTTTGAATCGGCAGCGCCATAATTTTTTGCTGTCAATTTTTGATTCGACAGCGGCACAGTTGGCTTTCGATTTATGAATTTGCAGTGGCACAGTTCTCGCTGCCGATTTTTGAATCAGCAGTGCCACAGTTTTTGGCTGTCGATTTTGAATTGGCAGCGAGATTGTAAAACCTAACAAAAAAATGGGTGTTGGACCGACCTATCCTAGGGGAGAAGGAGAATGGAAACCAGCTCAAGGATAACCTAAAAGGGGGATTAAGATAGCCTTGGTCCAACATCCAAACACCCCCTTTTGCATTTAAGAGGGGTATAAATGCAGCAAGGAGAGAGAGAGGAGCACTCTTCCCCAAACGAGTTGCATGCTCTTGTCCCCTTCCCTCTTCCCAAAATGAGTTGCATGCTCTTGTTCTTTCCTCCTTCCCAAAGAGAGCTCAACAACTCTGCTGCATGTGCCCAGCAACATGCCCTTTCTTCTCTTCCCTTTTCTAAGGAAAAACTTGACCAAACCCCAACTGCATGTGCCCTCCTTAGGTGTGAGAGAGAAGGGAGAGGGAGAGGGAAGGTTGAACAGCTGAAATCATGGAAAAAGAGGGAGCCTAGGGCCGACTGGAAACAACCAGCAGAGGAAGAAGAGCAGAAAACCGAGATTTGAGGGAAGAACCATACCACCAAGAGCTGCTCAAAGATTGTCTAAAAACATGAGGTAAGACCAATATCCTTCTCTTGGTTGGCTGTTACCCGGGATTTCAGATAAAAAGGAAAGGGAAGAAAACTAAAAAATGGAAGGGGTGGTGTTCTTGCACCTTAACTCAAGGAATCTTGAATAATTGGATAGACCTATATAGAACAAAACATGAATGAACACATGCATAGACCCTTACTCCAGAAACATGAATTATTTTGAATGCATGAACCTAAGGGAGGGTCGACCATGGTGAGGGCTGGACAAAATATGAATTAAAGTGACAAAATGCATGGATGATGATCTCGTGAGACTTCTAGGAACATTTTTGAATAAAAAACAGAATCATACTTGTGTTGATGATGTAAATTCTGCATATTTGATTGATGAAATTATATGGAAAGGTGGTGGAATGATGTTAAGTGTAAATTGTGTTATTAATGAACCTTGAAAGCATGTTGCAGCTGAAACAAGAACCACATATATAATGCTTCGGTTTTTTTTGTTTAATGAACGAACATGTGTAATTGTGAATCAAGAGAATAAATTGTGAATTGTGATTGTGTTTATACTTGTGAGAAATATGATGATTTGCATGTGTAGCTAAGTGTAATGGGTAGCAATGTCCAACCATAGGGATTGAGGGAACAATGAGAGAATCCGCCATGATGAACACTGTTGCTACCCAATTTTTGACCCATGTTTTAATAATTTTAAAAATAAAAAAATAAGGGTTTACATGTGGCGACAACATAGAGCATCAAGGCTAATATTAAAGAAGCAATATGTCAAGGAGATAATTACTGAATCATATATAATTACTGCAATATAAAATACCATAGATATATGATTTGATTCGTGCTGGTTATGGAAAATAATCACTGCAATAAAAAAAATACCATATATATAGGATTTGTTGGTGCTGGTTATAGAAGACAATCTCTACAATAATTATTGCAATATTTCCTTAAATAAAACGTGTAGAGATTTTCTATATAAGTGAACATCCAGCCATATGCTGAGAGGAGGAGAAAATTTACATAGTACAATTTTTAAAGAGAAAATTTTAGGGCAACCAGGAAAAAAAAACAAAACCCTAAACTTATTTTTTTCTACCGGCCGAAACCGAGCCCTTCCCCCACTCTCATCTTTTTTGAAAACAAAGCAGACCCCCCCCTTCCCTTGGAAAAAAACCAAAACTGACGCCCCAGCTTTTCGCCCTTCACCTTCTTCTTCCTCACTCACCTGCTATTCTCCACAGACACCCGGACACAAGCCTCTCTTCCCCTGTTTTAGC
>Ga0307510_10011940_pt1 | contig 10295 bp, 7 predicted proteins | sample 12_EM_MG_FD_207224 | JGI IMG/M metagenome (GOLD analysis project Ga0307510, IMG submission 207224) | Populus trichocarpa ectomycorrhiza microbial communities from riparian zone in the Pacific Northwest, United States - 12_EM | ecosystem: Host-associated > Plants > Roots > Unclassified | place...
GAGAGTTGAAGAGTTTGTCAGTTAACAAATACACATAGAGTTGAAGAGTTTGTCAAACTCATAAACTCGGTCCGAGTTGACCGAGTTTGACCGAGTTTAATCGAGTTGGACCGAGTTTGTTGGTTTTTGAGTTTCTAACCCGATTGTACACGGTATATACAAGTTAACTCGTAAAATCGGATAATTTTACGAGTTAACTCGCGAGTTTGACAACCTTGCTCCCAATATCCCCAACAACCAAACCACTAACATTATCTGACGATGGATCATCATATTGTCTTGAGTCATTATCTCTTTTGCCAAGTAAGCGTAGTGTGTAGTTTGGACCTCCATCATTTGCGAGCCTTTGCTTTGCACTTTGAAAGAGCTTGACCAAGTCGTGTGTTTCATCAAGCATTCTGATAAGACCACAAACAACACCCTCATCCAAATCCGAAGTTGAATTCCCTCTTGTAAACGGTGACAACCTCTTAACAACTTTGTCCCTAACATCATAAATGTAAAGCTGCGTGAATTTTGGCGAATCATCACCAGATGGTAAAAGCAAGCCCATTAAATGGTGGCAATGGCCATTAATCTTAAAGACATATGTCCGATTGGTTGTTAATAGTATGATCAATCTTTGCACCCATCACAAACATGGAACTGTAAGCTCGAAGATTGGTCCAAAATTTCTTAAAAAAGGTTTCATTGTTAAGGTTAAACAATTCACCAATAAATTTAGGTTTTTATATATGGCCGGCAAAGAAACTTTTCAATGATATAGCCATACGTAGAAAGAATAACAATGGCCATGATGGCCTTCAAAAAATGAAACCTTAAGTAGTGAAAAAAAAGAGAGGCTAATACTTGTGAATCATTCAAGAGTTACAAAACAGAGATGTTCAAACCTGCAACAACACGTATAAATGGACCAAAAGACAAAGGAAATGTAGAGCTGCAAACAAAACGTGTGCTAACCCTGCATAAATATATAAGCCATCATTAAATCTGCTTCATTGAACCAAGTTAGACTCAAGTTTTTTTTATATAAAAAAAATCTGTAACTAAATAAAAGAAAGGGCAACACATATAAAAACAAAATAAACAAAAATGATTTATGACAAATTGACTTGTTAGATTGAACACGAGCAAAGAAATAAAAGTTGTTGTACAAATATAATATGACACTATTTAAAAGATTACATAACTGGTTTATCGGTAAGGAATGAACATCAAAACAAATAACATTGTAAAAATCATATTATTGAATAAAATTAGATGGTTCTTCTTCATGCTTGATTGTCATGTCAACTATTATTTACCACAAAAACAATTGTCATAGTCACTTTTTACCTTATTTTATTTAGCAATCCAATAGAAAACACCAACAACACGAAAAAAAAACATGTAGTGGCTAGAAAACTTGCAGCAACCTGTTGCTATAAGAAAAATAAACAAACAATGGCCAAACCATTAAAAGTTTTTTAAAAAAATTATGGAAAAACAACTCAGATAATCTCAATTTCTTATTTTTTTCTTATCAATATCAGATCCAAAGCACCATCCCCACCCTCTTGTTAACAATTCCAAAATAAAGGCTTATGTCTTTTATTTATATCTATAAACCCCTATTTTTCTTTCATCAAACATAATCTACGAATGTTTTTAAAAAAAACAGCTACATTGAATTTAAAGATGCAAAGAGTACATGTATATAAAAGCCAACAAAACACCTAACAACATCTAAAAAAAAAAAGACAAGACCCATGCTAGTCTATAAAGATGAGATTACAGGCTAAACAAAAAAAAAGAAAAAAAATGCAGAGGTAGACAAAAAAATAAGGGGAATTGCAATTGTTGAAACGAAAATCAGCAACTTCATATGACAGCCCATATCAATTAAAAATACAACATAGATTAAAGTAAAACGCTCTCAATAATGATAAAATACACTAAAAATCTAAAAATATTTGCAAAGACAGAGGAACAACCATTCCTGAAAGCACCAAAATATGGGGAAAAAAATCAAAGGACAATTAAAAATATTGATGAAAGCATCAGATTGAAATCATAATGGACATGCTGCAGACAACTATATAAAGATCTCCCAACCAAAACATAAACAAAATCATTAGAAAAAAGCAAGCATCCTAATTATTGAAAGGCAAACCAGCTTCCAAAAATCCCATATAATGACCAAGTAAACTAACAAATTAGAAAAACAATGTAAACTAACTAGCCAAACAATGAGATCGATGCGAAGTCAAAACCAAAATTACTTTTCCAATGATGAACTTGCCCTAGTAGACCAAAAATTCCCAATTATGGCAAATTCAAGATGCAAGCTGAAAAATAACAAAACAATAAACTTTCAAGACAATAACATGCCATGTGCAAACAAACATCACAAAACCAATCAAATAATAACCTAAGTCATTGGTTAAAAAAACACATCATTAAAAAAATAAAATAAGCATAAAGCAAATAAAACCCAAAAAGATAAAGGGAAATAACACATAAAAAGAAGCAAACAAATATAGCTACCAGAAAATTTAAAAGACTTGCCTAATCTCAGAATAAAAATCATGCTTCCTAATCATAAAAAAAAAACTCCATGTTTTAAAAAATATTAAATGAATAAAACAAAAATCTAGCGAAGCAATATAAAATGAAAATGCACATACAACCAGCCTGATTAGTACAAAGACCCTTGCCTAGCGAATAACTGCATCAGCCACTAGAGCTCAAGCACACTCCACAACAAACTGCAAAACATATAAACATAAAAAATTTAAAAGACTTGCCTAATCTCAGAATAAAAATCATGCTTCCTAATCATAAAAAAAAACTCCATGTTTTAAAAAATATTAAATGAATAAAACAAAAATCTAGCGAAGCAATATAAAATGAAAATGCACATACAACCAGCCTGATTAGTACAAAGACCCTTGCCTAGCAATTAACTGCAGCAGCCACTAGAGCTCAAGCACCCTCCACAACAAACTGCAAAACATATAAACATAAAAAATAGCACCATCAACCTGTGAGAATGCAACTAGAATACAGAGATGTTAACACCCTAAAACCCCAAACCACAAAGAATGAAAAAGACCCACCCAACCTGGACAATCAGAGCTCTAAAAAATATCCCAAGAAACAAAATAATTGTTGTTAATAAAACTATATAAACCCTGTGTGACTCTTTAAGAGAGAGAAGGAAGTAAATATTTTTTAAATAAACACAAAAATAAAAAAAAGAACGACTGCCCTAATTAATTTTAGACGCAAAATCTAATCAAAATGAATCAAGCAAAGTCTAAAAGAAATAATTGAAAGAAACAACCCAACACAGTGATAGAGCACTTATCTGCCAAGAACGAAGGCAAACAACAACCCATTAAGCCTATAAGATTGAAAGAAATCACAACCATTTCATGCAAAATCAATCAATATCCAATCCCATTGTACTGCCCAACACTCTCCCAACAATCACCAAGCAATTAGGTACATTGCAGGTAAGGCTTGCATTTAATGACCAACCCTTCCACACTCAACAAACTATAAGAATGAGAGTTCATCAAACACACATTGACCAGCCATAACTCAGCAACCCAAGCCAAGCCAAACCCCCACAAACCGACCAGATCCATGAAGCCAAGACGACACTTTTAGAAAATAATATAAATCATATCTTGGACTTGACCTAACAACTTAAACTTTTAGGTTGAGATGATTCTTTGATATTGTACCAGAGCCTTGATGACCAAACACTCACGAATTCAAATATCACCATCCTTATTTATTTGACAAAAAATGAAACGCAAGTTAGTGTGAGTCTGTGCAAGTTTCAAGCCCAAAGATTTTTCATTTAAGAGGGTGTGTTAGAGAATAATATAAATCATATATTGAACATGATATAACAAGTTAAACTTTTAGGTTGAGATAATTCTTTGACAAACACCTCTTCTAAACAAAGTCACCAACTAACCCAACCTCGAAGCCGCTCATAGACCCCTAGATGCACCTAGAACCAATAACCAACATACTAGAAACCTCATCTCGCATAAAGAAACTAACATGCAATCAGATCCCCCAGCAACCCCAACTTCGCACGAGAACACAAAACAATTCCAGCTCTTCACGCGAGAAGGACTCTTCCAGTCCATAGTGTTGACACTCGGTAGCCACGGTAATTGATTGAGGGCTTTTGGTTTTTTTTTTTTTTTTTTTGTAATTTACATAAAAAACGCTACATGACTTAGTATTTTCTTAATGGACAACTAATACATAACGACATTTACTATCTTGGATGAAAGAAAATATATTTTGTATAAATAAAATGATATAGCTCAGGGACATTCTAAGCACAAGCAATAAATTATTATACAGTACTTATAAACTAGTATTGGTTGCTGCTGTGTGTATATATTTGTGTGTAGTTGGGCTTCAAATATCCCAATAAAAAGTGTATAAAAAAACATCTTATTGTGTAAAAATTTTTACTCGTGGTTTTAAAAAGTAAATTTTAAAAAATATATATTTGATTAAAATTATTATAAGATAAATTTTTATATTTAAAATAAATAAAAAAGAATTTAATAAATAAAAAATAAATTATTTTAATTTATATAAAATTAATATTTGAAACGTAATTATATGAATTTAATGTAAAAAAACAGAAACCGTAGATTAGTAGATAATTTGAATTTTCTTCTTCCCTTAATATAAGAAAATAAGGTAAATGGAGCAGATATTTTGTTACCCAGCTCATTCCTTACCAAACACATGATGCTGGATCCACTTTTTTATTTAATAAATTCTCTTCCCAATCAATAAAAAAATAATAATCACAATCTCACTGCCCCAATCTCAACCGTAAAAACCAATGGATCCACGTTCACACAATCCCAGCCATCTAAAATCACTCTTAACCAACCTTAACGAACACCATCCCTCCCTCTCTCACGCACACACAAAAAAAGAAGAAAGAAACTGCCAGCAAATCATTTCTTTAATTTTTTACTCATCTCTTTTCAAATGAAACCCTAGCCAGTAATCACTGATAATCCGATCAATGGCGATCGCATCTCCATCCACACCAACTTTCTCTGCTTCCTTCTGTTGCAAACGCACTGTGTCAACTCACCTAATTCGCTTCCCTTCCACCTTGTCACCTACACGAACTCGCCACCTCCCACCTCGCCGATTCGCGATCAGCTCGCGACTCAACTCCTCAAAATCCTGCGGCTCCGTCTATCCCGACAATGGCGGAAGCGAAGATTTCGAGCATTACGAGCTTCAACATGGATTTACTGGCCCGGTGGAGCGGCGGCGGAGGGGATCGCCAGTGTACGTGACGCTGCCGGCGGAATTGGTGGCGGAGGATGGAAAGGTGAGGAGGATTAAGGTCTTGACGGCGTCTTTGAGGGCCCTGGTGACTGCTGGAGTGGAAGGTGTGGTTATGGAGATTTGGTGGGGGATAGTGGAGAGGGAGAAGCCTAGGGTTTATAATTGGGGAGGGTATTTGGATCTTGTGGCGTTAGCAAGACGGTGTGGGTTGAAGGTTAGAGCTGTCTTGGCTTTTCATCAACGTGGCACTGGACCTGGAGATCCTTTATGGTGAGAATTTCTTGATTTTAATAGAATCTTTGATGAATTGTTTTAGTTTCTGTTTAATTATTGCCTAGTTAGTTAATTGTCTCCGTTTCTTTAATTTTTAATACGGGAGGTTATGCACATTGTTAGTGATTTATGTGTTTCTTGTATAGTTATTTATGGAATTTTAGTTTGTTGCCGGAGGTTTGACATAATGTGTGGAGACTTTTGGTTACTGTTAATAAAATATTGTATTGTCCTTCGCCTTGATTTTTTATACCTCCAATGCTTTCCTTGTTGTTAATGTCTTGGTTGCAGTTCTGTTAGCTGTGCCGTGGGTATACTGGCAAGAAGTGCATGTCTAGAGAGTGCTATGGTTTAATGGATGATACCACTGCATTACTGCTTATGCCTAAGTTAGCGGAATTTTTTCTATATATTGTTCTTTTGTATCTAGCAAAGGTGCATAAAAATGATTTAAGTCCAAAAGCATACAGCCTGACCAGGTGAATTTTGAGTAAATCATCCCTTGAGAACTCGGTTGAAGGTTTTTTCAACTGTCACACCTTTTGGGGAACGGTTTTGGCTGCATTCTTTGTCCCTTACTGTCAATAGTGCTAATTCGGTTGCCTAGGTGATTGGACACTTGAGTTGAAGCCTTCAATTTCTTGGCAGGTCCGAAGCAAGTATATTCACGTTCTGCTGGTTTTATTCATAGAGTTTTATGTTCTGACTTGTGTATATAATGAATATGGATAGAACCGTGTGTTGATTGTCTATAATCAACATTTTGATGGAGATCAATCTAAATAAAATTGAAAAAGCCTCTAGCTATTCATGGTAGACATCCTTGGGAAAAGAACAGGCAGATTTATTGTGTATGTAGTGTGATCAAGGTCAGCAAATCAAGTGCAATGTAGTAGCTTTACACATTTGGTGAACACTGATGATATAAATGGTTTTATTCTTTGGATAGTATGATGAGTTTTACAACATTGATGGTCTGGACCATCTAACCATGTTGATCTTTGGAATAAACAATCCCCTAGTAAGGTTGTTCTTAGTTACATTGTATAACCTGTCTTGAGTAACATTTTAGTCATAGAACATAGGTCGTCTTGCCTACTGCTTTGTTTCTGGGGCAATTTTAAAGTATTCATTGCTCCCAAGCTACCTAGGACCTAAAGTGTTCAATTCATGGTCTGGTTTGGTGAGGGCAACCTTTTGGTTCCTCAGTTTAAGTGGATACCGTGAGGATTTTCCTCCTTTCTTCATGGGGCTTCTAGCTAGTAGTATCCGAAGTTAGTGAGTCATATTTTGCATATGTTGAATGTGTTTAATTTAGCACCATAAGCTGTCTTATAGACATTTTCATAATTCTGGGCCCTTGCACATGTTTCAGGGTGAGAGTTTGGTTTGAAAGAAAATTTCTTTTACCAAATTTGATTTGATCTTTTTTCCTCAGTTTTGTTGTTTGGTTCTCCTGCTTGCTTGCTTATATGCTAGTGGGTCTAAACAACTAGTTTTATATGATGAAGGGTTTCTCTTCCTCAATGGGTGCTTGAAGAGATTGATAAAGATCCAGATATAGCATATACTGATCGATTCGGTAGAAGAAACATGGAATACATTTCTCTTGGATGCGATATGTTTCCTGTCCTGAAGGGACGATCACCACTCCAAGCATATTCAGATTTTATGATGAATTTCAGAGATACTTTTAGATCTTTACTTGGTGTTGTCATTACGGTGAGATGTTACTGTTTATAATACAACAAATCACTTCTTCAATCATTGACAACTGATTCTTTGATTTGGCAAGTTAGTTTTCCTGATAGATCATTTTGTAGGGAGTCCAAGTTGGCATGGGTCCTGCAGGTGAATTAAGGTACCCTTCATGTCCATCACAGAAGCTAGCATGGGCTTGGCACACACGTGAGCTTGGAGAGTTTCAGTGCTATGATAAGGTACACCAACAAGTGCAATTCACTTGTAAGCTTGCAAAACTTTGCAATTCCTGACTGTTGTCTTTTAGTATTGTCGCCATCTGTATTGATTTGACTGTTTGCAGTATATGATTGCATCCCTGAATGCATGTGCTCATGATGCCGGAATGCGTGAATGGGGATATGGAGGCCCGATTGGTTCTGGTAATCTGATGCATGGCCCTGAGAATACTGAGTTTTTCAAAAGCAATGGTGGATCTTGGAATACCCCATTTGGGAAATTTTTTCTTCAATGGTACTCTGGGATGCTGCTGCTTCATGGCGAAAGGATATGTAGAGAAGCGAAGACCATCTTTCAGGGCACTGAAATTGATACTTCAGCCAAAGTGGCTGGGATCCACTGGCATTATGGCATGCAATCACATCCTTCTGAGTTAACAGCTGGCTACTACAATACTTCAAGAAGAGATGGGTACTTGCCAATTGCTCGCATGTTGGGTAGGTACGGTTTTGGTTTATGCTGCTCAGGCTTTGGAATGAGAGACGTGGAAGAAAAAAAGACAAACCCAGTCAGCAGTCCAGAGGGTTTTCTAAAACAGCTTTTATTGGCAGCTAGGGTCTGTCACATACCGATAGAAGGTGAAAATTCTACCACTTTTTTGGAAGATGAATCGTTTGAACAGGTGCTAAAGATGTCAAAGTTCTACACATATGGTCTTGAAAGCCCCACCTTTTCTTTCAACTTTATGAGGATGGACAGATACCTCTTTGAACAGCATAAATGGGTTCGCTTTACTCGTTTTGTGAAGCAATTGTCAGGGGCCAATATTTTTCGAGCCAGATTAGATTTTGGAGGCGATGTACAACCAACTTCAATGTCAGATGTTGTAAAAGTTAGAGCTGCGTATACATATTGTTAAGGAAGGAGATTCAACCCATATCCAGCAGCAAGGCAAATCATCTGATGATATCCAATCAATTGTTGCCAAATGTGTAGTGATGCCTCACTTTCAATCAATTTTTTTTCTTTTAACCATATGCAGGGTTCTTGTGAACCATATTATTTGTCCGTGTACATCTTGCCTCCCTAATATTTTTGAAGTGGCTGGCGTCTCATCAATTTGTACTTGGAAACTTGTAATGATACGTAGTGCTAATCTGTTCTGGCTGTTTAGTGAAGGAATGTCAGTGTCAACTCCTGCTGGCATGGCTAAGAATCAATGAGGTCATTGGTGGATTGTTTTGATTGTGAAGGGCAAGGTTATGAATACCGTTCTGACTGATCTCGTTCCACCTGAAAAAGAAAAAGAAAAAAAGAAACTAATTTCATCGCAAAATTCAAAATGACAGTCCATTTTGGATTTTTGAGATGTTTTGAATATGCTAGAGCCATTCAGTTCCGTCCAAAGATGAAGGAAGGAGAAAGAGAAATGGTAAAGGAAGGAGAAAAGTATGAAAGACTTGTAGTGGAAAGAAAGGAGATGCACCGAGCAATTCGATTTCGATTTGAAAAATCACAGCAAGAGCGAAAGAAAGTAGAGATGAAGATTTAATTGTTGCAAAATAAGGGGAAATTTGACGGGGCAGTGGAATGGGAGATGCTGTGAAACGGCCGGTATACAAGAAGGTAGAAGGTACCTAGTTGTTATTGTTGTTGAGTGCTTGTATTGGAATACGTGATAATAAAAAAACACAAAGAGATGCTTGCTTCTATTCTAATGGAAAATCGGCAATTTTAATAGATAACCCTGGGTCACGATTCCTTTAATCCTGGATTTATTTCGATCGAGTTATTTTTTTTTTATAATTTGGATATTAAATTTGATAGGTTAATTTTTTTGACTTATTTTTTTTCTTTTTAATTTTATCAATTAATATTGTGTATAATTAATAATTAGACTTCATGATTTGTTTTGGTTTACTTTTTATTAGGTTATTTAGACTTCATGACTCGATAATAGTACTTAACGGGTTAACCTGGGCTGACTTGACTTATTTTTTTGTTTTATTTTTTTTTAATTTTACTTTTTATAAATTTTATCGTTCAACATTAGATCCGGCATAATTTAATGAGAATTGAATTTTATAATTTATTTTAATTTGTTCTTTATGAGGTTATATCAGTTCCAAACTAGATGTTTGTTGTTAACACGCCTCGGACAGGGACAAAAGGGTTGCCGAGACAATTCATATGCCACCCTAGTAGCTGATGTTAGACCGTCAGGAGATGTCATTCGTGTCAATGCATGCAGCGCACGTCTTAATAATTTTCTTTAAAAAATATTTGTTATAAAGTAAAAATTTGGCACCAAGGATAATTTTGTATTTTTACAGTTCAAAAAATTAGAAAAAGACTCTATTACCCCTATTGGCCAGACCAAATATTTTTGTTACAAGGGGAATACACATATATATTAAGGTGCTGTTTAGAACTGTGTTCCAAATAGTGTTTCATGAAAATTCAATTTTTTTGTTTAAAACTAATTTTGTAATTTTTTATATTTTTTTAATGTGCTGATGTCAAAAATAATTTTTTTAAAATAAAAAAAACATTATTTTGATGTATTTTCGAGTGAAAATTATTTTTTTTATAAGGGAAACACACATATATATTAAGGCGCCGTTTAGAACCGTGTTCCAAATGATGTTTTCATGAAATTTTATTTTTTTATTTAAAATTAATTTTGTAATATTTTTATTTTTATTTTTTTAAATATGCTGATGTCAAAAATAATTTTTAAAAAATAAAAAATATATTATTTTAATAATTTT
>Ga0307510_10011941_pt1 | contig 10295 bp, 16 predicted proteins | sample 12_EM_MG_FD_207224 | JGI IMG/M metagenome (GOLD analysis project Ga0307510, IMG submission 207224) | Populus trichocarpa ectomycorrhiza microbial communities from riparian zone in the Pacific Northwest, United States - 12_EM | ecosystem: Host-associated > Plants > Roots > Unclassified | place...
AAAAGCGAAATAAGTGGAATCAAGTTGCACCAAGTGTGCTCAAGTGACAGCAAATCTTGGCAAGTCTCAGCAAGAGATGACGTGTTTTGCTGATGTTGGGCTCAGCTGGGCTGGATTCAGGCTTAAGCCCAGGCTTCAGAGTAAGAAATATTCAGAGTGTTCCTAGACAATATTATGAATGAAAACACCTCACCATCATCCTGCAAGCCCTTGTAATCCTGACATGGCTTATGCAGCAGCCTCCTGCATGCTCCACATGCGCCCTGTGAGCACAAGCTCCTTCAAGTGCGACTTGCCCACAGCATGTGCAAGGCACTGTGACCCACCGGTGATCGTGATTGTGCCGATGTTTGCCTCTGGTTGCCCAGACTTGACATGGCACGCTCCACATGCGCCCTGTGAGCATGAGCTCCATCACACACGAGTTACCCATAGTGAATGTGAGGCGCTGCAACCTGGTACACATCTGCAACTGCTATGAACCACTGATGTCTGCACAATGCCCAGATCAAGTCAGCATTGATTAACAAAATCATGTCATCATGCACATAACTTGTCCTTCATCTCTTTGATGTCAGTGCCAGCTGGCACTCCATTCCACATTGTCTGTCAGCCTTATCACACAAAGTTTCTGGCCACCTAAGGAACATAAGTTACAGTTATTTTCCAGAAGAGATGAAGTAGGATACGCACCAAAAGGAGGACACCAACTCCAGCAAAAATAACCTTTGCTGGCAGGAAGACCTGTTGAATGAAAATAAAAGTGCAGACATCAGACAAGTTCATGAATTGGAGCATACCAGGCCAACACCTTCTCCAAGAGTCGCAGAGAAGGCATAGAGGACATTGTCGGTCAGGTCAAGCCATTTTGTTAACCTATCATTGCGGGTTTGAGATAGATTGAGTCCTTGTACTTGCTGTTGAAGTACGACAAGAATGGAGCTGGGAGATTGGCAGGCCTGGAGCTGAGCCATGAGTAGGTGGGCAAGAAGATCGCTCTTGGTTTACTTCTTGTAGGTTTTTAGGGCATTATTGAAAACAAGTTGGAAGTTTGGGGATGAGGATGAAGTCGGCTGAGTGTCAGACATAAGAGGTAGGAGGGATTTTGTTTGTGCTGGGTGAAGAAGTGCAGATTTGATGGCAATGAGGAAAGTAAAGTCGTTCACTTCACTGCAATTGAGCTGGCACTGCCTAACGATGTGTTTGAGATATGACTGATAAGTGTGCAATACTCGTGATAAGGCCTCAGGCCTAAGGACCCACAGCACAAAATACTATTCACTGTGCCCGACATCAGTGCATGGCACAGCTGGTAGTCATAGTGCCGCTAGTGCGGTACTGGTACTATACGCAGCCAGGCCAGCCTCCTTCAAGAACTTCCGCTCAGTCCAGAACACTCTGTGATGATCCTTTCTTTTATTGAATCACCACACCCAATCCACTCCGGATTCCGGAATCACCGGCCTATAAGCACAAGTTGGCAGTCGCGCCCATCGACTCCAGCGTCAATCTGCACATCCAAAGCCCTGCGCTATGCTTACACAGGCTATGGGCTCTCACTGACCTCCCAACTCTGCCAGCACCCCTCAAGCGTGGTTTCATCACATTCTCCCTCCCTCTCCCACTCTAACCTCTGATCCGCAACTTGAAAAACAAAAAGTGAGAGAATGTGTGTGAACCCCTCCCCCCAGCACATTGAGGGCTTTGGGCCTGTTGAGCATAACAAGCGCGACCCACAGCGCTGCATGCAACGTCAAGTTTCATATTTCGCAGTAGGGGCCAATGTGGGAGATGTAGAGGATACCAACACAGTCATGGATATGGACATGGACACGGTGAATGCTGAATGGGTGAACTCCATCACACGTGACTTCCCCACAGCATGTGCAAGGCACTGCAACCCACCACCCTAGTGATTGTGCTGATTTTCACCTCTGACTGCCCAAACTTGGTGTGGCACGCTTCCCATGTGCCCCATAAGGGCCATCCCCAATCACATTGAGTGATTTGGGCCTGTTGAGCGTCACAAGCACAACCCCTGGCATCAGGCACGATGTCATTAAGTTTCATATTTTGCATCAAAGGCCAATGTGGGAGATGTGGAGCCTTGCAGATGCAGTCATGGACATGGACAGGGACATGAGTGTGGACATGGTGAACCAGGTGAGGGTAGTAAAAGCAGGCTTGTGTGGTGAGGAGAAGAAGCCATAAGTAGCACAAGCTATGAGCTTTGGGCACTGAAAGCCCAGGCTTGTGGGCTCGGCTCGGGCTTGCAGATCCTTGAGCCGGGCCTTGGGCCTGCCAAAGCCATCACCAGGGCCCAGCCCGGCTCAGGCTTTTAGGGCTCAGCTGCCTGGGCTTTCGGGCTTTGAGCTGGGCTGTGAAAAACACTAGTAGGCACACTCCACACATTAATGCATCAACCCCTCAGCACCCTGCCATACTTGCAATTTATGAAGGTCTGCATTGCATTCTCTGCGGCACTGCGCTGTTCCAGCAGCATGTTTACTAGGAGTGCTGGTCACACCCTTGTTTTATCTACTATAATCGACACATTCTTTCCCTCTGTCTTTCTGTCTTCCTTTCTCTCCCCCTGCTGCAATGAGCCCAAGCATGGCTTCTCCTGGATTTTCTAACTGACAGCTTGGTCCACGAGCCTGCCAGCAGAGGGACTGTGAACTTCGCCAAGAAAGCGCTTCACTCATTCACCAGCCCAATCCATAGCATCGCGCACAACACAAACACACTTCCGGATGGGCCGTCATCGCGTCATTCGCTTGGTAATTTATTCATCAATTACAAGCTAGGTGTCAAGGCTAGTAGTTTCGACACCTAGCTTGCTCCTCTGTACATTCTCATCCATGACCACTTTCACATCCCTGGCTGGATGTCTGCCTTTTGCCTCCAGAATGGCCTCTTTTTGGATGGACAGGATGGCTGCAATTCTCTGCTGGTGGTGGATGAAACAGGAGGAACCGCTGTGAAGGTACACTTTCTACATTGACCTCCGGTACTTCAGATCCGAACTCCTCATGGTGGCACCTGGACAGAGTTCTGCCCCACATGGACCTGGTCAAGGATTTGCCATCCAAGATGCTTGAAGACTTGCATCACATTCTCCTCTACGGGCACTGCGCAGGTCAGGCAACAGGACCACAATCCATATATCGGGCACCTGTTTCACTTTACATCGTAGAAAAGAACAAATCTAGAAGGGTTCAACATTCAAGGGTTGAGTTCTGAGCCCACAATGGCCCCAGAACGGCGTGGTAAACACAGGAACTGAGGACTACGGCTATATAAAAGATGGCTACTATGACTTTGATATGAAATATCCAAGGAATGACTAATGCATGCTGAAACATGCCAAATGCTAAACGAGTGGGATGGGTATCTGTTCGCACATGCCATTTACTACATAAGTGTCACTGGACATTGCAGTAAACTACATTATCATCTTTTGTGCCATGAGAATGCCAGCACAGGTTTCATGGTCAAATTCAGGTTGCTGGTAGTGGGGAGGTACTCTGTGTATGCGGTAGGCAACTAGATGTACAGCATGATGCAAGGAATGTCAGGTCATAGTTGAGCTTAACGCGGAGTTGGGTTGTTTAGGCCACTTTTAGGCCTTTCTGTACACTCAGCATGCTCATCGAATCACCTTCAAAAAATCATCAACACATCGTTTATATTGAGTGATAAAATACAATATATGTCATTCATGTCAACGGCTGGGAAAGTGGGTGAGGACAGGCATTGTAGTGTCCAGTGTTGCAGGAGCGGAAGCTACAGCAGAAGTGTCACATATGTGAAGCAGTGTGTGTAGGACGCAACCAAGGGGAGGGGAGATACGTGGAGAACGGGGTGGGAAAATGGGGAAGGGTGTGGTGGCGGATATGTGAAGGCAGGAACGGGACGCAGGACGTGTGCCTCAGGTGCGGCAGTGTGTTATCTCACATGCTACCGGAGTTCAGGTAAAATAGCCGGTAGTAATGGGACATGCACATGCAGTCATTAAAAGGGCAACGCAAGGAAACAACGTACATCAGGGCGCTACTAAAAAAAAAAAGGGGGGGAACCTTGTTGCTTGCTGTTGTATTGTCATCACCGCCACATTCTTCTCTGCTCTTTGCAGCCAAATCTCAGCTGCTAAGTCGCTGAAATTTTAGGAATCCGTCAAGGACTAGATTAACTTGTTTGCATACCATCGATCAGTACATTCGCCTTGTCATTGATGCAGTTCATAATTTTCAGCACTTCTGTTGTTGCCATTTGAGCCTCCTCTTGTGTCAATAAATCTAGCCTCTTCAACACATCTTCCATTTTGTTCTTCCCAAATAGCTTCTTCAGGTATTTCTCTAAACCAACATGAGTAAAAGATAGTCAATTGTTGTGGATGGGCTCACTTGGTCGCCCCTGTTTGATCTCCTTCGTGGCAATCGCAAGAATAGCAAGTACTTCAACTAGGATCTTCACAATCGTTTCTGTCATTGCACCAGTTGGCGACACTTCTGTATATGATTCGAGCCTCCTGAAAAAGCTTTCAATGTGCTCGAAAGTATCAGCCAGGGCATCTTGGCTGGCATCGACATCTTTTGCAGCCTACAAATGCTAGTGTTAATAGGTCATACCAATGGATCGAGGAGCTAGCCCACCAAGAGAAGGACGCCAATCCCAGCAAATATTTCCTTTGCTGGGGGAAATCCCTGACGAGTCATAATCAGACCCTGCCTCATATGAGAATTGCAACTTAGCACGTACCAACCCAACACCCTCACCTATTGTGGTGGAGAGGGCATAGAGAACATTTACTATCAGGTTGAGACAGCTTCTTATTCTCTCGTTTCTACATCGATGTTGGTCGAGTTGTTGGACTAGTTCTTGAAGCACCAACAGAATTGCAGCAGGCAAATGACAGTGTTGCAGTTTGGCGGAGAGAGGATGGGTGAGAAGGTGTTTTTTTGTCTTCTTCGCATATGCCCCCAAAGCATTGTTGAACATTTTTTGGAAGTTAGTGGAAGAGGTAGTCATTGAGAAGACATTGGACATTGTAGTGTCAAAGAATCTGGTCGCGGGGAGGTGGTGGTGGTGGTGGTGGTGGTGGTGGTGGTGGTGGTGTTCAATAGGCCTGGTACTTCTGGTGGTGGTGGGTTCCTAGTTACTGGCATCCTCGGTAGTGATGCCCTGGTACTCTGTACTGCACACACACTCAACATGTTGAGACACGACGCCTACACACTGATTCAGACTCAGATGCAATGATCGGACCCACCGATTAGATAATACTAGGCAGACACTCGCGTGCAGGCCCATTTCCCTATTTTTCTCGTTTGCATGCTTCCAGAGGCAACCGCGGCCCCACTTCCTCCTCTCATTTCTTTTGTGTGCTTTCGACCGGCCGTCTGAAGACCTTGCAGACCTTGCAAGCCTGCTGTGCCACTGCCAACTTTCTGATCTTCCACTGTCATTTTCATTTCAATGCTTCGGCCATCTGCCTTTGCCTTGCCAACTTGAACATCACCCGCCTCTGTCTCATCAGACAATGATCAACTTTGCCTCAACAATGCCGCTCATCTCAGCATTGCCAACATCTTGGACACTCACTAGTATCGACGCCAACACACTGTAATGCAGAACAGTGCCTGCATGCCAAGTTCAGGGATGTGCCCCCAGGTGACAGAGAGAGAGGGAGAGGGAGAGAGGCCACATTCTCGAGTGCCTGAGAACGCACAGGTGGTAACCGGGAGAAGCATAGATGCCGGTGTGTTGGCGTTGAGCGTTGGCACGTTGACGTGATGAGGCAGTGGTGATAGCAGAAGGCAATGGCAGTGACGAGCGGTGATGGCGGGAATGGACAAGGGTGAGGGCAAGTGAGGGCGAGGGCAAGTGAGGGCGAGGGCAAGTGAGGGTGAGGGCAAGTGAGGGCAAGGGCAAGTGAGGGTGAGGGCGAGCAAGGGTGATGGCAAGCGAGGGTGAGGGCAAGGGGTACAGATGTGAGACGAGGCAAGGAGAACTGAAAGCAGAAAACAGAGAAATAAAGAAAGATGGTTGTGGCGCAGCAGGCTCGCAAGTCGTTACACAGTCGGGGATCACACAGAAAGGAGGGGGATGAGGCCGTGGTTGCCTTCTATCCTGATCTGATATTGACAAGGCCAGACCAGGGTATTTATACTACAATGGCTACTCTATGTGCAAAGTAAGTAAGAAGAAAGAGAAAATAAAATGAACGTTTGAGCCGGCGACAGGCCGCATGGCATTGTATGGAAGTGGGAAACGATGTCAAAAATTTATGAGTTGTCGCGAAGGGTGTGACATCGAGCACAAGGCGACAGGAATGAAGAATGGTCCAGCAGTAATTGACGCTGACCTCTAAGTCTAATGGAGAAAGTAAAAAATGAAAAGAAAATGAGCTAGAATAAAGAGGGGGAGATACACAACGGAACCCGAATCCTTCTACTCCAAATCCTTCCTGATCAGTCCAGACCTTGGGATGGTCGGCGAGGGCAGCACGCTGCGCATGCAACAAGGGGCGGTGTCATCTTCAGATTTGTCGTTGGCCAGTCCGATCTGGGTGATCCAAGCCTTCTCAGCCGAGGAGGCTTGGTGAGTGGTGAGGGGTGCGTCTTGACTAAATGTGGCCTAGGTCCAATTGGCTGACAATGAAGGTGGGAGGTGGGGAAAACGGGAGGATCGAGGGGACGAGGAGGAGTGGCGCATGGGAAAGGTGAACAGTTGACTTTGCATTGCTTGTGTTGCATCGTCGGGCTTGGGCAACTCGGGAGCCATCATGTGGTCAGAAATGGCCAATTCCAAGGCTACAGCGTGTGCACGCTCTACACCTTCTGGGGGATTTAAAAATTGACCCTCCTGGGTCGACTCATTGATGTCAGTATCTGATACTAAGATAATCTGCTGGCAAGCCAAATTAGAGTGCTCGGGAGGTGAAACGAGCAGATGCATCGTCAAACAAGTTAGGCAAGTGTGAGCCGGGCCGGGGTCCACTGGGTGCGCTAGGAATTCACACGACATCAAGTCTGCGTATCTCAAATCAGAATGGGGGAAGGGGAAAGGATTGTTGGGAGATCCGCAAGTCACAGCGAAATCTGTCAAATGAGTGAAGTGCACGAAGGCCAGCCAGCAAGAGTATTCGCCTTGTCGAGCCTTGGAGATGTGTTTGGTGGTACAGAATTGCGTGTGAAGACAGTCGTGGTGAGGATGGGTGCGCTGAGCGGAAGCAGCGGAGTTGGTGTCAAGAGGAGGAGTGAGGGCATCTGCAAGCAGGAATGGCGGAGGCAGGTGCTGTGTGGTGACTTGCATGGGAGGAGGTAGTGTAGGCAGGGGCACGTGATTGACGATAGAGATAATCTTGACGGCTGGCATGTGTCCGATGCGAGGGTGTGTTGGAATGTACACTTGGCGAGAGATGTTGGAGGGATTGCACATGGATAACTCTACCTTGCCACCAGGGAGGTCTTCGAATTGACAGAGCAGGGCTTGCTGGAAGGGACGTCCGAAGAGGATGCCAAAGGATGCATTCTTGACGACATGTGCGTGGATCTTGAATGGAACATTGCCTACCTGCAGCAATAAGTTCTTGGCACAGCCTACCATCCAATTGGTGGTGCCATTCGCTCCTTCCATCTCGATGAGCTGCTGAGTGTTGATGTGGATGCCAAGTGACTGAACGATATCCTTCCTGATAACGACGATCTGGGAGCCAGTGTCGTAGATCGCTGGGACATTGAGGGTATTGCCGACTAAGACATCAAGCTCTTGCAAAGGTAGGCAGTAGGCTGGCAGGCAGTCATTGGCAAGCAGACGATCATCAGAGAAGTCATTGTGTACCGCGTCCCAATGTGCAAGTAGCATGGGCTGTCACAAGTCCGCCCTGGGTACTACCTCGTACTCGTTAGTCTCTACACATCGTACCTTGAGCTTATCGATGACATCCTTGCAAATGGCGGGGCTGGCAGCAAAAACATGAGCCAGGGTTGTGAGAGCTAACTTCCCCTGCATAAGGTAGTCTTCGAGCTTGGAAATGAGCTGCTGGTCTTTGGCGTTGGACTGGTACCGATACTGTGCATTGGGTTGTGGATAGTTAGGGTCGGCAGCAGGTGCTTGAGCTACTAGAACCGGTGCTGGGACTGGGGTCTTTGGGCGCAGCACAGAAAGCTCAGAGGCCTTGTCCAGGCATTTCTTCCTCTCAGCAGCAAATACTTCGAGGATATCTTGTGAAAACTCATCTTCATCTGGGTCTTCGTTGGGGGTTACTGAGTCCCAGACCTGTAACATGTGAGCCTCGATGATGTTAAGGGCCAAGGACCCTAAGGTGCGACGTGCACGGGTTTGTATAACAGCGGCAGGACTTGTACTTCAAGGGATTGCAGGTAGCGAACACTGGCCCTTGGATGTGCTGGTATGACGGGTCTGCACGCGTGCAAGACACTAGTGATGATAATGAAAGATGTAGAGGTGAGTCTCGACGACGTTCGAGACGACTTAGAAGGGATGCGGGCGAAAACTGAAGGCGCTGTGGAAGCTACAACACTTGGGATTAAACCAAGTCAGGCTTAAGGCCCAACTCTAGGATATAAGGTCGACTTATATACATCTGGGTAGCTGCCATGACTCGAGCCTAATACTACTAGTACCCGTACTAGTAAGGAGTCATCATACAAAGTATGGAGTCATTCCGAGTCGATCTGACTCACGCGTGAGTCCTAGGATACGTGCTACTAGGTTGGAGTCAGTATGAGTCACGTGCAGAACCAAAGAGGATCACATGGTAAGAATGATAGGTAAGTGGTCAGGTGAGAAGGTCATGTGATGGAAAGGGGGTGGGAACAGGTCACGTGATGAGAAAGTATTAGTAAGCAGGTGAAAAATGAAATTGGAGCCTCAAGAACATAACAGATGATCTCCTCAATTTTGGCAGAGGCATTGTGCTGTTTAAGGTGTAGCAGTGTATTGCATGTGAAGACTGCTTGTGTCTGGGCTGGAGTCGAGGCAGTGGCGGTGGCGGTCTGCAAAGTCAGCCACACATCAATACTCGCCTTGATTCTGCATCTTGAGCCATCGAAGGGCACTGGTTGCCTGTTTGGAAGATGGATCCAGTCATTGATCCAGGTAGCGCATCCAGAGCAGATGTATTTGCTGGTGATGGTGCAAGCGCAGAGTTGGTGGCCATTGGCGCAACAGAAGATGCATGTCTCAGGGCAGGGTCCAAACTGGAAGAAGGGGGTTGGAGCGGCAGCATTGACAGTGGGCGTGACTGGAGTTGGAATGGGTGCGGCAGCTGGCGCACTCCACATCGGCAGTGGTGGTGGCAGTGCTTGATATGAGTAGGTGGAAGTGGTGTCAGCCTGATATCCTGGCCTAGGGATGCTTGTCATATGGTTAGGAAAACGCGCCATGCACTGCGCATATAGAAATGCATATTTCGGATCGCGCTGTGGGAGGGTGTGAAGTTGGTAAATGAAACTTTTGAGTACTTCCTCATCCTCCTTGTGGGTGTCGTTCTGGAAACAGACAGTTCAGGTTTCGGTATGTGGCGACAAGTACTTGCGCGGACTGCTGCGCTCTGTTCGCGCGCAGTTGGAACAGGGGGAAAGCTGTTATGCACAGACTCTGCGTATTGTAAATACTTGCCTTGAGTACTTACAAGTAAGTGTTTAGAGTCTACCTTTAAAGATAAAGGTCGCACAGTTACTTTAGTGCAAAGCTAAGTTAAGACTAACTTAGATAGTATTGCAGACTCTAGGTGCTTGACTTAGAGCGCAAGGGAATTGCTTAGAGGGATAGGAACAGATGGGAATGCTCTAAGGAGCTTTAGGTCCTGTATTGACAAATAGACCAAGTCTGGAGAGTTGGGGGCTCTTCAGGAGGTCTTATATACATGAGCTACCTAGTCATCTATCTAGCGAGTCAAGGAATGCGTAGCAAGTCTTGGTAATGGATGAGTAAGTAGTTACTAAGGTAAACTATCATATGCAAAAGAGATTACAGTCCGCAGTAGAGAACTGCTTCACGTGTTAGAGATATACCAGAGGGTATGACTCTGAATAAGTCGAAATGACTTGTACAGTATGGCTGATGTAATGTGTGGGAGTAGTGGTCGGAATAGGAAGGTACTGTGGCTATAAGGTAATTAGTACGCGTTAAGTGATAACTGCTATGTATCTAGATAACGGTTAAGTCCAAGAGTGCGGGAAAGCAGTAATGCAGACCAGGTATCGTACTAATAAGGAAGGAGAGCTGATATAAGCAAATGCACGTTGTTAAGTGGTACTTAACTG
>Ga0307510_10011942_pt1 | contig 10295 bp, 8 predicted proteins | sample 12_EM_MG_FD_207224 | JGI IMG/M metagenome (GOLD analysis project Ga0307510, IMG submission 207224) | Populus trichocarpa ectomycorrhiza microbial communities from riparian zone in the Pacific Northwest, United States - 12_EM | ecosystem: Host-associated > Plants > Roots > Unclassified | place...
ATTTATTTCGACGGCGAGGCTGCCAACGCCGCCGATCCCGTGCTGGCGCTGGTGCCGGCCGACCGTCGCGCGACGCTGATCGCGACGCGGCAGCCGGGCAACGGTAACGCGGTCTATCGCTTCGACATCCATCTGCAGGGCGACAAAGAGACGGTGTTCTTCGACGTGTAGGCACGGCCGCCGGAGTTGCGGAATGATCATTGGTCGTCAGCAGGATGTCACAGTTGCGGCGACTTCCGTAATGGAGCGGACGTCCGATCCGCGGTTGCGCGAGATCATGGTGTCGCTGGTCAAGCACCTGCACGGTTTCGTCCGTGACGTCAGGCTGACCGAAGCGGAGTTCCGCGAAGCCACCGCGATTCTCGCCGAATTGGGCCGGCAATCGACCGATACCCACAACGAAGTCGTGCTGATGGCGGGCTCGCTCGGCGTTTCCCCGCTGGTCTGCCTTCTGAACAATGGCGACCAGGGCAACACCGAGACCGCGCAATCATTGCTCGGGCCGTTCTGGCGATTGAACTCTCCCCGTGTCGAAAACGGCGGCTCGATCGTCCGGTCCGAAACGCCGGGCGCGGCCCTCTTTGTCACCGCGCGTGTCGTGGACCATGCCGGCAATCCGGTCGCCGGAGCGGAGGTGGATGTGTGGCACGCCTCGCCGGTCGGCCTTTACGAAAACCAGGACCCCGAACAGGCGGAGATGAACCTGCGCGGCAAGTTCACGACCGATGCCGATGGTCGCTTCGCCTTCCGCTCGGTGATGATGGTCGGCTATCCGATCCCGACCGATGGCGTGGTCGGGCGGCTGTTGAAGGTGCAGGGCCGGCATCCTTACCGGCCGGCACATCTGCATGCGCTGATCTTCAAGCCGGGATTCAAGGTCTTGATCTCGCAGGTCTACGATCCCGCCGATCCGCATATCGACAGCGATGTGCAGTTTGGCGTGACCAAGGCGCTGATCGGCGATTTCGTGCGTCATGACGAGCCGCATCCGACTGCGGCGGATGTTCGTCCGCCCTGGTATTCGCTCGACCATGTCTACCGGATGGAAGCGGGCGAGGCCGTATTGCCGCGCCCGCCGATCAAGTAGGGTGTAGCGCGTTATCCCGATTCCCGGCGATGTCCATCGCCGCCCCGCCACGCAAACGCCATTGGCGCCTGACGAGACCATCATGCCTTCGTTCTCCCTCGCCGCGCTGACCGTCCTCGAACTCTCGCCCCCTGCGTTGATCGACGTTGCCGCCGCCTGCGGCTATCAGCAGGTCGGGCTTCGGCTGCTGCCTGCCATGCCAGGCGGCGTTGCCTATCCGCTGATGGAAGACCAAGCCGGCCTGAAGGAGACCCTCGCCCGCCTGGACGCGACCGGCATCACCGTAGCTGACCTCGAAGTGGTTGCGCTCCGTGCGGAAACCGTGATCGCCGCGTTCTCTACCTTTTTCGAGACCGGCGCGCGGCTCGGCGCCAGGCACATCCTGGTCGCCGCCTACGATCCCGACCTCGGCCGGTTCAGGGATCGCTATGCGGCCTTCTGCGAGGCCGCAGCCCCCTACGGGCTGTCCGCCGACCTCGAATTCATGCCATGGACTTATGCTCCCGACCTTGCAGCCGCGAACAGCATTGTCGCGCAGGTCGGGCAGCCAAATGCCGGGGTGCTGGTGGATGCGCTGCATTTCGACCGGTCACGGAGTTCGATCGACGAACTCGCGCGCGTCCCCGCGCACCGGCTGCACTATTGGCAAATATGCGACGGCCCGGCCGAGCGGCCCACCACGACGGAAGCCATGATACATGCCGCCCGCTACGAGCGGATGTTTCCGGGCGAGGGCGGCATCGATCTCGTCTCGCTGACACGCGCCATGCCGGCGGATATCACGGTCAGTATCGAGGTCCCGACCGCCGAGCTTGCGAAGACGATGGACGCGAAGGCGCGGGCCGAGCGCGCGCTCACCGCCGCCAGGAATGTGATTGCCGGATCACGCGATCCGCGGAGTTGCTGCTCATGATGACGCTTCGCCAGGTCGAGGTGATCCGCGCCGTGATGGTGACCGGCACGATCGGCGGCGCGGCAAGGCTCCTGAACGTGTCGGCGCCCGGTATCAGCCGGTTGGTAAAATACACCGAGAAATCCCTGGGCGTCCGCTTCTTCCAGCGCCAGAACGGTCGTTACTTCCCGACCCCGGAAGCCCGCAACATCTTCGAGCAGATCAACGGCGTCTATGAGAAGATGGACGATCTGACCGAGATCATCTCCAAGATCGGACGCGGCGATCTGTCCGAACTGCGTATCGGCTCGGTACCCAGCATATCGCAGGTCATGGTGCCGCGCGCGATCGAACGGGTGCGGCGCCGCTATCCGGAGCTGCGGATCGACATCAACATCCTCAAGATCGAGGAGGCGGTCGATTATCTGCTGCTCGGCCGTGGCGATTGCGTCGCCATGAGTTATCGGCTCGATCATCCCGGCCTCGACTTTTTGCCGCTGGCGTCCGGCGAATTGTTCTGCATCGTGCCGGCGGGGCATGAGCTTGCCGGATGCAAGCAGGTCTCGGCTGCCGAGATCATCCGCTATCCGCTGATCGGGATCGATCCCAACGATCCCTATGGGCGGATCATGGCGGAGATCTTTGCGCGCAAGAAACTCGGCTACGACATCACCATCCGCGCGCGCTTCGGCACCACCGTATGTGCGCTGGTCAAGGCCGGCCTCGGCATTGCCGTGATCGACCAGTTCACCGTCGCCCATGGCGGCTACCCCGGCATCGAGCTGCTCAGGATTGTCGAGCCGACCAGGTTTGACACCTACATTGCGGTGAAGCGCGGCGCGCCGCTGTCGCTGCACATCGAGCATTTCATCGAATGCTTGCGCTCGGAAATGCGCGCGGTGGGACCGGACAAGGCGACGCCGCGAAAGCCCGATCCCAAGCCCCGCAGGAAATAGCGTCGCCGCACGAAATAACATAATGTTATCTATCCGATATAAATGGGTAATTGTGTTAGGTTGGCAAAGCGCTATCGTCGGGGCGGCATCGGGGCTTGTCCCGAACCGCTATTCGCTGACGAGATCATGAGCCCTGCCGCCCGACCTCTCGCCCCAGCCGATCGCCGCTTCCTCACCGGCCTGATCGGCGCGCCGATCGCGCATTCGGCGTCGCCAGCGATGCATGAGCGGGCCGCCGAAATGCTCGGCGGCCATTGCCACTATCAACTGATCGAAGTCGCCGGCGCTGGCCGCGAGGAATTGCGGCAGCTGCTCGACGGTGTGCGCCGTCTGGGATTTGCGGGCGTCAACGTCACCTTCCCCTACAAGGAGGCGGTGGTTTCCCTGCTCGATGAATTGTCGCCGGGGGCGCGTGCGGTCGGCGCTGTCAACACGGTCGTGGTCAGGGATGGCCGCTTGATTGGCTACAACACCGACACCACAGGGTTTGGCCGGGCGATCACCGAACTCGTCGGGGATCCCGTGCAGAGCCGTGTCGCCGTGATCGGCGCAGGCGGCGTCGGCAAGGCAATCGCCCTCGCACTGGCGGAGACCGGCGTGAGCGAGATCAGAATCTTCGACACCGATCGCGCCAAGGCTAAGCAACTCGCCGCACAGCTCAAGAGCCACGGCGAAGCAATGCCAGCCGACAGCGTCGAGGACGCGATGCGCGGCGTCACCGGGGTCGTCAACGGCTCGCCGGTCGGCATGCTGCCGAACCGCGGCACGCCCGTCCCGGCCGCCCTGCTGCATAAGGGCGTGTGGGTCGCCGACGCGGTTTACACGCCGCTCTGGACGCCGCTCTTGAATGCCGCCAAGGCAAAGGGCGCCGAGGTCATGACCGGGCGCGAGCTCGCGATCTATCAGGCCGCGGACGCCTTCGAACTGTTCACGGGACTGAAGCCGTCGGCTGTCGAGATGGGAAATGCATTCGACGCCGTGATGGCCAAGCGCTACGCTAAAGTCAACGCGGCTTAAAACGCGGCCGGTCACAAGGCCGCTTGTTGTAACGAGAAGAGGGGATGGAAATGAGATCTGGGATTTTTGCTGGGCTCCTGCTTGCCACCGTGTCGGCCGCAGCCGCATTCGCGCAAGGCGGCCCGATCAAGCTCGCCAATGTCGCCGAACTGTCCGGCGGCGGCGCTACCGTCGGCAACAACTGGAAAAACGGTATCGATCTTGCGATCGAGGAGATCAACGCCAAGGGCGGGTTGCTCGGCCGCAAGCTGGAAGTCACGCATGCGGATTCGCAATCGAACCCCGGCGTCGCACGGGCGCAGGTGCAGAAGGCGCTCGACAATGAACCTTACGTCCTGCTCGGACCCGGCTACTCAGGGTCCGTCAAGGTCACCGCGCCGCTCGCCGCGGAAGCCGGTATCGCGCAGATCATGGGCGGCGAAGCCGCCGAACTGACGCAGGGCGGCAACAAGTTCCTGTTCCGCACCTCGTTCGGCCAGCAATCCTCGATGCCGAAGGTTGCCAAATACATCAATGACGAGCTGAAGGCGAAATCGGTCGCGATCGTCTGGGTCAACAACGATTTCGGCAAGGGCGGCCGCGACGTCATCACCAAGGAATTCGCCAAGTACAACATCAAGGTCGCCGCTGACATCTCGACCGAAGCTGGACAGGCCGATTTCGCCGCCGACGTCAGCAAGATCAAGGCCGCGGCGCCCGATGCGGTGTTCGTCTATGTCAACGAGGAAGAGAGCGCGCGGATGCTCAAGGAGCTGAAGCGCCAGGCGATATCAGTGCCGCTGATGGGCGAGACCACGCTGGTCGGCCAGAAGGTCGTCGAGCTCGCCGGCGATGCCGCAAACGGCGCGCGCGGCCATGTCGGCCTCACCACCGATGCGCCGGTCGATCTGGTCAAGGCGTTCCGCGAGAAGTTCGTCAAGAAGTACAATTACGTTCCGGATCATAACGGGCTGAAGGGCTATCTCGCGATCTACATGATCAAGGCCACCACCGAGAAGATGGGCAAGGTCGACGCCAAGGCGTTCGCCGACAATCTGCACGGCCTCACCATCAAGGCCGCCGACGAGCCCGGCATCCTGATGGATGTGACCTTCGATGAGAAGGGCGACATCGATCGCCAGGGGTTCCTGGTCGAGATCGTCGACGGCAAGCAGGTCGTCAAGCAGGTGCTGCCGAAGCTGAACTGAATCGTGACGGGGCGTGCGCTCGATCGTACGCCCCCGAGATCAGCATGGTGAAATGATTGACGCCGTCCGCATGTGACGGGTGAGGCGAGGAGCATGTCCAATCTGATCGATCTGCTCGTGGCAGGTCTTGCGACCGGGGCGATCTACGCCCTCGTCGCGGTCGGGTTCACCCTGCTGTGGCAGACGTCGCAAACCATCAATTTCGCGCAGGGCGAATTCGTCATGCTGCCGGCGTTCCTGATGCTGGCGGTGATGCATGCAGGCGCGCCGTTCTGGCTTGCGGTCATTCTCGGCATCCTGCTGTCGCTGCTGCTGCTCGGGCTCGGCTTCAAGCTGCAGCTGGTCGATCCGATGCTGCGGCACGGCGTGCTGCCGCTGGCGATTGCGACCATGGCGCTGGCGATCGGCATAAAGGAGGCGGTGAAGCAGTTCTTCAGCGCGGAAGCGTCGCCATTCCCCTCCATCGTGCCCGCCGGTGACGTCTCGATCCTTGGCCGGGTGGTCTCGTTGCAGAGCTTAGGTGTGCTCGCGCTCGCGATCGCGGTGGTGATCGGCCTGACCGCACTGTTGAACCGCACCTCGATCGGTCACCAGATGCAGGCGACCGCGCAGAATCCCACAGTCGCCCGCATCATCGGCGTGCCCGTCGAACGCATGATCCTGCTGACGTTTCTGATCAATGCGTTTCTAGTGGCGCTGGCCTCGCTGCTGATTACGCCGATCTATCTGGCGAAATTCTCTTCCGGCGAAGTGCTAGGGCAGGCGGCATTCATTGCGGCGATCGTCGGTGGTTTCAATCAGGTGCGCGGCGCCATCGCGGGTGGGCTGTTGATCGGCGTCGTCGACAATCTCTCAGCCGCCTATGTGTCGACGCAGTACCGTGCCGCGGTGCCATTGATCCTCCTGATCGTCATCATCCTGTTCCGTCCGCAAGGCCTGCTCGGCCGGCCCGAGGAGCGCACGGTATGACCGTCACCGGAAAATATCTGCGCATCGCGCTCGGCGTCGTGGTGATCGCGGCCCTGATCATCGTGCCGATGAACTTCAACCGCTACGGCCTGTTCATCCTGAGCCAGTGGGCGGTGATGACGATCGCCGCGATGGGGCTCAACCTGACGCTGGGCTATGCCGGACAGGTTTCGCTGGCGCAGGGCGCATTCGTCGGTATCGGCGCCTATGCGGCGGCGATCATGACCACGCAGGGCATGCCGCTGATTGCGGCGCTAGGCGTCGCGATCATACTGTGCTTTGCAATCGGCTGGATCCTCGGCTATCCGGCGCTCCGCGTGCAGCATCACTATCTCGCCTTCGTGACGCTGGCATTCTCGACACTGGCGTTCCTGGTGTTCCGCAACGAGGACTGGCTGACCAAGGGCATTTACGGCATCTCCAACATTCCGCGGCCGAATGTCATGGGTTTCGCCACCAACCGGCCGCTGCCGTTCTATTATTTCTGCCTCGGCTCGCTCGGCATCGTCTCGCTGGCGATGTGGTGGCTGATCCGTTCGCCCTGGGGCCGCGCCTTCGTCGCGCTGCGCGAAAATCCGGTGCGGGCGCTGTCGCTCGGCATCGACACGCGACGCTACACCCTGATGGCGTTTGCGATCGGATCGGCGCTCGGCGGCGTCGCCGGCACGCTCTATGCGCCGCTGACGCAATATATCGATCCGGTTCCCTTCAACCTCTCGCTCTCGCTCGATCTTTTGATGATGGTGATCGTCGGCGGCTCCGGATTCTTCTTCGGGCCGTTCCTCGGCGCGATGATTGCGGTGCTGCTGCCGGAATGGCTCCGCTTCACGCAAGGCTATTACCTGATGCTCTACGCGGTCGCCGTGATGCTGTTGCTGATTTACTCGCCGACCGGCATCCTCGGCATTCTCGACCGCTATCTGGCCGAGCGCCGCACCAAGGCGGCTTCCGCGCTGCGCGCGGTCGCCAAATCCAGGCTGGAGACCGCGCCATGACCGCGGTTCTCGAAGTCAGTGAGATCAAGAAGAGTTTTGGTGGCATCCAGGCCGTCGATGACGTCAGCTTCGACGTGCAGGAGGGCGAGATCCTCGGGCTGATCGGCCCGAACGGCTGCGGCAAGTCCACGCTGTTCAACTGCATCCTCGGCCAGCTCACGCCGACCGGTGGCGAGGTCAAGGTCGACGGCAAGGTCGTCACCGGATTGCGGCCGTCCGAATTGAATCGCCTCGGCGTCAGCCGCACCTTCCAGCTTCTGCAGGTATTTCCAAAGCTCTCGGTGCGGGAGAATTTGATCCTCGCCGGCCAGGAGCATCAGGGCAACATGATGTCGCGGCTGTTCGGCCCGTCCGACGCCGGACTATCAGCGGCGGCCGACCAGATGATCGGCTTCTTCAAGCTCGATCATCTCGCGACCGAAGCAGCGGGCGGGCTGTCCTACGGCCAGCAAAAGCTGCTCGACGCCGCGATGGCGTTCATGGGCGGGCCGCGGCTGGTGCTGCTCGACGAGCCTGCCGGCGGCGTCAACCTCACCATGCTCGGCGATCTCAAGGAGCGGCTGGCGGCGATCAACCGCGAGAAGCGCGCCACCTTCGTCGTCATCGAGCACAACATGGAATTCGTGATGTCGCTGTGCACGCGCGTCATGGTGATGGCGGAAGGTAGGCTGCTGGCGATGGGCACGCCAAGCGAAGTCCGCGCCAATCCTGCCGTCATCGAAGCTTATCTCGGCCATTGAGGGATCGATCCATGAGCGATGCCATCCTGGATGTTCAAGGCCTTGTCGGCGGCTACGGCAAGATGACGATCCTCAACGGCACCACCTTCTCGGTGCCAGCGGGCTCGATCACCACCGTGATCGGCCCGAACGGCGCCGGCAAATCCACCGTGTTCAAGGCGATCTTCGGCCTGTTGAAGCTGCGCGAAGGCAGGGTCGTATTCAAAGGGCGTGACGTCACCGGGCAAAACCAGCGCGAATTGCTGACATCGGGGATGTGCTACGTGCCGCAGGGCCGCAATATCTTCCCCGAGCTATCGGTACGCGACAACATCCAGCTTGGCGCCGTCGTCGCAGGTCGCGACATCACCGACCTGCAGGACCGGATCGAGGCGGCGCTCGATAAATTTCCGGTACTGCGCAAGAAGGCGACGCAGCAGGCGTCCACGCTGTCGGGCGGCGAGCAGAAGCAGCTCGAGGTCGCCCGCGGCCTGCTGCTCAATCCGCAACTGGTGCTGATCGACGAGCCGTCGATCGGGCTTTCGCCGCTGATGGTGCAGCAGACCTTCAACATTCTCAAAGATCTCCGCGACCGTGGCGTGTCGATCCTGATGATCGAACAGAACGCGCGCTCGGCGCTGGAGATTTCCGACTACGGCATCGTGCTCGAACTCGGCCAGACCCGGCTCATCGACACCGCACCGCGCGTGCTGAACGATCCTCGTATCGGACAATTATTCCTGGGCGGCGCCATGACGGAGACTGCTGCATGAAGACGCACTCGATTGCCACGGTTTCGCTAAGCGGCGCGCTGGACGAGAAGCTCCGCGCGATCGCTGCCGCCGGCTTCGGCGCCGTTGAGATTTTCGAGAACGATTTGCTGTCGTTCAGCGGCAGCCCGCGGGACGTCGGCCAGATGTGCCGGGATCTCGGACTTTCGATCTGCGCGTTCCAGCCGTTCCGCGACTTCGAAGGCATGCCGGAACCGCAGCGTGCCCGCAATTTCGCGCGCGCCGAACGCAAGTTCGACCTGATGCAGGAACTGCAGACCGATCTGATGCTGATCTGCAGCAATATTTCGCCGGTCTCGCTCGGTGGCATCGACCGCGCGGCCGCCGATTTCCGTGAACTGGGTGAGCGCGCTGCCGCGCGCGGCTTGCGCGTCGGTTATGAGGCGCTCGCCTGGGGGCGTCACGTCAACGACTACCGCGACGCCTGGGAGATCGTGCGGCGCGCCGATCACAAATCGATCGGCATCATTCTCGACAGTTTTCATGCGCTGGCGCCGTCGTTCCCGACGCTGCCTATACAATCGATCCCGGCCGACAAGATCTTTCTGGTGCAACTGGCCGATGCGCCGAAACTCGGCCTCGACGTGTTGTCGTGGAGCCGGCATTTCCGCTGCTTCCCGGGGCAGGGCGACTTGCCCATCGCCGCCTTCATGGAAGCCGTGTACGCCACCGGCTACGCGGGCCCGCTGTCGCTGGAAATCTTCAACGACCAGTTTCGTGCCGGCTCCGCGGTCCGCACCGCGACCGATGGACTGCGCTCGCTCATTCTGCTCGATGATGACGTCCGCGGCGCGGCGTCCGCAGCTCCGGCGCTGCCGCTGCAGCCGAAGGCGAAGAGCAGCGGCGTCGGCTTCATCGAGTTCGCCGTCAGCGAAGAGAAGGCTAAAGACCTCGCCGCCCTGTTCGGCCAGCTCGGCTTTCGCAAGACCGGCGCCCATCGCAGCAAGGATGTCGAGCGCTGGTCGCAGGGCCATATCGATCTCGTGATCAATTGCGAGCCGGACGGTTTTGCGCATTCGCACTTTGTCGCGCACGGTCCCGGCGTCTGCGCCATTGCGATCGATGTCGATGACGCCAGCAAGACCATGGCGCGGGCGGAGGCGTTGAAGGCACGGACCTTCTACCAGCCCGTCGGGCCGGGCGAACTCGAAATTCCCGCAATCCGCGGCGTCGGCGGCAGCCTGCTGTATTTCCTGGAGGAGGCCGGCAAGAACTGGGATCTTGATTTCGAGCCGCTGCGCAGCGAGGCCGGTGCCGATCGGCTCGACGCCGTCGATCACATCTCGCAGTCGATGCCCTATGACGAGATGCTGTCGTGGCTGTTGTTCTACACCGGTATCCTGGACCTCCAACGCCTGCCGCAGATGGAAATCGCGGATCCGGTCGGACTGGTGCAGAGCCAGGCGCTGATCAACGGTAGCGAAAACCTGCGCGTGGTGCTCAACGGCTCGTCGGCGACGCGGACGCTGTCGGCCCGCTTCATCCACGAATTCTTCGGCTCCGGCGTGCAGCACGTCGCGTTCTCCTGCGGCGACATCTTCGCAGCGGTCGCCGACATGCGCGCGCGCGGTGCGGACTTCCTGAAGATTCCCGACAATTACTATGACGACATCGAAGCCAAATACGGCCTCGACGCCGTGACCATGGCCGCGCTCCGCGACAACCAGATCCTCTACGACCGC
>Ga0307510_10011943_pt1 | contig 10295 bp, 11 predicted proteins | sample 12_EM_MG_FD_207224 | JGI IMG/M metagenome (GOLD analysis project Ga0307510, IMG submission 207224) | Populus trichocarpa ectomycorrhiza microbial communities from riparian zone in the Pacific Northwest, United States - 12_EM | ecosystem: Host-associated > Plants > Roots > Unclassified | place...
ATTTTTCTTCGCCATTTTATGATGGGTCAAAGGTGAAGTAATTCTTTGCAAAGGTTTCACTTTTTCGATGGCACATTTCCCGGGCGATGGTATCCGAAATGTTTGCCGCTAATTGCATGGTATTTAAAAGGTTTACCCAAAAATAAACCGAAAGTGGCGGCATCGTTCTTGGCGATCCTTCAGCACGTGATTCAATTGTACGTGCTCTTCTATTTAAGCTTTGCCCCCGGATTCATCATTGTCCCGTTTTTCTTATTTTTGTTTCCTGTTAGCTCATTCGCGCCGAGCCACTAGGGACGTTGGAGTTTCCTCTCCTGCCGTACTTGAATATCTTTTAATTTACCCCAGCCGAGAGCCAAAGGAGGACCTTTTCGTTGGGTTTTCTCACCTTCATGCAAAGGGGAAATCCTGGGCGCCCTATCACCATTCTCGATTATTCTAGCCTTTGCGGTTCTTGTGGTACTGTGTTGAGAAGGTGGGGGTGAGGGGGAAAAAGGGAGCCTCACACTGCCCCGTGGCCCCTCTGAGGGTGGGAAGACATGGGAATTCTAAGAATCAGCATGTGTTTATCTAAGCTGCATGCCATAGCCTCCACTGGCGTTACCGGTACCTCGAGCTTTACTCCTCTTGTAAAAAGAAGGGCAAACTCCATTCAGTGCGACTTTGACTACTCCCAATGGGCACCCTCGACATGCCTATCATAGCGTGGCAGGTTCTTTAAAGTTATGCCCTAAATCCTCTCGGTCCGCCTTCGATCCCTAGACAAGCGAGGAAGTTTCGTGTTGCCTGGGGTCGTGGGGTCGTGGGGTCGCAAAGAGATATGGCAGAGAGAGTACTCGAGTATCGGGCAGTCTGAATGAAAGAAAACAAAAATGGAGCAGGTCATCACCGATAATCTCCCGCCACCTTTCATATATTTGATTCGTCGTTCCCTTGAAGGGTGAGGCTGCTAACAGTAACAATTGATTAGGCAGTGGCTGAAGGGGTGACTTATGGTACGGGGGGGGGGAGCAAAAGTTGCCATGAGCCATACTATACTTTTTTTTCTTTTTTCTCTTCTCTCTTTTCATTTCCCCTAGTTGTCCGACATGGAGAATATTAAATCCTCCATGCACAATACCAGACGGGTCAGTCAACTTTGCGGGGAGGGAGGAGGCAAAAGCCAACGCTCTCTTTCATTCCTCCTTCCCACCCTCTGATATCTGCACAAAGGGGCAGGAGAAAGCGTGGTGTGTGGGGGAGATCGATAAGCAAGGCTGAGTGGATGGCGGTTGTGTCGTTGGGACAAAAATTGCATCCGTTATAGATCACAGATTTTGGGTGGAATCGGTGGTCCAGACGCAAGACAAGGATGCAAATGTGTTCCTAAATACTCGTTGCCAATGCGTTGCTTTGGCTCCCTAACCCGAACCGCTCCATCCATCTGCCAGCATTGGTTTGAGCATCTATCTGGCTGGATTTGATCTCATATTTTTCCTTTATCAGTCTTTTATTATTATTATTATTATTATTATTTTTATTCGGCAGCCTTTTTCCCTATTAAAATTCCCTCTCGCAACACTTCCCCTACATGAAAGTGTATGTATGATACTGTATTTGTGTGTATGCGTCTAGTGAATTGGTGAATGAGTGAGTGAGTGAGTGAGTGAGTGCGTCTGCGTGAAGATCCACTACCACCTCCACAACGCTGGAAGTTCCAGCTTCTTCTTCTTGAGGGAAGGGGGTATGAAGAAGGCCCTGCTTTTTCCTTTTATATCATCCACCAGACGGAAACAACTTCAATTGACCGCCCTGCCCCAACTCAGTGCGTTGGCCGCCCGAGAGATCTTGGAAGATCACCACCTGGCATCTAAGCGAAGAAAAAATAAAATAAGAAAAATAAAATAATAACCAGAGAGTCTTCGGATATGCCCTCTCGTCCTCTATCTTCAGTCACCTCCGAGAGCCAGCAGTAGCTCTGCTTGACCTCGTCCGCTCTTTTTTGTCTTTCCTTTTATATTTCGCATTTCCCGTTTTTCAATATATTAACACTTTCCTTGTGTGAAGCTTATCTAGCCGAAGCAGAGAGGAATCTTATTTTTGTGTGCCTCCTCCTTTCTTCCTTTCTTCTGTTCCCTTTCGTGTTTGTGGATTGGGTGTTAGCGTCTGCGTCTCCCGGATCTTTCCTATTTACCTTTTTACGACTCTCCAAGGATCTGTTCAGCATCTACCCAATTTCCTGGGCCAGGCATCATCGAGGGATCAAGAGTGGGTGAGTGTGCGGTGTGGAGAGATGCCAAACCTGCGATTGAAGCAGCGAGTGCTGGACGTTCAGAAGGCATTTCGGCGTCGAAGCTTGACCTCCGCACCTCAAGCTCCGGCTTTCGAGGAGCGAGCATCATCGCCTCCGGCGGCAAGCAGCAAGTCCTCGAATGCCGCAGAAAAAACCTCTGAGATGAGCTCTTCAGAGCAAGTTTGTAGCAACCGTAAAGAGGAGCCTGCTGGCAACCCTTTGCCAGAAAATACTGCTGCGACTGCACTGCAAAAGGAAACGTTGACTAGGGCCAGAAGTGCATCGTCTCGTAACAGCTCACTATGTTCTACGGCTCGGTCTCCCACATCTCCATCATCGCCATCGCAACCGACAACTTCCCTCCCCTTCCCCCATGAGGAACCTCTCACTTCCACAAAATTAGAGGATCGATCTGGGTCCCTGAAAAACGCAGCCGAGCCCTCTGGTTCCGATCCCCCTATCGGCCCTCCTCCTACCATTATTCCTACACCAGTCTTCGGAAGAACTTCCTCGACCGCCTCCGTACCTCCAGATCCGGTAAACGCTCACCAATCGCCCTCAAAAGGAGCTCCTAGGCCAGCACTTTCCGACCTACCTCCGCATTCACCTCCTGCCCCTCCGCGAATTCAAACTTCATATCCTCGACACCGCCCTCCCCAAGGTCGAAAGCAATCTCTTATAGCTCCATCTGAGACAGCCCTGCTTCGGACTCTCCTCGGCCCTGGTGCCGACGGTACTGCTACATCACCAACATTCGGCACAAACTCACCGTTGCTGGAGGAGGAGTCGGCCACTTTTCGTTCGGTCCCCATTGAGTTTCAACTGCCCACTCCGGCGACCCTCGGATCAAGCATGCTGAACGGGAGGGTTTGGGTGAAGAGACCTGGGGGATCGCCCACCATTGTCAGTGTCCGTCAGGATGATATGGTGGACGATGTCAGAGATGTGGTTCTGAAGAAGTATCAGAATGCATTGGGAAAAAGTTATGATGCTCCGGACATTTCAATAAAGGTTGTTCCTCGCCACGCAAGGCCACGCTCACTAGACCACACTCCCGGTCGTGGCCATGACTCACAGCTTGGCGAACGGATGCTCAATCCAGACGAGACAGTTACTCAGGTATTAGATGATTATTTCCCCGGAGGTCAATCAATAGACGAGGCCTTGGTTATCGAAGTACCCCCGCTGCCATCTGTTGGGCGGAGGACACCTCGCCCATCGCCGCATCATGGTCCCGGATCTCATCATGATGGTCACTCCGGCATGGAGAGCAATGACTATTTCTCTCCAATGCCGCACACAGTATATCCACAAGCACCGTCAACAACGTCATCCCAAATAAGGGAACCCTCTATCACGGTTTTGACGACAGGCCAAGTGCCGGGCTTGCCCGGGTCACCTGGGGGCACTGGTCGAAGGGGTGTGCGTCCAAACCCTAGGCGCATGCAAACCTCATCTCCGGTTGTCCGTCCATCGGCCTCCGAGTTGGGCTCGGTGACGCCTGGAGTAATCCTGATGCCTCGCCAAAATCGTTCAAGGGTCAACTCCGACGCGTCGAATACTGCACAACCTGTTCAACCCCCTCCCATAACTGCGCCCGCTGTGGAAGACAATACCCAAAAGGCTTCTACTCCTCCAGCCCGCGTGGCATCCCCTCTTGCAAAGAAACTCAAGGAGAAGAAACAGCATACTTCGCCAGCAGGATTATTACCAGATGGTGCCGTCCCTCCTATCAATGTCCTCATTGTCGAGGACAATGTTATCAATCTTCAGCTGTTAGAAGCGTTCATGAAACGTCTCAAGGTTCGCTGGCAGTCTGCCATGAACGGGAAGGAGGCCGTGGACAAGTGGCGGGCCGGAGGCTTCCATTTAGTCCTAATGGATATTCAGCTTCCAGTGATGAATGGGTTAGACGCAACGAAGGAAATCCGACGACTGGAAAGAGTGAACTCCATCGGTGCCTTTTCACAGTCCCCTTCGTCACCCTCGGGAGAGGATGCACCAGCTACCCCTGACGAGAAGGACAAACTCCCTAATTCGATTCTCTTCAAGTCACCCGTTATCATTGTCGCCCTTACCGCCTCGTCCTTACAAAGTGATCGCCACGAAGCTTTAGCTGCCGGGTGCAACGACTTCTTAACAAAGGTTTGTTTGTTATTTCCTTGAATTTACAATTCCCTTCTCTCGCACCCGGAATGAGCATTCATGTATTAACAATTACAACTATAACCGCAGCCTGTCAACTTCATCTGGTTAGAACGTAAAGTAACAGAATGGGGCTGCATGCAAGCACTAATCGACTTTGACGGCTGGAGGAAATGGAAGGATTTCACCAAGACGGAAAACCGCGGGGGCAATGAAGGAAAGGGTGGGAAAGGATTCCGCAACCAGCGGCTCATAACGGGGCAGAAAGGCTCGGGTGGAGAACCTAAGCGGTTAGAGGAGAAGAGTAGTCTTATTCCTCCCATAGGTTAAGGGGTCTTTACCAGCCTGGGAAATATTGCTGGTGGTGGTGGTGGTGGTGGGATGGGATGGTGTGGGGTGGAGTTCAGTTCCAACGGATGAATACGAAACGAACTAGGGTAAACGGAAATATTGCTCGACGCACCAGAAGAACAGGGTGATCTAGAAATAGTCTTTGAAGGGGGTTTACCAGACTTGCCGGAAAGGGGTTTCCTGATTTATTAGGGGACGTAACGAGGCCGGATGGTATGGTATTGTGGGGGTTTTTCATACCCGTCCGTCCATCCGGAGGCTTGCGATTAGTGTTGGGATCGCGAATATGGGTGTCTACTTGTGTATTGCTTGCGCCTTTTCCTTTCTCTTTCTTTTTCGCCTGCACTTTGTTGCTTGGAAAAACATGGGATTTCAACATTTTCTTTTTATATCATTGACATCGACTTTTCCCTCTTCTTTTTTTTTCTTGCTCCCACCACTTTCTTCTCATATCCCCATCAAGAAGCACTTTTGTTCTCCGATACTGCTTCCTCCCCTCGCGCTATTGGTTGGTAATACACGCATGAGGCGTTGCGTTGTTTTTAAGGAGGAATAAGGGAGGATATACGCACAGAAGAACAGACCATCCAACAAACAAACAAGGCCTTTTCTGTTTCTGAAGTCTCCTGGTCTATTTACTCCTTCATCATCACCATCGTCAACATCACCCGTCGTTTTAGTGATATATATATCACAACCGTCTCGTTGTCTACTTACTGTACATATATATACCTCGTTTCTTATACCTCTCATCTATTTCTTTATCTTTTTTACTCTATATTTTTTTCCCACGAAGAGCTGGAAACAAAAACACATTCTCTTTCATTCACCTGTCCATTCTCATCTCCCGACTATATTCTAATCTCGGTGGCCCCCTTTTTTCTTCTCCCCACAAGCAAAGAATAGAGGAGTTTCGGAGCTCTTCTCTTCTTTTTCCCTCTTCTCCTTTCTCTTCCCTTCTCTTTTTCTGGACTGATCATGAGGTAGCACTCGATCGGAAACCCGAAAAGTCTGCAATAGTACTATAACCTTTTGGGAAAGTTTCCTGATAGGCCGAGGGTTTTTTCTTCTTGTGAAATCTGGTACTCGTGAAGAGAGTGTGAGATTGGGGGCGTGAGAGAGGGGGTGGTGCGAGTGGCGGTCGAAGAGGCCACGAGGACTGTCTCAAACTGTCCTCCTGCTGCTGCAAAAGAACAGTAGGGCAACCGGGTATGTAGGTGGTGCAGGATGAGCGGCGGCTGTAGCGCACCGCGCAGAGCCCGCAGTTCTCGGATGTTGGCCAAGTGCTTGCTTAATGGTTGTCAGGCCGGATTATAGATGTTGAAAGGATTACCACACGATTTTGATTTACATTTTTTATTTGGCGGTAGGTTCCTTAGGTATTGGGATAGTTGGGAATGAAGGAAAGTACAAACCCTGACAGCCCATCGCGAGATACCAGTAAACCATTCTAAATCGAACTGGATTGACTTTTGCTCGCCATGGGCCGCGGTATTCGGTATTCGGTGCTCGGTATCTCCTGAATCAAAATCTGTCATAACTTGCCGTCTCGTGTGCGTTCGGGATTGATACCTGGGCGCTGAAGCATCGACTCGCCAGATAGGCAAGGGAGTGTGTGCTGCCGATGCGCGAAGCCAAAATGATTGACTTGGGGTGTGATAGGGTGGGACGTATGCTGCGCTGTTGATCGCTGTGGGTTTAACAAGTATCCCTATGATTGGTTCGCGGATTTTGCACTGAACTGTACTATAAATTCTTCCCTTGCCTCTTCCCAACAATTGTGGCCCGGGAAGCTGCCTGCGTTATAGGTTTGTAAGCCTGAGAGATTGTGTTGTCCTTGACGCGCTGGCTTATTGCTCAAAGGTAGCAGGTATCCGGAAAGATGAGAGGTTATTCTCCCTGTCTGGCTGGTATAAATAGTGGAGCTGTGAAGAAATTTCTTGTACTAAAGACCTGGAATCCCTACCAAGGATAAGGTCTTGTTTGAATCACCCTCGTGGGGTTTGGTTTTCCAAGCAAGCATGAATTTGTATATAATACTTGTTGACCTGGGCAGAGCCAGCTCAGGTTTTCGACCCTGTTGATACATTAGAAAAAATAATAACAATCCCGTATGATACAACGAGAGGAAGTGGCAGCATTTCCCTCACCCATTGGCCAACACAGAAGTCTCCTGACCCGCCAACATAAATTCCCTGGCGGGTCGATCTACTGAGCCTTTGCCTCGCCACTGACAATCGTGCATTTTTCCGCTAAACATCTCGAGCTCCCCTCTGGAGCACAATAGAGCCGTGCCCACAACAACCCACGTCAAGAAAGCCCTGGGTTCCTTCACGCCGTCTCTATAGCTATACAGGAGTGTCTATCAAATTGCCACTCCCTCACAGTCCTCTAGTCACGATACCCAGAGCCTACCCCGCTCACACCTCCCACCCCACGGGCTGCATAGAATACGAAGCGTGGCGTTGGACCAATTACCCCCCCTCTCCCTCTCCCCAACCGCATCTCTATTTCCAGCATAGCAGTCCTTCCTTCAGAGATAGGAAGGAGGAGAAACTACAGTGCATTGCAGCATCATTGAATTGTCAACGCAGGAAGGGGACATCTGCCCGTCTGTCCGTCCGTCTGCTGTCTCGGGCGATCGAAATCTCCCGGGTACATACACAGATCACCCACCCACATAACTACTCACCGGGACTAAGCACCAACCATAGTCAATCCAACCCCCCTCCTGCCGCTCTTGAGATCGGATCGAAAGTCTAGAGTCTAGAGCAGTGAATGAGTGGCGTGGATGGGTCAATATAGAATATTATAGAGATTTTATTATTATTCTCAGTCATGAATTGTCACTCGGTATTTGTGATTGCCATGATAACAACCTGGAAGCGCGAGTGCGTTTTCGTGAACCGGCTGGGAATGGTGGGGTGGTGTTGCTCGTATCGCCCCCGGGTGGTCCAAAAGCCGGTGCTGAGGGGTGAGGAGGGGGGGTATGCTTAAGAGGGGGAGAGAGAGAGATGTTTGCCTTGCTCATCTGGCGTGCAGAGGGTTAACGATGGAGCCGGTGGGAATTTTAGGATCTGGTGCGGTATCGTACTGCATTGATCTTCAGTCTGTAGTACAGTGATCTGTGGTATGGGGGAAGGGCGAGATAGGTCGAGATGAGACCAAAAATAGACTTAGGACAGTGTGGTCTGGGGTGGACAGGGAATGCTCTGATATTGATCTGGGTCCACATTGTCCTGTGCGGGCGTCGTGCCAAAGAAGGCACTCGATTTGAATGCGGTGTTCAATACTGCTACTATTCTGGGTTATCTATACTTGATAGAGATTCTACCGATTTGACTGCTCGTGCATGGGAAAATACCTAGCTCACGACGCATCCTCAATATCCAACGCAGACAGCCACACAATCTTATCTGTGTATTCTACATGTGTTTCTAAGCAACACTATAGCGTTACCGTCTCCATCCTCTCGACCTTAAATCCCAACACCATACTCGACGGAATACAAGTCTCACCCAAGGCAAATGCTCACGGGCTACTTAACCCAGAAACTCTCCTCATCGTAAACCAACAGAGAGAGAGAGGAAGAAAAGAAAGAAAAGAAAAAGAGAAAAAAGCAACTAGCCCCCCCACGCCCGATCCCACAAGTTCAAACACGGACCTCATCTGCACTACCTGTCCCCCAAGCACACATTCCACGTCTCCACACTAGTCAGTCAGTCAGGTGTCTCATAATGCGCTCGTGAACAGTGGATATGGCCCCCACAGCTTCACCATATCTGACTCGTCACACAGTCATCTGGTACCCCCATTCCCGAGGGATCGTAATTGCGCAATGCATCTCGTGCAAGCCCTTGTGGAGGGCTAAATACATCCAACTATACCTAAAAAGTAGCCTTATCGGACGAGACACGGGGAATGCTTCCCGCCAGTAAGGCTTTTGCTCAACTTTCTCCCACGGGCCTGGCCGTCGACCCTAAGGCAAAGGACAGATTTACTAATTCGGGGCGTTAGATGGGAATCTGATCGGCGTTATCTTGATAATCAACAGATGTTCGGATGAGCAAAGGCGAGTGAGCATCTATGCTTGAATTTACTACATTGGCATAGACAGCGACCGATCTCGAGTGGTATCGGCAGCTCCCTTATCCGCATCCCGAAGCCTTCTCGAAATAGCGATATCGGTAGTACAGCCCATGCTCTTGTTCTACCAGACAGCACTTCATCCTCCACCCCGCTAAGCCAAATATTTATATTCAGCAAGGTACACCCGGTCGCCCTAAATGATCCACATCTTATATACTCCCGCGAATGCCATTATTCTCACCGGTATCGGCGGAGATGTCAACCCTTTTCCTCTCCGCTCGCTCCCACCATTCACTCTACCGATTGATTGCGCGGAAATCGTCAAACACCCTGCTGGTTTGTAATTTTGGAGATCTCGCGGCGGAATTTAACTTGTCGTTAAGCAACGTCTATGGAACCTTCTATATCGATAAATGCCAGAATAATCAAACGACCAAAATTTCCCCGCACGATTGAGCAATTTTATTCAGGGGGACGACCCTCGCCAGCACTTCCAAGAACCGCACCCGCTTCCATCGATCCTCGAACTAAACCCTCAATTGGTGTATTTCCCCTCGAAATCGCCTGCACAATAGGAGAATAACCCGGAACCGGATATTTCTCCATCTCTGGAAAAGTAAAATCACGGACCTTTCTGCGTTGAAAAGTCTTGGTCCAAAGCACTGTACTCGAGTATCTATACTTGTGTCGTATGATAGGTATCGGTATCTGTGTTTGACCGCACTTTAATGTTGTCTGCCAAACAATACGGCGAGCTCCAGGATCGGGAGCGATGCGGTGGCAATCCCGACCCTACCCAAGACTTCTGGGAACGGCGGTGCGAAAACGTTTATCTGCTAGTTTCCGATGCAGGCTTCAAGCAAAAAACTCCCCCTTGTCCCTGTAAAAGTGAGTTTCTGAGTTGGTGTTATGAGAGTAGAGTCTTGGCAATCACATCATCTGCTTGATGATTGATTCCGAATGACTGTAAATGGTAAAGGAGCTGCTCGTGTTTTGTTCCTCACGCGGAGGCCAATAGCACAACACCTTCTCGAGATAGGAACATTGGCGGAACCTGCAAGTATTCATTTCCTTGTTTGTTTGCCTGCTTGTTCACAAGCTCCGCCGGTGGCAACTCCTGTGTCAAAAAAAAATGATAAGCCAAAAAAAGGCTAAATCCCAGCAACCTTATCCACCATATTCAACAACCACCCCTCAAAAAGGAACACCGGCTAAGGTTGAAATAAAAACCCCTGCACTAAAACCGGTAGACCGAACCCCAAAACCGCCCTAGCCCCGATGCACCAAGAAGATACCGTATTTTCTCGTGTTTTACGGTTTTTTGCCAAGCCGGTGCCTGGAGTCTGAAATGGGCCCTCAAATCCCTCCAGCCAGCATAGTAACCAAGGTGTGGGTTTTAGGAGTCTACAACAATGCGGCTGAGTGATCGTCTGCAAGG
>Ga0307510_10011945_pt1 | contig 10293 bp, 7 predicted proteins | sample 12_EM_MG_FD_207224 | JGI IMG/M metagenome (GOLD analysis project Ga0307510, IMG submission 207224) | Populus trichocarpa ectomycorrhiza microbial communities from riparian zone in the Pacific Northwest, United States - 12_EM | ecosystem: Host-associated > Plants > Roots > Unclassified | place...
GATCCCATTTGATGAAATTTTGAATCATACAAAATGCGCACAAATCACACTGAATATTTAAGAAATTCTGATCACATTCAATTCCAACATCTAATAATACATCTGATATTTATCATAGAAAATCATGCTGAATCAAAGACATCACAGAAGGCACTCCTCATGCAAAGACAATGCTGTGTATCCGCTGTCCCACTTCTGTGCCCAAAGCCATATCCAGTCAGCGCTAGGATGTGGCAGCAGCTGTGGTGGAGGTTGATACATTGATGGACCAGGTATGGGTCTGGACCTGTTTTCCCAGAGGGAGAGACTTGTCAGCACATGGAAATAAAATGACTGAGAAGAGCCACTCACAAACTAGGGACCGCAGTGTAATGCAGAACAGTGCCTGCGTGCCGAGTTTGGGGATGTTCCCCAGGTGACAGAAGAGGGAGGGAGAGAGGCCGCAATCCCGAAGATTCGAGAACGCGCGGATGAGGACCCGGAGAAGTGTAGATGCTGGTGTGTTGGTGTTGAATGTTGGCGTGTTGATGTGATGAAACAGTGGTGATGGCGGAAGGCGATGGTGGTGACGAGCGATGAAGGCGAGGGCAAGCAGTGAGGGTGAGAATGGGCAAGGGCAAGGGCAAGGGCAAGCAAGGGCGAGGAGACAGAGACAAGAAACAAGACAAGGAGAACAGAAAAGATAGTCGCAGCACAGCGGGCTCATGAGTCGTTACACAGTCGGGAATCACACACGGAAATGAGGGGGGATGAGGCCGCGGTTGCCTTCTATCCTGATCTATTCTGGTCCTTGACAAAGCTAGACCGGGGTATTTATACTACAACGGCTACTCTATGCGCGAAGTAAGTAAGAAGAAAGAGAAAATAAAATGAACGTTTGAGCCAGCGACAGGCTGCGCGGCGTCGTATGGAAGTGGGAAGCGATGTCGAATTTTTACTGAGTTGTTGCGAAGGGTGCGACATCGAGACAAGGCGGCGGGAGTGAGGAATGGTACGGCGGTACTTGACGCCAACCTCTAAGTCTAATGGAGAAAATGAAAAATGTAGAAAAAAGTGAACTAAAATCAAAGAGGGGAGATACACAACAAGGACCCGATTCCTTCTACTCCAAATCCTTCCTTATCGGTCCAGACCTTGGGACAGTCGGCAAGGGCAGTGCGCTGCGTGTGCAACAAGGGGCGGTGTTGTCTTCAGGTTTGTCGTTGGCCGGTCCGATCTGGGCGATCCGAGTCTCTTCAGCCAAAGAAGCTTGGTGAGTTGTTACGATCCTGGGCCCTACCACCAATTTTCTCTTATTTTCCACCATTTGTTTCTGCGCTCTCGGTCACTTGTTCTGTCACGGTCAGACCACCGTGTCCGATCGAGTTCGGGGATCTCGGGGTTCGGGGATCTCGGACGAGATTACGAAGATGGATTCTGAAGAGGGGTCGTTCTCAAAGGGGAAATCGGTCACGTGAAGCGTCACGTGACAAGGAAGATGACGAGCGAGATTTACACAAGTCAGAGCGTGACTTGGAATCGAGCGAGACACTTAGCACGTGATCTCGAGACGTATAGAGTCAAGAAGCAATTAGCAACAGAGTTGACTAATGCAAGGGAGGTTCGTTCGAGGGAAGCTGCACGCGTTCAATAGTGAGAAGAGACTGTCAAAGTCTGATTGCACGAATAGAACGAGCTTAGGAAAGCCGTTCTATGCTAAGTAGTACAGTTTATATACACGTACGGATGGAAGCTATCGGAAGGTAAGAGAAGGTCGTAGAAGACCATGGAACGAGAAAGAAGCTTGGAGAAACGTATGGAAGCCTCTAGAAAACGCGAGAGCAGTCCATCGATAAGTAGGTAAGCAGTGGGCAAAGCGGCCCGAGGTTACGGACGGAAGCGGATCGAGAAGGACGAGATAGGAAAGAAAAGATTAAGTAAGTAAGTGAGGCAGTCCGTGACATTACCCCCTTGTTAACGTCCTTTAGACGTCGACACAGTCATCGACGGCGGCACAGTACCCACGTTCGAAGTTAGGATGAGTGGGATACACCTTGCAGTCCCCGTACTCAAGACACAAGCAATGGGGGTCCTTACAGTCTACTCCAGCATGGCCGCGACGCGAGCAGTGGCGGCAAAGGCCGATGCAATAACAGCTGTCAATGGTGTGACCTTCCTTACCACACCACATACACTCTCGGGGGTGGCGAGCGCGCTCCTCAGTGACTCGATTGTGAATGGAAGCGCGGATCTTCTTGACCCGCGCAGAGGAAAATGACAAGGCGATGTGAAGGGACGAGTCTATGTGACGCTGAAGACGTCCGAGGGCGTTAGCACCGGTGAGGCGGGCCGAGCTACGATAGAGGGCCTGTCTCTCTATTTCTAGAGATTCTCGGAGTTGCCCCATTCGTCGTGCGAGGCGATCGCATGCCTTCTTGTGAGAGCGGAAGTATTGAACTTCGCCGGTGTTACGATCCTGGACCCTTACCCCAATTTTCCGCTATTTTCCACCATTTTATTTCGCGCTCTCGGTCACTTGTCCCTCACTCGTTCCCTCACGCGCCGCTCGGACCGCCACCAAATCACCTGACAAGTCACCTGATGGACCACATGACTAATCCGCAGTCAACTATCACATGCCATCACTCCGCAGTCCGCAGCATCATGACGTGTCCTCATTTAACCCCTTTTGGCTTGCCAGCTCATGATGGGCTATTCTTAGATTGCCAGCTCATGATGGAGCTATACTTAGAACCGCCACGTCATGATTTCACCTTAGTAATATTTCCATATTTCTCTGTGACCTCTGTGACCCGTTACTTCTCAAATGTATATAAGCGCTCGTACTTTTAGCAGTTAGGCCCTAAGCCTAACTTGGTTTTCAATCCAAGACTTGTAGCTTCCACCCAGGACTCTTTGAGTCTCTTATCTGAACATTCAAAGTCGCTTCAAAGCCTTGAAGCTCTCCCTCATCTCTATTATCTACCTCAGGAGTCGCCCTTATCATCGGGGACTTTACTCTTATACTGCATAGCCAACCGGTACCGAGCTACTCACGTGATCCATTGCCTCAGGAGGAGACCCCACTGAGCAATCCCAGTCGTCGCCAAACCAACTCACGCACGTCGCGTCTTTAAGGCCCTTGGACCTTAACAGCCGGCCAGCGTGGGATCGTCCTCATGAAGGACCGCCCAGTCTACACCCTTGGTCAGTTCTAAGTCGGGGTGAAAGAAGAGTTCGTTTCGCGGTGACAACGGGGAGGCGCGAGACGTCAGTGGGGCTGCGTGGAGGGGTCGCAAGTGGACGGTACAATTGCGTCCGTTTGTTGCAAGGAGTTCGGGGAACGGGTTGCGGAGGTCATAGCGGATGAACGGGGCGATGACATCTTCGTCGCCTAATGGGATGACAAAGAGGTGGCGAGTTCCCGAGGCGTCGAAGTTGTCTTGCCAGCCGGGACCGGGATGAGTGCTGGGTTGAGGGTCAGTGGGGGACGGTGCTTGGTTTTCCTTGTCCTCCATCAATTCTTTGATCGTCGCGTCCTGGTCTGAGACCTGTTGGTACAAGACCATGGCCAGTTCTTCATAATCCGTGGTGTCCCCAAGAGGGTGGGACACCTGGCGAATCGGTGTTATGTCAGCGAGAGGGACTCGAGGGGAAGGACGGCGGAGTTCCCCATCGTCGAAGAACTTTACTCCATCGGTCATAACGACGATCATGGACGACTGGGCTGAAGGTGAGAGGGAAGCAGAGGGCGGTTCGGAGGGGAAGTCAGGGTCGATATACTCAGCTAACTCGGACCCGGGGTATGCTCCGATGGGCGATCCGGGAATGAATGGAGGCGAGGGAGCAGGTGGAATAAAGACGGGCGACAAGGCCCACGGAGGGGGGACGTCAATTGGCAAGAGAGAGCGGTTGTCGGGGAAACGTTGGCGAACTTCTTCAATGTCGGCCCCAAGCAAGGTCGCTACATGTTGTAGCATCATTTCATGCGGCCAAGCCGCTTCGGAGTCAGTAGGGCTATCGGGAGGAGGAGAGGTGACGACGTAGGGGGTGCTGCCGGCGCGATCGTTAGCGGGCGAAGTGGAGCGGGAAGGGACAAAGATGGCGGAGGTGGCGTCAGACATGTTCTCGATTGTTGAGCAAACTTGGATCAGGTGGTTGAGGGGTTGTCTGATAGGGTCGTCGTGGTCTCGGCGAATGCTAAAGATGTACTGTTGAAAGCGTTCGTCGAAGTTGTAGAAGATGGAGTAAGGAGATGCCAGTTTGAACGAGTCGGTGAGGGGATGAGAGTTATTGGGGATCGACGAAGGGGTCTTTATACAACTGGTCGTCCAGCCTCAGCGGAGTTGGAAAGATAAAAGTCTGCTAACAAATCTGGGGCGTTGAGGTCTGTGTGGTCGATCCATTGATCATCAGAATGAGGGTACCCTTTCCAGTGCACGAGGTATTGGAGTTTACGTTTCTTGCCGAAGCGCCGTGCATCTAGAATGTTCTCGATTTCGTACTCCTCCTCGCTATTGATGATCGGAGGGGGGCGTGTATAGGGCGTGCCATATTGTTCCGTCTCCTTATATGGAAGAAGGAGATCCGTATGAAACACGTTGTGGATTTTCATTGATGCGGGGAGGTCGAGCCGCATTGCAACTGGGCTTATCTTTTGCGAAACTTTGAAAGGGCCATATCGCTTTGGGGAAAGTTTGCGATTGCCGGCGATAGAGAGATTACGCCCTTCTAACCAGACTTGGTCACCTTCTTTAATCTCCGTCAGCTTTTTGTTATCCTTACGACTTTGTACGTTTTGTAGAAGCTTCTGGGCTGATTGTCTAGATTCGTCCAGGAGGCGAAGGCGTGTTTCCGCAGCAGGTACTGGACCTTCTAGATGTTTCAGAATCACCTGAGGTTTGATTCCAATCAGAAGTTCATGGGGGGACTTGCGCGCTACGTCGTGTTTCCAGGAGTTGTGAGCAAATTCTGCGATAGGAAGGAGTTGACTCCAGGCAGAGGGTTTCCCTGAAGTCCACGGTTGCAAGTATTGTTCGATCCAAGCGTTCATACGTTCCGTCTGTCCATCAGTACAAGGGTGAAAGGCAGTAGATAGGTTTTGTTGGATTCCTAGTGCTTTACACATTTCTTTTGCGAATGCAGAGGTGAACCGGGGATCGCGGTCTGATATGATTCGTTTAGGGAGTCCGAACCAAGGTACGAGGTGTTTTAGATACTCGAGGGCTACTCCTGTTCCGTTGATCGTTTTAGTACATGGAATGAATTTAGCCGCTTTGGAGCATCCTTGGTCTACAATCGTAAGAATAGAATCAAATCCGTGTGACTTGGGGAGGTCTGTGATCAAATCCATTGATACGTATTGAAAGGGGCCTTCTTCGACGGGTGTATCAAAGCGTTGTAGGGGTGCTTTTGATCGGTGTACGTTAGTCTTAGATTCTTGACAACGTGCACACCCTTTTACGTATTGTTCCACGAATTCTCGGAGTCTAGGGCCTTCGTATTGTTCACGAACTAATTCCCAGGTGTTCGAAATACCTGGATGTCCGGCGGCGGGTGAGTCGTGGAGGGTTTGTAGAATGTCGCGTCTTAGGTCGGCGTCATCTTCGAGAAAGATTTTGTGTACCTCAATAGGATTTGTTGGAGAGAAGAGGTGATCGGGGAGTAGAATGCGAGGTTCGTTGGAATCCACCCCCTTATTAAGGTCTTTTCGTCGCGACAACAAATCAGCCACGGTGTTAGTTGACCCAGGAATGTGCTCAAGGGTGTAATCGAAGTCCTGTAGGAATTCGATCCACCAAGCTTGACGGCCTGTGATCTTTCGAGGGTCGCGGAAGTACTGTAGGTTTTTGTGATCAGTGCGAACACGAACGGCGTGCATGGCGCCCAAAAAGAGGGGGCGACCACTCTTGAACCCAAAGATCACAGCAGCGAGTTCCTTATCGTGAGCGTCATAATTCCTTTCAGCCGGTAGAAGACTTCTGGAGTGAAAGGCAATAGGGTGGATGCCGTCTTCAAACTCTTGCGCAATGACTACACCAAGAGCATATCCGGACGCATCCGTTTCCATAACAAACTGTTTGGACCAATCAGGAGTGCGGAGTACTGGATAGCTGCTGCAGACCGCCTTAAGACGGAGGAAGGCGTCATTGCACTCCCCAGACCAAATGAACTGTTCATCCTTGCGAGTGAGGTTATGGAGGGGACGTGCAATAGCCGAGAAATCCTTAATGAACGCGCGATAAAAATTGCAGAAGCCCAGAAAGCTGCGCACATCCTTGACTGTCAAGGGAGTAGGCCATTCTGAGATGCCTTGCACTTTAACAGGGTCCATTTTGACGGAACCATTGCCAATCAGTACTCCAAGATATTCGACTTCGTGTTGGTGGAATTTGCACTTCTCGGGTTTGAGGAAGAGATCGAATTTCGCAAGTTTATCAAGAATGTGATTGACTCGGAGTTCATGGAGAACTTCGTCATCCTCAGTGGCAATGATCATATCGTCCATATAGATGCGAAGCCATCCCTGTGCGACTTCCTCTTGAAAGATATCGTCCATCATCGTTTGAAAGGTGGCCGGAGAATTGGTCAGTCCGAAGAACATGACGGTCGGTTCGAAAAGTCCTTCGCTGGTCTTGAAGGCGGCTTTGTACTCATCGCCTTCTTTAATGCGAATGTTATTGTATCCCCAGCGGATGTCGAACTTAGAGAATAACCGCTTTTCCGCTAGGTCATAGATCAACTCCGAGATTAGTGGAAGTGGGTATTTATTGGGAATAGTCCACTTGTTTAAATTCCGATAGTCTTGTACTGGGCGGAATTTACCATCTTTCTTTCGGATGAGGAAGAATCCGCTAGCGTAAGGGGACTTTGAACGACGAATCCGTTGAAGACGAAGATTTTGAGAGAGAAACTCTCTTTGTTCTTCCTTTTCTTTGGGAGACAAGGGGTAGACTCGACAGTTGATCGAAGTCGGTGCGTCGTCTTTGAGTTCGATGGCGTGATCCCAGGGACGTCGATCAGGGAATCGTTCTGAGGCCTGCTCAGAGAAGACTTTACCATGGCGATGGTAGCGTTCTGGAACGATTTCCTGCCAAGTGCGTTTCTTCTTGTCTGTAGCTGCTTCTGCAAGTTGTTGAGCGACTGTGGTTTTAGCGACTCTGGTCTGAAGCCAAATCTCGTCTCCTTTTTCCCATCCGGGGATACACCGTACCCAGGCTGGAGTTGAGTCTTGGCGTTGGGTCCCTTTACGAGGGGGTTGCCAGGTATCTGCATCAGTAGACGACACTGTAGTGAATCCTTCTATGTGACCGTTGGACCAGTCGATGTTAGGGCTTGACGCTTCGAAGAAAGGATATCCTAAGATGAAGTCGTCCCGCCCTATGTTGGCGACAAAGAAGGAGTGTGAAGCCTTCCGACCATTGTTATCGACAAGGAGATCAATGGCTTCGAGAATCTCTCCGGATTTATTTGGAGAACCGTCGACATTTTGTACTTTTCGAGGTTTGGCCAGTTTCTGAGTTGTTAATTTAAGGCGTTTTACCGCTCGAGGGTGGATAAAACATTCAGTAGCTCCACAATCAAGTAGTGCTTTTTGATCGACTCGTTTTGTTTTGGTTCGTAGCTGAAAGGGGACTTGAATTGCATGATTTCGAGCTATATACATAGAACCAGAACTATTCAGAACCGCCCGAGTAAGAGCCGTAGTACTCAGGCGCCAAGAAAATCCATATCCTCTCCTAGGGAGCGCATTTCGTCCATGAATGCTCCGCGATCTTCTTCGGTAAGGCGTGCTACTCGCGCAGCGAGAGAGGGGGTCGGGGCAAAAGAGGAATCGTCACTCGATGTGGTCTTTTGGCTGTCTTCTATTTGGACAGTACGAGTGCGGGCGGGCTTGCTAGGACAATCACGCGCGAGGTGACCTTGTTTTCCACATTGGAAGCATCGGCCAGTACGACGATATTCTTCCTTTTCTTTGTCCGTCGTGGCTTTACGAATCATGGAGAGGTCCATGGCGTCGTCGTTTCGGGGAGGAAGGCGAGGACGGGGGGGTTGTACACGATTTCCCTGCCCGCGCCAGTTCTGGTTGTTGGAGTTTGCGTTTCCCCCAGGACGACGCCAGACCCATCCTGTATTTTGTTTTTGTTGGGGATTCTGACCGGCGTTTCGAGTGGGATTGCGAGTCCCGTACTCGGAGTGTAACGCTTTTTTCTTCAGGTAAATCACCTGTTGTCGTTGCGCGGCTGCTCGCCATTGTGCATAAGTATCCGGGTTTTCCATTGCAAGACAAGCATCTGCCAGTTGGCGAGGAAGTCCTTGGGCGAACGTTCGCAAATTTGACGGGTCGTCGGGATTCAGTTCTGCGCGATTTCCGAGAGTTTCAAATGCCGCCAGATACTCGTCAAGGTTGTCGCCAGTCATTCTCAACTTCCCGAGTTGGTCCTGGGCGCGTTCTCTTTCGGCGTAGTCGGTAAAGGACACTTTGAACTTTTCCTCCATCATTTTCCAAGGATCGGAGAATCGATCGATGAGGCTGGGATCAGCCTCAATGTCTTCTAGCCAGTTGAAGGCCATATCCACCCATCCATTGACCTTTTCTCCGTCAAGGAGTGACATGAAATAGATACACTTGGAGATCGGATCTTTGGCGATGTCGGCTTTGCAATTCATCAGCATGAACCTGTTGAATTGGTTCAAGAATCGTCTAGTCTTGGATCGATCTCCTTCGAATTTGTCAGGATGGATGCCTTCCAAGCGACGCCCTTTATCGTTTGTCCTCTCGGGTTCATCGAAGAGGTCGTCGAGGCCGAATGGGTCATCTCCCGTTCCTCTAGGACGGCGAGGTGGGGGTTTCGATGGCTGTCTTGCGGTGTGTGAAGAACGCATTCTCCACGATCCAAACCCTGCGAAAGACTTTCGCTCGGGTTGATCTCCAGGATCCGGAGATGAAGATCGACTCGTGTTGCTGGCTGGGGCCTCTCTTTCATCTGGATTAGTTTCATGAAAGACATCTCCGTCATGCGGAGTGACTGTGGATGTGTCTAGTGGGGCCAATCGGATCGGAGAAGTTGCTCTAGAAGGGGCTCTGGTGATTGGTAGACTGGTGAGTCTAAGTCGTGCGTAGTTGATCCCTTTCATTGGGGAATCTTTTAGCTGAAGGCTTGGTCGTGCTAGGCGGAAACATTCATAAGTGTTTCCTGCTCGGAGTCGGATTTTGAACCAGACTCCAAAAACATTGGATAGGGCAAGAAGAGCTCCTTTATAGCAGGCATAGTAGGCGGTGAAGGGGGCTTTTTTAGAGACCTCCTTTCCGTCTATTTTAACGACGATGTCTTGTCCTCCGACTAGGTGGCGAACGCGTTCGGAGAATTCCGATGGGACCGTATCTTTGGTTTCGGGTTTTGTTTCGAACGGTAGGTCCAATACCGCTAGTGATTCCTCAGTGGGTTGGTCGATTGCACATACACGCCAGTCTGTGGGAATGCCTAGTCCTTCGGGGGTTTTCTGTTTCTCTTTTGATCCAGAGGGAGTCGAAGTCATTGTTCGTTTGGTAGAAGCTCGTTCTAATGTCACGGTCAGACCACCGTGTCCGATCGAGTTCGGGGATCTCGGGGTTCGGGGATCTTGGACGAGATTACGAAGATGGATTCTGAAGAGGGGTCGTTCTCAAAGGGGAAATCGGTCACGTGAAGCGTCACGTGACAAGGAAGATGACGAGCGAGATTTACACAAGTCAGAGCGTGACTTGGAATCGAGCGAGACACTTAGCACGTGATCTCGAGACGTATAGAGTCAAGAAGCAATTAGCAACAGAGTTGACTAATGCAAGGGAGGTTCGTTCGAGGGAAGCTGCACGCGTTCAATAGTGAGAAGAGACTGTCAAAGTCTGATTGCACGAATAGAACGAGCTTAGGAAAGCCGTTCTATGCTAAGTAGTACAGTTTATATACACGTACGGATGGAAGCTATCGGAAGGTAAGAGAAGGTCGTAGAAGACCATGGAACGAGAAAGAAGCTTGGAGAAACGTATGGAAGCCTCTAGAAAACACGAGAGCAGTCCATCGATAAGTAGGTAAGCAGTGGGCAAAGCGGCCCGAGGTTACGGACAGAAGCGGATCGAGAAGGACGAGATAGGAAAGAAAAGATTAAGTAAGTAAGTGAGGCAGTCCATGACATGTTCCCCACTTGTTCCCTTACACGCCGCTCGGACCGCCACCAAATCACCTGACAAGTCACCTGATGAATCACCTGACCATTCCGCAGTCAGATATCACATGCCATCACTCCGCAGTATCACCATTTAACCCGTTATGG
>Ga0307510_10011947_pt1 | contig 10293 bp, 7 predicted proteins | sample 12_EM_MG_FD_207224 | JGI IMG/M metagenome (GOLD analysis project Ga0307510, IMG submission 207224) | Populus trichocarpa ectomycorrhiza microbial communities from riparian zone in the Pacific Northwest, United States - 12_EM | ecosystem: Host-associated > Plants > Roots > Unclassified | place...
ACTTGGTTCGGGCCGACAACGAAGATTCTGCCTTTGCACTTCTTGATAAGCTCGCACCATTTGGCAGCCTTCGCCATTTCATCGGCCTTACGTGATGGCTCCGTAAGGTTGATGGTGCAGTATGCCGAGATCAGGGGCAGATGGTTTTTTTCAAGGACTGCCTCCAGCCCTCCTTGATCCTGCCATTTTGCAAGCACGTCCCCAAAGGTCTCAAACCCGTAGAAGCCGAGCGAGGAAACAGTCTGTATCGCCTGCTCCACATCGCTGTTCCTCCAGGTGATACCCGTATACCCAACGGGGATCTTCCGTCGTTTCGTTGCTGCAGCGAAGCCGGGTGCGGCAGCCAGCATTGTCGCGCATGCGGCGCTCGTCAGGAAATCGCGGCGGGTAAGTTTCTGTTTCAAGCGGAGCCTCCGGGCAGAATCGTATTGCAAAACCTGGGTGCGATCAATTATGCATAAAACGCAATACGAATTGCACTAAATGCAAACACTCTGCAATGACCCTCACGCTCTTGTCAAGAAGGAGGCCCCTTCATCACTAAAAATCACCCCATGATGCCGACCTCGCTTTTGTGTCTTGACGCATACTCATGGGGTAGATAAGATTTTTTCTCTGATTGCACGATACGCAATATAATTCTCTTTGTACGCAATATTGTTTCGACTGAAAACGTATCTCGATGAAGGAGAGCTTCCTTGCCCGACTATTCTAGCTTTGGCCTTAAGGACCGAATTGCGATCGTCACTGGAGCTTCGCAGGGTATCGGTCGCGCAATCGCCCTTGGCCTGGCGCAGGCGGGAGCCAACGTCGTTCTGGCGAAATATCCCGGCCCTCGCATGCAGGAGATCGAAGAGGTCAAGCGTGAGGTCGAGGCGCTTGGAAGGCAGGCTTTGATCGTCATCACGGATGTCAATAAAGTCGACGACTGCCGATCTCTCATAGAACAAACCATGGCTGCTTTCGGCCGCGTAGACATACTCGTCAACAATGCCAGTTGGACCGGAACTGGCGATGCCGTCGACGTTACCGAAGAAGAGTGGGACAGGACATTCGACGCAACCGTAAAAAGCGTCTTCTTTGCATCCCAGGCTGCAGCTAAGGTCATGCTTGAACAAGGTGCAGGGCGAATCATCATGATCGGCTCCAACTTCGGCGAGATTGCCTTCAAGAAGCGTGCGATCTATGCCGCAGCAAAAGCGGCAGTCCACCATCTTGCCAAAGCACTCTCTCTGGAATGGGCAGCGCAGGGAGTTCTCGTAAACACTGTCGCTCCATGTATTACCGAAACCGAGTCGAGAAAAAATATTCTTGAACGGCCGGGCTATAAAGATTGGGCGACAAAGGAGATGATCCCTCGCGGACGGTGGAACCAGCCAGAGGATCTTGTAGGCGCTGTGCTATTCCTCTCCAGCAGCTTTGCGGATATGGTAGTTGGTCACACACTCATGGTGGATGGCGGTTGGACGATTCACTAAAGAAGACGACAGTTTGAATGCTCGCTGCGAGAGGTCGAATGAGATTGACGAAGATGCAACCTCCAAAGGACAGGAATCTATGAAGCTGAAGGGCAGAATCGCCATCGTCACAGGGGCAGGCCAGGGTATCGGTCGCGGAATCGCCGAGGCGTTCGCTGAACAAGGCGCTGACGTTGTTATTAACGATCTGGTGGATGACGCAAGAACTAAAGATGTTCAGGATGCCATTGAAGCAAGAGGACGTCGAGCGATTGTTGTGCCCGGCGACGTTTCGAAGCGGCCCGATGTAGAAAACCTCTTCGACGAGGCATGGAACCAGCTGGGGCCCGCCGATATCCTTGTAAACAATGCCGGCATCGAGACGATCGTTCCTTTCACCGAGCTTACCGACGAGCAGTGGGAGGTCGTAACCAACACCAACCTTAAGAGCGAGTGGATGTGCGCGCAGTCGTTCTGCAAACGCCTGATCGCAGAAGGGCGGAAGGGAGCCATCGTGAACATCGGCTCCATTCAGGCAGCGCGTGTGCTGCCTGGACGCACGCATTATGCGCCTAGTAAACTCGCGGTCGAGGCGCTGACCAGAAACATCTCGGCAGAGGTTGGTTCTCATGGAATACGCGTCAACTGCATTCATCCCGGCCTGATCGATACGCCGATGATTAGGTGGGTGCTGGAAAGCCCGGATATACTCCCGCACGTCGTCGCACAGATCTCGCTGGGCCGGCCTGGTCTCCCCTGTGAGGTAGGAGCAGCAGCAGCATTTCTTGCTTCTGACGAGGCCGCGTACATCACGGGGCAATCTCTGTATGTCGATGGTGGGTGGGTGGGCAAATAGCTGCACGGCAACAGCAGCTAACGAAAAGAAGAGGGACCAAATGGTCCCTCTTCTTTTTTTACCGAAAGCCAGCTATTAATTCTTCCGCGAAGCCTCCGGAAGAGCGTACACATAATAGCCCTGCGTTTGCTTGGATGGATCCTTCGGCTCAGCGCTACCCTGATTCGGTTCAGGCGGCGGCTGATCGCCAACAGGAAACTTCTCTGGATTTGGTCGTGCGCTGATCACGATGTACTCTCGGCCACCTACTTCATAGACAGATGGAATGCCCTCGGGACCGGCAGGCATCAACACCTCCGAGATCTGCTTCCCCGTGTCCTTGTCATAGATATGCAGCTTGGTGTCTGACTTGGTCCCCATGATGATGAGTCCACCCGCTGTCACCACAGCACCGCCGCGAGGCCAGAAGCTTCCCGTGTTGCGAATGCCCTTTGCCACCATCTCTGTTACTTCGCCAAGCGGAATCTGCCACTTGATGTCGCCTTTATTCATGTCATAGGCGGTGAGCGTCGACCATGGAGGACTGATCGCAGGCAAACCTTCGCTTGAGTTCATATAGCCATACCCTGTCCAGTATCTCGTTCCGCCTGGGCCAAGCTTTGTCGCGGTCGCAGGAGGCGCAAGGATGCGTGCGAGCATGTCTGGCGCAATCTTCGCCTTTTCCGGAGCTTTGAGATAGGCAATCAGGTGCCTGATGTCTGCATCCTCAAGGTCAGGAAAAGCCGGCATCGGTGCCAACCCATTCGTAACGGCTACCTTCACACGGTCTGCGCCCGATCTCTCAATGACGCCTTCCAGAGACGGAATAGCGGGAGGTTGCCCCTTGCGATCCACCTGATGGCAGGATCTGCAGTTCTGCATGTAGACCACAAACCCCTGTGTCTCCGGTGGGCCTGGAATGACTCGCTTCGGCGGCTTGGCTTCGAGATGCAACAGAGAGGGAGCATCCTTGGAGACCACATAGAATGTGGCGCTCTCAGCATCCACCGCGCTCGAACCCCAGTTCGCGCCGCCATTGTTTCCCGGCGTCTCCATTGTGGTTCCAAGCGTTGGCGGAGTGTAGATGCCTTCCTGACGAGCAGCCTCAACCTGTTTCTTTATCGATTCACGCTCGTTCACATTGGCGATGTACGGATCGACCATATCCGCCGTGAACTTCTGCCTTGCAAACGCAGGCACATGAGTTGGAAACGGCTGCGTGGGCCATGACGCTTCGCCGGGAACATCCGACTGCGGGACAGGACGCTCTTCAATCGGCCAGATTGGCTTTCCATTGGTCCTGTCCAGAACGTATACAAAACCGTTCTTCCCTGCCTGCACAACAACGTCGACTGGCTTTCCATCGTGCTTGATGGTCATCAACTTTGGGCCGGTCATCAGGTCATAGTCCCAAAGGTCGTGGTGTGTTGTCTGGAAGTGCCAGACATATTTGCCCGTTCGCACATCCAGCGCGAGGATGCAATCGGAGAAGAGATTCGCTCCGGGCCGGTCCGCGCCATAAAAATCGTAAGTCGGTGAACCGAGGGGAAAGTAAGCGATGCCTCGCTTCTCATCGATGGAAAACTCCCCCCAGTTGTTCACACCACCGATGTATTTATAGGAATCCTTTGGCCAGGTGTCGTATCCCGTCTCTCCCGGATGAGGAACTGTATGGAACTGCCAGACCAGCTTCCCTGTAATCACGTCGAAGGCGCGGAGGTCTCCAGGAGGAGATTCGTACTCCTCACCAGTAGCTGAACCGGTAATGTACAGGTCTTCAAAGACGCGCCCCGGCGTTCCAGACTGGATCTGCCGGATCGTTCCCGGAACTCTGCCGAGTCCCTCACGCAGATCGACCGCCCCATTCTTTCCAAAGGCCACGATCTCTTTTCCCGTGCGGGCGTCTAGTTCATGGAGCTCATTATTCATATGAAAGATGAGACGGCGATCGGAGCGATCTTTGCTCTCCCAGTAGGCCATGCCGCGATGAGAGATCAGTCGCGGACTGTGCGTGTCGTAGCTCCACACCTCTTTACCGGTCGTCGCATCGAGTGCTACGACATTGTTGTCCTTGCCGTACACAAACATGACACCATCAACAACCAGTGGGTTAGAACCGTAACGAAAGCCATTGTTGCCCGAAGGATAAAACCACACCTGCTGCAGTTGGCCTGCATTGGCCCGATTGATCTGCTTCAGGCCGGAGTATTGTGCATCGCTGTTGGAGCCGCCATAGCTCGTCCACGACGTAAATGTCGTGTCCTTTGCAGAAGAAGCAGCGTCGACGACCTGGGACGAATGGCGCACTGAAAAAACTACGATGCCGCTGACGACTAATGCCAGCATTCCCGCACAAGTCTTCCACGAAACTCTTTGCATGATTCTGCCTTCGCCCGTTTAGGGTTTCGATCGTTGCACTATTCGCAATAATATTTGCACATTACGGATCAAAAATAATAGCAATGACAACTCAGCATCGTCAAGAACGAACTTGCAGCTGAAGATGACGATGCCTGTATCTACGGTCACCGTGCGCATCTCCAGTTCTTTTGGGTAAGATGTGAGTCGCGAACAACAGTCACATGCAGTGTGGATCTCGAATCGATGGGAAGTGGGGTACCGGTAGTGTCTCTTTCGGGAAAGATAGCGCTGATCACGGGGGGATCGCGTGGCATAGGACGAGCCATCGCACTTGCGTTTGCCTCTTATGGCTGCTCGGTTGCCGTCAACTATCTCAACGCGAAAGATGAAGCCACGGCCATCGTCGACACAATACAGCAGAGCGGAGGCCGAGCCCGGGCTATGCAAGCAGACGTCTCGCGTGAAGAAGAGGTCAGCCGCCTTCTCGCCACCGTTGAGCGCGAACTTGGCCCTGTCGATCTCCTGGTGAACAATGCAGGAATCAATCCCCGCAAGCCTTTTAGTGAACTCACCCTGGCAGACTGGAACCAGACGATTCAGACTAACCTCACCTCCGCTTTTCTTGTCTCGCAGGCTGTAGTGCCGGGCATGCGACAACGGCAATGGGGACGGCTGATCTTCATCTCCTCCGTTGCAGCACAGACCGGCGGAGTCATAGGCCCGCACTATGCGGCCAGCAAGGCAGGAATGCTTGGCCTGATGCACAGCTATGCAAGTCTCCTCGCGAGTGAAGGCATTACGTCGAACGCAATCGCACCAGCGCTGATCGAAACCGACATGATCCGCTGCAATAAATCTATCCGTCCCGACATGCTTCCTGTGGGGCGCTTCGGTGAGGCCGATGAAGTCGCTCGCGCCGCCATCTTCTTAGCTACAACCGGCTATGTCACTGGCCAGACCATCAATCTGAATGGCGGATGGTACATGAGCTGATGAACGAGCAAACAGGTTCCACTAAACATTCCTCATGAAGACCACTCCTCTCAATACCGGCTCTCTCTCTCAAGATGCTCTCGTCTCGGACTCCGAGAGAGACATCGCGAAGAACCTGAGACGACGTTGGCTCTACCTGATGCCGGCTGTCTTTATCACCTACAGCCTGGCTTATCTCGATCGCGCTAACTACGGCTTCGGAGCGGCCGCGGGCCTTGCCGCCACGCTGCATATCACTGGCTCCAAAACCTCGCTACTGGGTGCGCTCTTCTTTCTCGGCTACTTCACCTTTCAGATACCGGGAGCGCGGATCGCCGGAAGAGGCAGCGCACGCTGGCTGATCTTCGTGGCGCTGATTACATGGGGATCGCTCGCAGCGCTTACGGGAGTCATCCGCGAATTCTGGCTGCTGGCACTCGACCGTTTCTTTCTCGGCGTTGCGGAGAGTGTCATCTTTCCGGCGATGCTGATCCTACTGACGCGATGGTTTACTCGCGAAGAACGCTCCCGCGCCAACTCAGTCTTTATTCTTGGAAACCCCATAACCGTTCTGTGGATGTCGGCCATCACCGGATATCTGATCCAGGCCTACGGTTGGCAGATGACGTTCATCCTTGAGGGAATCCCTACAGTGCTGTGGGCTCCCGTGTGGATCGCCACAGTACGAGACAGACCCGCGAAGGCCAAATGGCTAAGCGCATCGGCTGCCGAAGCACTCGAGCAAGCACTTACTCTCGAACAGGCGGGGATGCCACCCGTGAAGTCGCTACGAAAGGTTCTGCTTAGCAAAGACGTCGTCCTGCTTTCGATCCAGTATTTCTGCTGGAGCCTGGGCATCTACGGTTTTGTACTCTGGCTGCCGACTATCATCCATCACGGCAGTTCAGCCACAATGGGCCAGACGGGATTGCTCGCAGCGATCCCATATGTTGTTGCGATCATTCTTATGATGATCGTCTCTTATATCTCAGATAAGACTCTTCGCCGAGAGAGTCTAGTATGGCCGTTCCTTCTCGTCTCCGGTCTGGCGATGATGGGCTCGTTTCTGTTTGCGAACAGCAGCTTCGTCGCTGCCTTCGTCTGCCTCGTTATCGCGGGTGCATGCATGTATGCACCATACGGTCCATTCTTCGCCATCGTGCCGGAGCGGCTGCCACGCAATGTCACGGCCGAAGTTCTCGCCGTTATTAATAGCTGCGGCGCGCTCGGCGGATTCGCAGGAAGTTATCTTGTAGGACTGTTTCAGGCATTAACAGGAAGCTCACGAGCAGGCTTTCTGCTCATGTCGTGCTCGCTGATATGCTCTTCCTTATTACTGCTTCTCTTGCCTAAGGCCACACCTGCCCGGAGCCAATGAACTCGCCTTCAAACACCTCGATCTCCATCACCAGCGTTCTGGAAGGCGATGCTTCGCTGTACGAAGACATCAAAACCCACGCCCCCGGGCCTGAGGGCCTTCTCCCCATCACGCCCGAGATGCTGTTGACGCAACCGTCAGGCAATCTGTTTGGCCTGAGCCAGAACGCGGGCATGGGGTGGGAGCCATCGCGACTTCGTGACCCCGAGTTCCTCATTCTCAGCACACATGGAGGCGTGCGCGCGCAGGATGGAACACCGATCGCGCTCGGATTTCACACCGGCCACTGGGAGGTCGGGCTGCTGGTCTCCGAAGCTGCCCGTGAGTTTCGCAACCTGCACGCCACCCCGTTTGCTGGAGCATGCACCGACCCTTGCGACGGACGAACTCAGGGAACCGCAGGCATGCTCGACTCGCTTCCCTACCGCAACGACGCTGCAATGGTACTAGGAAGACTGATGCGCTCGCTGCCAAATCGCAGCGGCGTCCTCGGCGTCGCAACCTGCGACAAAGGATTGCCGGCGATGATGATGGCACTTGCCACCTCGGGCGCACTCCCCAGCATTCTCGTTCCCGGCGGAGTCACGCTTCTACCCGACGAAGGTGAAGATGCCGGCAAGGTACAGACGATCGGCGCTCGTTACTCACAGCAGCAGATCACGCTCGAATACGCAGCCGAAGTAGGATGCCGCGCCTGCGCCAGTCCAGGCGGAGGTTGCCAGTTTCTCGGCACTGCCGCAACATCGCAGGTGGTCGCCGAAGCGCTTGGGCTGGCGCTGCCGCACTCTGCGCTTGCCCCATCCGGCCAGCCTATCTGGCTCGACGGCGCAGCGAGATCAGCACGCGCCCTGATGAGAATGATGCAGCTCGGCATCGGCACCAACGATGTGCTGACCGATGCCGCAATCCGTAACGCAATGGTTCTTCACGCAGCGTTCGGAGGCTCAACCAACCTGCTTCTTCACATTCCGGCGATTGCCCATGCCGCAGGCAGACGACGACCAACCGTCGATGATTGGACTGAAATCAATCGTCAAGTACCAAGGCTCGTCGATGCATTGCCTAACGGCCCAAAGAACTTCGCCACCGTGCAGGTCTTCCTCGCCGGCGGAGTCCCCGAAGTGATGCTGCACCTTCGGCGAGCAGGGCTGCTCGATACCTCTGTGCGAACCGTCTCCGGAGAAACTCTCGACGAGAGCCTCAACTGGTGGGAACAGAGCGAGCGCCGTCGAACCATGAAGACGAAGCTGCGCGATCTTGACGGTATCGATGCAGACGATGTCATCATGTCTCCGGACAGCGCGCGACAACGCGGACTTACCGCGACTGTCTGCTTTCCATCCGGCAATCTCGCCCCTGAAGGCTCCGTCATCAAGAGCACCGCCATCGATCCATCGCTGGTCGATGAGAACAGCACTTACCACCACGTCGGCTCCGCCAAGGTCTTCATCTCCGAGGCCTCTGCCATCGATGCCATCAAGCACGGCAGCATCGGCAAAGGCGACGTCATCGTTCTCATCTGCGGAGGCCCCGCAGGCGCAGGTATGCAGGAGATCTACCAGATCACCTCCGCACTAAAGAATCTACCTCATTGCAAGAATGTCGCCGTGCTTACCGACGCGCGATTCAGCGGCGTCTCCACCGGAGCCTGTGTCGGCCACATCTCGCCGGAGGCTCTCGCAGGAGGGCCAATCGGCCGCGTGCTCGATGGCGACCTGATCGAGATCATCGTCGACCGCCGCATGCTTCACGGCTCTGTCAACCTTATCGGCGAAGGAGATGAACGCTTCACGGCGGAAGAAGGCAGCCGGCGTCTCGCTGCTCGTTCTCCGCGAAGCGATCTGGCGCCTCACCCTGAGCTTCCAGCGGCTACTCGTCTGTGGGCCGCCCTCATTCAGGCTAGCGGAGGCGTCTGGGGCGGATGCGTCTACGACACCGACGCTATCGTGAATCGCCTTCATAAGGGTCAGGCTGCAAGCCTCGCACTTCAAGCAACTATCGAGGAGAAGTAAGGATGAAACTCTACCGCACCACAGTCGGCTTTATCGTCGAAGAAAACGACAGCTACTTCCTGCTCGACGCTTCAGACTGGGATGAATTAATCGCAAGCCCCGATATCTATCAGCGCGCACAAGCCGCGCTTGCCGGAAGATCCGTGCGACAGCCAACTCAAGTACAGATCCTCGCGCCCGTTGGCAACCAGGAGGTATGGGCCGCCGGAGTCACCTATTACAGAAGCCGCAACGCGCGCATAGAGGAGTCCAAAGATGCCGGTGGCGGAACCTTCTACGATCGCGTCTATGTTGCAGATCGACCCGAGCTATTCTTCAAATCCAGTGGAAACCGTGTCGTCGGCCCCGGCGCACAGGTCCGAATCCGAAAAGATGCGACGTGGTCCGTGCCTGAGCCGGAACTGACACTTGTCATCAGCTCGACAGGCGTCATCACCGGCTACACCATCGGCAATGACATGAGCTCGCGCGATATCGAAGGCGAAAACCCACTCTATCTGCCGCAAGCTAAGGTCTACGACGGAAGCTGCGCCATCGGCCCTGCAATTCTGCTAAGTCCCGAGCCTCTTCCGGGTTCCACTGGAATTCAGATCGAGATCGCTCGCAATGGCAAGACAGCTTTCAGCGGCATTACTACTCTCGCCGAGCTAAAACGTGAGCCGAAGCTACTCGCCGAGTATCTCTTCCGCGAAAACAGCTTTCCAGGTGGAGCTTTCCTAATGACCGGCACCGGCATTGTGCCCGACGATGACTTCACACTTGCCATCGGCGACGTAGTGAAGATAAGCATCGATGGAATCGGCACACTCGAAAATCCTGTGGCTTAGCAACAGATGAGGTTGAAAGCTAAGCCGTGCCAGCTTCAACCTCGCGCTCTGCCTTGCGTCCGCCAAAGTAGCCGAACAACGCAATGTAGATATAGCAGACCGCTGGAATCACAAAGGCGTGCTGTACTCCAATCGCATCGGCCAAATGTCCCTCGGCCAGCGGAATCAGTGCTCCACCTACGATCGCCGCAACCATCAGGCTCGAGCCCTTGCTCGTCAGCGGCCCGAGTCCAGTCAGGCCGACCGTAAAGATGCTCGGAAACATCACCGAGTTGAACAGTCCAACCGCAAGAATCGACCACATCGCAGTATGTCCATGCGTCAGGATCGATGTAACCACCAGTAGGAACGCAAGCACTGCTGCCAAACCCAGCACTGTGCTCGTCTTGAACTTTGTCAGCAGTCCCGCACCGACAAACCGGCCAATCATGGCGCCGGTCCAGTACACCGA
>Ga0307510_10011948_pt1 | contig 10292 bp, 15 predicted proteins | sample 12_EM_MG_FD_207224 | JGI IMG/M metagenome (GOLD analysis project Ga0307510, IMG submission 207224) | Populus trichocarpa ectomycorrhiza microbial communities from riparian zone in the Pacific Northwest, United States - 12_EM | ecosystem: Host-associated > Plants > Roots > Unclassified | place...
TACTCGTTCGTACTATTTGGGGCCGAGTACTTACCGCTACGGCCACGACGACGTCTACGGAAACACAAAACGGGGGGGGGTTCGTCAGCAAAACAGAAAAGAAAAGGACAGAATACAAATATATATATATATGTATATACCTCGATGGCCATCAAGAACCTGCATGACTTCCCGACTCTGCAGGTCCCACAAGTATACTTTGCTGTCCTCGCTGCCGGACACGATCCACTTGCCGCCCGTGACGCTGAAGCAGGCGGCGATGCAGTACTTGGTGTTTTGGTGACCGACGTACGTCTTGAGGCAGCGCGAGGTCTGGAAGTCCCACAGCCGTATCGCGCTGTCGTGCGCCGTGGAGAGTATGTATTTTGAGTTGGGCGAAAACTGCACGTGCTGGCTGTAAAAACAAAACAAAAGCGAGTCAGTTTTGAAGTAGGAGTGTGGCGCGTGAGGGTGCGCTGGTATAGATCGCGTACCAAATGTCGTGTCCCTCGGCGAGTGTCTTGAGGCACTGTCCTGATGGTAAGGTCCATATACGGCTGCGAGGATGGGGCGTGGGCATGCTGAGAGGACCTGGTGAGGAAAGCTATATATGTGCGACACATACATGAGGCCGTCAAGCGAGCACGAGACGATGAGAGATCCGTCTCTGTTGAAATGCACGGCAGTTACATAGTCGAGATGAGCGTTCAACGTTTTAGTGCATCTCCCTGCAATAGAGTTTAGCGACTTCAACGTGCCCCAAACTCTCTCTCGACCCGACCGAGTCAAGCTAGCTAACAAGACGCACCCTTGGCCGCGTTCCAAATCTTCACGTCGCCGTCACATCCCCCAGACACAAGCTGCGTGCCCTCTGTGTTGTAGTTGACGCAGAAGACGTAATTAGAATGTCCTTTGAGGACTCTGCTGGTCAGGCCCTTCCACAACACAACACGACGGGATTGAGCACAGAAACGAGTTCGCATGTTTTTTCGCGGATGGTACGTACGGAGTCGACATCCCATATCCGAATGGTATGATCGTCGGACGCTGTGGCAAGGTACACGCTGTCCGGAGACCACGCAATGTCAGACAAGCCCTTTGTATGCCCGGTCAGATTACGGATGAGCTCCCCGGTGAAGGGGGACCAGATCTTGGCGACGTTATCAGCAGCTTTATCGAGCACCGCGCGTCAGTGATCGTCCTTGTGGTGTCCCTACACCAATAGGTGGGGGGAGAAAAGAGGGGGAGGGGACAATACCGCAGGATGCCAGTAACGTTCCGTCCGGGCTGAACTTGACGGAAGATATTGACATTGTGTGTCCGCGGAGCGTGTGCCTGAGCTCATAGCGAGGTCGCGCGCGCGCATGTGCGTTCGTCGGTGGATTGTGGGGGGGTGGCGCAGCGAGCGTTGGTGGCGGCGGTGGTGGTGGTGCAGCGGAGGAAGGTGGTGGTGGTTGTGGTGGATGGGGCTGCTGCGTCGGAGGCGGGGCGGCGGTGTGCTGGCTCTCGGGAATTTGGGGATCATCTTCGGTGGTCTGAGAGGCCGCGTCGTCTTCTGTAGACGAGTCGTCTGTTGCGGCTTCGCGAGAGGGTGGCATGTTGTTCCTAGTAACTTATTACGCCGTGGTCAGTGATAATCGGGGCGAGAAGCGGGTCCGTCGCTCGCGGTCACGTGTCGTTCTTTACTCCTCCCTCCAGCCTCCAGCCTCAGGCTCCAGTTCTTCCAGGCACGCCATGGCTTGGGCCGTAAAACTCGCAATGCGGAGCCAGAGTCAACTTTTCGACTCGGCCGTGGGAGTTAGGTCGTTCGGTTCAAAGCGCATCTCGGGTCTGTTTTCACCAAATACCGCCGAATTCGTCGCCGCAGCGGGTTCCGTATCATCCATCCCGCGCTCTATGAGGCTTCCTGAGGTAGCGAAGATTTCGTCAACGTGACTCTTTATCCGATGTGCATCAATTTGAAAAGGTTGTTGTCACAGGTTCGCCGTGCAAAAAAAAAAAACACCAACCAATACGCCGTCCGCTGAGGCAGGCTAACTAACCCCCCGACAGGACGAGCCAATGTTGGCAAGTCCACGCTGCTCAATGCTGTAATGGGACGGAGGAAACTGGTTGCTTCCAGTAAGAAGCCTGTATGGTTCTGCCTCTCTCGCCAACATGGCGGTGTTATAACATCATTTGTAGGGCCGCACCAAAACTCTGACATTCTTCCGTGTAGGACCGACACCTGGGAAGTTTATTCTCGTCGACGCTCCCGGTTACGGTGACCGCGGTCGACCCGAATGGGGCCAACTGTTCGATCATTATCTCAAGACTCGCCAAGAGTGGGTTTACTTGACAATCACCTGGCGTTTTTTAGGCTGATTGTTGCTGAATGTGCAGACTGTGTCGGGTGTACGTTCTGCTGAATGCAAAACATGGAATGAATGAGGCAGACAGGCTGATGTTGCAAGACCTGGACAACAAGATTCAATCAGGCGATGCGAGATGGACATTACAAGCGATCATCACAAAGGCGGACCTCATATCGAGTCACAACCTGGACGCGACCAAAGAGAGTATCGAGCGGACCATTTTCGAGAATGCCCCGACTTGTTTGGCTCCCATCGTCACCGCATCCCTCAAATCTGATGGGCTTGGCGTCAATGACGTGAGAAGATCTATAGTGGAAGCCTGTGGCCTAGCGCGTTCCTCCCCTTAGTTGGACATGCCTTGTCTGTAATATCCTTACGTGATTCTATCCTCACGCACGACGTCTCGTAATTAGTTGAAACAGCGTTCAGAAGAAGCTTCAATTAAGGTCAACATCGAAGAGCAAAATCTCTGCTACACAATCACCCAAGTTGGTCACCCGCAATTCCTCTTTCGGAGCCGCATATACGAAGGTACCATCCCCCTCTCTCATCTCCACCGACTGGTCGCCGACTTGCACGCGTATGTGGGCCCCTCGCGCGGTGCCCTGGTTGAAGCCTGACGTCTGCACAAGTTGCAAGTACGCCTTGCGCTCTCCTTCTTGGGAAGGCATGTCTCGAGAGACAGTGTTGTTGGGTGACAATACGGTTGCCCAGAGTGTTACGTCCGATCGAATGGGCGTTGGTCCGTCACCTTCTCTGTCTGTTGACACGCCATCTGACCCTATGGGGGCCACGAGAAGCGCCCATCTGTCCTGCTTCTCTTCTTCTGTGAAATGACTTCCCAACTCGTTACTCCACACGAATTCTAATCGACTTAGGAGCACGTATGATGGCTTACCGCGTAAAATACTTCGGTTCCAGGGAAGACTTCCAAGGAAACGCCCAGATCTGCACTAAATGCAAGTCCTCATCCCCGTCGCAAACTTCGCTGTGACGGATCCCAGTTCCGGCCGAGGTGAGTTGGACGTCCCCTCGTTTCAGAATTTCGACGTTATCCATACTGTCCTGGCTGTCCCGACATCAGTCGGCGGAAGAACATCCGATAAGATCACTCACTGTTTGAGCTCTCCCTTGATCACGTAAGTGAATATTTCGAGTTCCCGATGAGAGTGAAAGCCGAAGCCTTTGTGAGCCTTGATCCGGTCTTCGTTGATGATTCGCAAACGTCCAAAGGATTCGAGACCGTCTGCCATGTATCCTCTGAAACACCAACAACGTTTCAGCCCACCGACTCGCCCCGCTTAATGATATGATACGTACGGAGGTACGGCAAACGTATAATGCGCTTGAAGCCAATCAGCTGGCTGTCCCCCTCCGCGTTTGCTGTTCTCTCGGAGTACGAGTTTGGTCATGTTGAGAAATTGACGACGAAAAGCCACGATTTAACAAGATACTATTGGAAGGTTGATAAAGCTGGGGTTTTTTTTCATTGGACATTTTTTTCATTGGACATCACCGTCTTTTATGCGCATATGTCGTAGTTTGTCATAAGTGGGCTTATCGTAAGCTTGATGTGTCAGATGTACCCAATCGAGTGATCGCTCTTTTTTGGAAACTCACGAATGAGCGGGCCCACGAAATCTTCATGGCTACATTGCTTCCTCCTCCCAAGCGACAAAAGGTATACAACGGCGTCACAGAACCTGAAAAAGCCCCCGTAGAACCATCTCCGAACATTGTGGTTCAATTTGTGTCTGAGGATGATGGCTCTGCGTTGGCACCCGCGGTCAGCTTGCCCAGTAATGTTTCGCGAGAGGATTTGCAGAGTTTGGTCAACACGCTGACATCAAAGGTAGGGTTGTCTTCCTCATCCTCACAACCACTTACTCATCACGCACAATCATGACGTCGCAAGGACGACGAGCCCGTACCTTTCCAGTTCCACGTCGCGCTACCGCCAGATGCTGTGACTAAAGAATCCTCGCGGATAGTCATATCGAAATCGATAGAGGCGGATGTGCTCACCCATCCTTCTCACGCGTTCTCACCCGAAGATATCCTCGTGGTTCATTGTTCACCCCAGTCCGTTTTTCGCGTCAGACCGGCCACGCGATGCTCCTCGTCTTTATCAGGTGAATGCTCCCATCTCCATCCCTTCGCGTCGTCCTGGCGCCCTGCGGAACGTCTTTTTGTTTCCTGACATCGCAACGTTCGCGTGCTACCATCAGGTCATTCGTCGCGTATCCTCTGTGCGTCCTTCTCCCCGACGGGGAATCTCCTTGCCACGGGCTCGGGTGATGCGACCGCGCGCTTGTGGGATCTATTCACGGAAACACCATCGCACACACTCTCGGGCCACAAAAGTTCGGTTCTGTGCGTCGAGTGGGAGGCTCTCGAACGAAAATTGGCGACGGGTGGACATGAAGGCCATGTGAGTTTTGACGCGCGCCTAGGTCCGTCTGCATGTATCACCTTCTTAATCATCGACGAAAAGGTTCGAATATGGGATCCGAAGACCGGAAAGCCTCTCGGCGATGCGCTAAGGGGACATTCAAAATGGATCATGTCTTTGTCCTGGGAACCGATACACATGTGGGCAGAACGTTCCGTTGCAAGCCCCGTAAGGGGTTCTGGCTCACGTTGGTATCAGAAATCCCTCGGCACCACGGTTGGCGTCTTCTTCGAAGGATGGTACCGTCAAAGTCTGGGCGATCGCCACGCGGAGGCTGGAGTACACTTTGGGTGGGCACACAGCGAGTGTGAACGTGGTGCGATGGGGAGGTGGAGGGCTCAATGGCAAGGGAGTGCTATACACCGCATCGTCAGATCGTACGGTTCGCATCTGGGACGCGAACGGGGTACGGTTTTCCTCCCCACTCTTCGCCATCAAACCGTCGTTCTGATTCTTGTGCTTTAAGGGCAAGCTGCTCCACACGTTGAAGGATCACGCTCACTGGGTCACGACACTCTCCCTCAACACCGATTTTGTTCTGCGTACCGGTCCATTCGATCATACTGGAAAGCGTTCATCTTCGGATGAAGAAGGTACGTTGATATACATCTGTGTCAAGATAGGCATGTTGATTCTTGCCTTGTCATCTAGCCCAATCCCGTGCTTTGACACGGTATAATGCCATCGTCTCTTCCACATCCGAGCTTATGATCAGCGGTTCCGACGACCATACTCTGTTCCTGTGGTCGCTATTCCCTTCGCGGTCAGATTCCGATAAGCCTTCTGAAATTGCCGCTTCAAATGGGGGCAAGCTGAAACCAATAGCCCGGATGATCGGACACCAGCGTCAAATCGCACATGTCGCTTTCAGTCCTGATGGCCGATGGGCGGCAAGCGCCGCGTGGGACAACAGTGTGCGTCTATGGGAAGGCCGCACGGGCAAGTTCGTGGCGACACTTCGTGGGCACATTGGCGCAGTTTACAGACTTACGTGGTCGGCCGATTCTCGGCTCCTTGTTAGCGCAAGCAAGGACACCACACTCAAGGTGCGTCTGATTACCAGGCGATATGGTTCTTGGGCCAACGATCGATCCCCATAGGTTTGGGACCTTAAAACGTACAAAATCAAGACGGACCTTCCCGGTCACACCGACGAAGTGTTCTGTGTTGATTTTGTAGCAGATAAAATTGTAAGTGGAGGGGCTGATCGGACGGTAAAAATGTGCGCATTCCTTATGTTGTCGTTCTCATGAGCGCCACGATCCTGATAGAGCTATTTGCTTGCACGCTAGATGGAAAAACTAACATATGGTCTGGCGAGACTTACGTTAGAAAACGGGTGTACGCTACCCTGTGATCATTTAATATGACTGATGGTTAGTTCGGTCAAGGCACATCCTTTTGGAAATGGCCTAGCCAGATGAAGTCGTAAACTCCCATCATGCATAGACTCTCTGAATGGCCCTGTTCCGGCATCCTTCATTTCATCATCAACTCCTTCTCACAAGTCGACTTTGAACCCCTTTCATCCCACGCAGAAGAGCACTAAATTCCACACACAAAGCAAAGTTCTTGATGCTAATGGCCGCACAGAGCCCCTTGAAGCTTTGTACCTCATTAACCTATTAATACGTTATGTCGCAGCAAGTCATGTATGGTGACTAAGGGGGTATTTTCCTGGATTGAGATGGCCACCGCCAGTGTGAGCGATATATGTCGCGATCGCACGCATTCATTCCTGGCCCTGGCGTGACAAATCACAGAAGCGTATGCTGTACTGTGCTTCTCCTGCCAGCGCCAATAATTATCTTAATAAGGCTCCAGGCTCCAATAGCAAAAGTTCTGCCGAGTGCGAGCTGATGCAGTCATTCGATTAGCTAGTAACACATCATTCATATTACGACCTACTGTATGCTTAAAGACTCGACAACCTTAACAGGCCGCGCACTGGCAGAGGGCATTCGCATCATAGTACACCCGGAGAGTTCCTAAATTGTGTCGCCCCCGTCTTTAAGCTGTTACGACCGTGATTTATGCGTTAGGAAGGGAAAAGATGGCGAAAATACCGCTGCCTGAACGCGGTGATGTAGTTGTGAGGGGAGGGGATGTTTCCCCACGATACAGTTTCCTTGCCACTGGAAAGTAGGACGGACCTGTATGACAATGATAAAAGCCGCCCACGCGAGTATGCAAAAAAAGAAAGAGTGAAGACATGCGGCGATGCACTTTTATCCATCGGCCGACAAACGATAATTTGGGACGACAAACCGACAGAGAAAATGCCTGGGAGAGTGAGGACAGTTTACCGGGTTACCCGCATCGCATGATTACTCCACGTCATCATCATCATTACACGACCCTCTTTTCTCCATTTCTTTCATCCATCCACCACTTCGTCCCTCGCGCCCCCTACACACTCCGTTTTCACCCATGGACGACGACGAGCTGTCACAGCACTTGATATACCACCAACACCACCCACCCTCCTCCCCCCCAGCGTTCGACATCCCCATCCCGGACTATCTCCCCCTTCGCAGGGTAAAGCCACTCCCGAAGCGCAAGCGCAGCTCTCCCGATCCGGCTCGCTCGCTCCCCCTTAACACCCTCCTCCCCCCCATCTTACCGCCGCCGCCCGGCCCAGATGCGACCGCAGAAGAACTCATCGCGCACGCGGAAGTTCTCTCGGCACAAATCACCTTGCAATCGTACTTCCTCCCCACCCTCAACGGCGGTGGCGCCACAGACTTTACCCGCCGCAATAGCGCCAGCAGTTGCAGCAACAGTGACGGTAGCGGCGGCGGCGTGGAGGTCCTGCGACCTCCCGTCGTCGCCGACGTCACTGCCAACGTCGATGTCACACCCGTGCCCTGCGAGGAGGGCCGCGAAGGCGATCACCTGGACCAATCGCAGCAACAGGGCAATGCCAAGAAACGCAAAGTCCCCGCGCATCTCTCGGGCTCGCAGATGGGGCCCGACTCGTCCGACGTACGTTCAGGCGACGACGAGGAGCTGCTGATGCTGTCGGGCGGGGAAAGGGTGCCGTCTAGCCTCACGTGCCCCGCCGGGGCGGTGGCAGGCGGTGGTGCTTCCCCTGGGGAGGAAGCGTTTAAGAGTGGTGCGACAGCTGATGGTTGTCAGGGCAAGGTGCTTCCTGCCACGATGGTGGGTCTACGGCAGAAACAGGTGCTCAAGCATCGAAGGCGACAGTTGGCCGCTCTGCTGGGTTCAGGATCGGGTTCGCCCTCGCTCGGGGACTCGCTCGCGCTGGAACAGGCGCTGTTGGCCAATAACTACGCGCTTCTTAACGACAATCGTTCCGGCGTGAGCAGGAACGTCCGTCTCAAGTCACGATTGATACGTAGGCGTGCATCGCGCGCGGCGGTCCGTCGGCATTGCACGTTAGCACCCCCGCCTCCTCCGTCTGAGCGGACGCGCCGCATCTTCCCCGACGGCGAATTTACGTTCCTGAACTCCAACGCAGGTGTGTCCCCTTTTGGATCGATTCGTGGCCTGTGTGCGCATCTTCCGACCGTTTGATTTGATGGTATCTCATCATCAGCTTCGGAGCGCCTCATCGCCACGCGTGCAGAATACGCGGTGCTGTGCGATCGCTTCGAGCATGAACTCGCGCGACAGGCCGAGAACGTTGCGGAGGGTGCAAAGGAAAGTATCGCTACTGCTGGCACCAATACGGTCGGTGGAGGTGGGGCTACTGCTACTGCTGCTACTCGGAACGAACGCGTGGTGCGCAAGGCTCGTGCGACCACGGAATCTGTCGTCCAACAACAAGATGCGGCGGACATGCCTGCGGTGTCAAAGTCTTCTTCTAGCTCTACGAAGACGTCAGGAAAGAAGAAGAAGCGGTCGGCGCTGGCGAATGCTTCGAACCCGCACCACCTTCGCAATTACGTGCCGTCGCGGATTCCAAACCAAGGTCAGCTCAGTGCAGCGCAGCTGGGTGCGAGCGCGCAAAACATGCTGAGCCCGCTTCCACTTGTTTTCCTGTCGGCTCAAATACCACCGAGGCGCGGCGCGCAACCACGGCCGTCGGCGGTGGCCTCCCAGTTGACGAACCCAGCGGAAGAGTGGATTTGTCCTGCGTGCGAGTACCGCCTGTTTTATGGGGACGAGCAAGGGTATCGGATGGGAGTACGGAACCGAAAAAAGATACTCAAACGTCGGCGACGAGCGCGGGAACGAGCGGCGGCTGCTGCTAACGGAAGCGGGACGGGAGTGGGGGTTCATGGGAAAGGAAGCGGGTTCGATGACGAGGAAGATCTCGATATTGAGACGACCGGCTCGGGATTGGCGCTGGGCCAGACAAGATTGGCGAACGTTGAGCGGGAAAAAGGCGGCGGGGATAGAGAACGACTGGTTGAGCTTGGTGCTGCCGGTTAGTCAAAAGTCAAGCAACTCTAGACCATCATCACACACAATCCGCAATCATTCGAAATTATTACACGTACTCTTTACAAATTTTCACGACACTTGCATCGGAGCGCGGACGTGGATTTATTCACCGGATGTTTTTGTTTTGTGGGGTGCTCGGTTTGTGCCGGTCGGTCGGGTTGCTATTTGGCCAAAGATTAATGAACCTCCGCCATCTCGGGGGGAAGTCCTTTCCAATTCATCCGGCAACACGCACGTATGTATGCACGCACCACACATGGGCGATCGACTCGTGCTTCGTCCTATTTCGTTTTTTGGTCTTTTTTTGTCACGAGGCGGTCGTATGGAAAAAATAGTATTTTCAACGAAAATTATTTCACTAGATTGAGAAAGAGAAAGGAATTTACGAATGACGATGAGCGTTGCTGTGCTGTACTTCTTCCCCCTTTTCCCCTGCGTTTGTTTCTTTTTTTCCTTTTGTTTTCGTCGCCCTTCGTCGTATTTGCAAATAAAATTAGGTGTCATAAGTAAGCACTGGCGTTGGCTATCGTCTATCGTGAACGTGTCCCAATTTGAGACCAGAGATCATAATCCATCCCAACGGGCCCAAGCGAGTCGTTGTCGTAGGTACCCTCCCCCATTCTTCTTCTTGACTTCCCCCTCCCATCCTGTCCGTTAAGCGCAGTGATTTCCTTTTCATGCTTGTCCGCCTCGGGCGCCTCGACTCATTCACGCCTCTCATCCTAAACTTGACCTGACAGCTGACCTTGACCCGGACAGATAGACCAAAGGAAGACACGAGTCGATCCTGAACCCTCCCAGTGGTTGCTTTGCTCTCTCTCTCTCCTACCGCCCTAACCTATGTCTTCCATCCTCTCTCGCTGCTAAAGTTTGACTTTCTACGCAACCGACACACGCATACACCCGCACACCCACACTCTCGGCCACTGCATATTGCATTTCCACGCACGCACGCACAGTAATCCAATGTCCTGTCAGTGTCATAAACCTTGCCCCCGTCGATAACGCTCTTTAACCCCCCGCTTTCTTATTCTCTCCCCCCCTCGCCCTCTTCGCCCATGTTTTCCCCTCCGTTTCCTCTCCGCTCACATTTTTCT
>Ga0307510_10011949_pt1 | contig 10292 bp, 11 predicted proteins | sample 12_EM_MG_FD_207224 | JGI IMG/M metagenome (GOLD analysis project Ga0307510, IMG submission 207224) | Populus trichocarpa ectomycorrhiza microbial communities from riparian zone in the Pacific Northwest, United States - 12_EM | ecosystem: Host-associated > Plants > Roots > Unclassified | place...
TTAACTGAGTTGTCTTTCAGAGTAAAGTTGGGGTTTTATGTGGGTTTCTTATTATTTTGCTGATTGGTTGGTAGGTAAGAGGGAATCTGTAGGTTATGGTGGTATTTAGGGCTTAGGGTTTTGGTATATATTTTTGTTGGTTTTTGTTGATTTATTTCATAGAAAATTTGGAAATTTTATCTTTTTGTAATTGCTCCTAGGATTTCAATGGAATTGGTTGTGAGGTTTACTATGTTGATTGACAGAGGCCAATTGTACATGGTGATGGTAAATTTCCTGAGTGGTGTATTTTTCAATTTCTTCGTTTCCCTCATTTGTAAAGGTCCTGGATGTTGGTAGTTTGGATTCTTAATGATGTGATGATGTGACATTGTTATAAGATGCATGGAGTGGTCTTTATTGACCAGCTTCTTTTTGTTGTAGTTTGTACGGTTTTGGGGTTGGAAGAAGGCAAGGAATGCATCATTGTTGGGACCCTGTACAAGCACATGAAACTTAAACCTTGTGTCCTTGATGAATATTCTAAGGAGGTATTTGGTTGTTAATAATGAATTTCATGACTTTGTCATTTATATCTTTTTTTCTTGAAATTGAGAAAGAAATTGTACGTTGCAAGGGTATTTGATTTTTAAACTTGAGTGCAATGTGCAGAGATCTGCAGTGCCTCTTGTCAAGCCTCATAACTTCATGCATCCGGATGATCATTTGGTTTTGGAAGATGAAAGTGGAAGAGTTAAGCTTGGTGGCACCGTGCTTTCACCTTCAAAATATGTTACAGGTACCTCTCATGTACAAAAATAATAAATTCTTGTGAGGTCAAATGCAGTTTGTTGGCAGCTATTAGAGAGGCACAACTTTTTTTTTTTCAGGAACAAATTGGTAAAGCCTGCTTAATCACTGTTTTTTCCAGTTGTTGTGTTCATGTTTTTGTCAAGCATTATCTTTCTATGACATGAAAATCGTGTGGTAATAATTTCGGTCTCCTCATGCTTTTGTATTTAATGATGAATCTGTGGTTGGACTGGAATTGTGTGGATGACTAGGTAGGAATAGTTCTCATGGAAATACTTGTTTTCCACAACCTTTTGAGCAATATGATTTTGAATATTTTATTTGTCTCACAAACCGGTTTATTGATATGATGCATTTGATAGGCGGTGTCGTTGCTTTGCATGGAAAGGAAACTACTGCTGGTGACTTTTTGGTTCTAGATGTCTTTGAAGCTGGTTTAGCACCACAAATAGAGCCCCAACTTAAATCAAGTATGATATAGATTATATTTCTGGCATCCATATTCATGATTTCTACTTGGATCAGATATATACAAATCTTTCTGTTTCTTGGTTATCACATCCTTATTCATTAAGTCTTTTTGAAGATGTATTCATCTGCATTGTCATCGTCATCTATACGTGCTTTAGAATTAAAAGAATTACATGCAACTGAAGATAAATTTGAAATTAACAGAAAACAGATTATATAGACAGAAGTATTTTGGAAATGGCATGGAGTTTTTGTTACAAGGGATTGTAACATATGAGAAATGCATCTGGGACTAATTTCACAAAATATTACTTGAAAGATCATAAAAATGTCGACCGAACACCTAGTTAGCTGTTGAAACGCCAAATGGGAATTTCAAGTTGCTTCCTTTGTAGATGAATCACTTAATGCCCATTTGAACAGAGTAGACTTTGTCCATTCTTAAGTTCGATATTTGGACTCCATTTACCATGTCATCTTTTGGGAGCCCCTCCTTTTACTATTCTTTCAGAAGTCAAATTGTCTTTTAGACCTGGCACTTATTATTCACAGGAGAGGACAAGTATGTTGTTTTTGTTTCTGGGGTAAGTGTTGGAAGCAGCACATCAAATCCTCTCCAATTTCAGCTTCTTGTGGATCATATAACAGGACATCTGGGAGATGATCAGGTTTTTAAAGTTTCTTTCTTTTTTCTACCCCCCTCCCAAAGGTTGTCCTGCTGCTTATCTTGCATACTTAAAATCCTTAAATGACCAGGAACAGGGTATTGCGGCAGAGATAGTTCATGTTGTGTTTGCAGGTAATTCAGTGGAAATTCCATCTGGTCTTCTAAATGGACAGGTAACGGTTTTATATCTTTTCTGTCTACTTTGTGCATGTTCAGTTCTGAAGTTCTCCTTTTCAATTCTTGTCTCATCTTTTCATAAGATGCTCTGTGCTATTGTCTTTGTATTTTCTTACCTGTTTGAAATGGTGCAAAAGTGAAAGCTAGTGCTCTGCTTGGATGTTAGAAGTAGCTTCCCTGATGGTAGCGATGCTATTTTTGCAACATTGATTAAACCTGAATGAGATATTAATGTCTGGAGGAGAGAGAGAGAGAGTATACTAACCAACTATTATAAGAATTAAAAACATGTAAATAATTTGCTTTATGGGCTCAAATATTTAATGGGATATTTTTTTGTCATGTCTCCTAAACAATGTTTTTTCCCTTGGTCATTTTGGCAGAATTTGGCTTCAAAGGATCAATCTAGGCTCTCTGAACCAGTTCAAGAGCTGGATATTTGGTTGACTCAGGTTGTTTTTGTTATTTTGACTAATAACTAACAACTTTTATTTACCTTTTGTTCTCCCATTTTGTCTTTTTTTGGATCTGTTTGTCATGGTCTCATTGTTTAAAACCTCTGTTTAGATTGCTGCAGGTGTGTCTGTGGATATCATGCCAGGATCAAATGATCCAGCAAACTTTGCTTTACCTCAACAGGTTTGCCCTTTCTTATCTTTTTCCTTCTTTTGGGAATTTATGTACATCCTCGCTTCAAATTGAAAGATTTTTTTCTCTATTCATTTCTTTTCAGCCTTTGAACAGATGCCTTTTTCCTGGATCAAGAGCTTATAACACTTTTAATTTGTGTACTAATCCTCATTGTTTTGAGCTTGATGGTGTCAGGTAAGAAATGAGTGCATAATTCAACAATGAATTGTGATAATTAGATGCATTTTGACAATTGTTTTTGGTCCGTTTCAGGTTTCTTGGAACATCAGGCCAGAACATTGATGATCTGAAAAAGTATTCGGAAGCAAGGGATGAGCTTGAATTTATGGAAAGGACATTAAAGTGGAGGCATCTGGCACCAACAGCACCTAACACACTCGGTAGAAGCACCTGCTATGATTTGGCAATTCATTTTTCATTTTTCTTATGTTAGCTTGATTGTTTGAAAACTTAGATAATACTATATTCAAACAAAGAGAACAGGAATACATGCAATTAAAAATCTGATTTCTTCCATGAGCTCCAAGTTCAAGAATCCACTCTCATCAATGTCTTTCAGGTTGTTATCCTTTCACTGATAAGGATCCTTTTTTGATTGAGAGCTGTCCGCATGTTTACTTTGTTGGTAACCAAGATAAATATGGAACTCACATTTTAAACGGTATTGTCTCATAAACTCATACATAATAAATAAGGAAAAACAGATCTAATCTGGAGTTGAATTTTCTTCAATTTACAGTTAGATTTAATGTTGAATTAAATTGCAGGTTCAGAAGGGCAGTTGGTGAGACTTATTTCCGTTCCTAAATTCTGTGATACTGGAATTGCGGTTGTGGTAAGTTTTTGTATGTTATTATAATGCTCAAAGTTATTCAAGGATCGGAAACAACCATACCTGAACTTTATTATGCAAACTTCTAGCATGCATGATTACATATGGATCCATGTCTTGCATTTTGTTCTTTTCCTGGGTTTGGAAGATATGTAATACCTCCTCTTTCTGATTTACTTATCTTTTTGTTTCATTTGTTTTACAACAACAACAAAGCCTCCATTGCAAACCGGTTGTCGTCAGCATTGTGGATCTTCTGTTTTTTCTTTTAGGAGAGGAAGTGAAAAACGCTTATGTTAAAATTTAAAAAAAGAGAGAAGATAACTCTATTGTCAGAAAGATGAAAGATAGAATCATTTAACCTACATTTTGGGATTGTTAAGTTGCTTTATTTTTTGTTTACTCAAATAAGTTTATCAGAAAGATGAAAGCAAGAGATGGATTTGGTGGGACAATAAGGAATGTTAAAATCATCAGCGTTACTTAGTTAATATTATTACACTGCTAATAACAATGTTAAAATGACTCTAGATTAGATACATGAAACTATATTACATTGTAGTTCTGCTTGAACACGGCCTCTGATTACCAATCCTCTTAACATTTTAAATTTTGGTTCATTCGTTTAGAGGGAAACTATCCAAAGAATGATAAGACAGGTTAATAGTTAGAAATGGGCACAAGAATGTAGTTTCATTACTCAAGTGTTGTGAGATAGGGAGCACAAAGTTTGCACCTTTTCTCTTTTCTGTTTCTTTCTTTGAACTTTTTCTTTCAACAATGTTTGCCATTAACAGTAATTTTCATACGTTTTGCAGCTTAATCTGAGAAATCTGGAATGCCATACTCTCAGTTTTGGTGCTCAATTCAGCCCTTAAAAACGTTCTATGATGTATGATATCTGTATTATTGAAGGGACTAGAACTGCTAGGACGTTATCACTGCCTAATGCACTGTCTGAAGCCTGCCACCAGTAGATTAATTGGACTATACATAATCTCCATCAGAAGATGTGTATCTGCCAGCAGGTTTTCCAACTGCCTAGACGGTATTTCTTTCTTGCAGGATGTTTTGTAATTTTGGCGGACCTTCTTGTGAATTGTATGTAGGTCTTGTATATTTTGAAATGTAGTTCAACCTGTCTGAACTTAAAATTCCAGGACGCATTGCGGGACCAAAAAGGAATGGTGTAGGTATTGTCATTGTCTAAACTCTGTTGTTTTTCAGGGCACAATTGAGCTTCATGATTATAGTTTTAGTTTCATAAATCTCCCTCTGTTGAGGTTGACTTGAGCTGCTTAGGTCTAGTTGAACATTATGACAACTTCCGTAGCCATGAATTCATAAAAGGCCCTCTATCATTCAACATGATGATAATAATCATTTCACAAAATGGAACTAGCGGTCAATGAGCTCTTTCCTCTACTCAAAGCACTTCACCGATAAAGCGTTGTGTGCAAAGGCATTTTTATGGCAGTCTCATTTGCATGGAATAGTCCATGAATCAACTTTAGTAGCATTCGATAAATCAATTGGGTGGCACAAAACAATTCCTGGTAAGCAAGCCCATCCTGTCAAATCCCAAATCATGGGCAGCCCGATTCTTATTACATGTTCCATTCCTTCCTCAGGAAAAAAAAAAAAAACCCAACCTTGCTACTGACAATTTTATCAGCAAGAACATGGGTGGCGCGCATTTCTAGTCGAAGTTGGAATTAATGTAAATCTTATCATTGTCATGCACCAGTAAATCCCATGTCAATGCCAATTTATTGTCCCGTTAACCCCATTATTCCCTCCTCTAACGGCTATATTTTCTATTTCAATTATTCAAATCATCCCTCTTTCTCAACGGTCCATTTCTCACATAACACCAAAGTCACTACCCTACAAAACCAGCTCCTCCATATATACACATTTCCCTGTCACCATAACATACCCCTCTTATCTCTCAATCACCCTCTTCCTGTCTCTCTCTCTCTCTCTCTTCAAAATGGTCACTGCTGATAATAACTCTAGTAGTACTACAGTTCAACATGTAACCAAGAAATCTTCGGATGAGTTGCTGAGGAAATTTGCAGAAGAAATGAGTGATGATGATGCTAACGAGGCTAAGAAATTGGAGCTGGCAAGGGTGTTAAAAAGGAGAAAAAGGAGGAAGACAAGAAGGGATCTCGAAAGTGGTAATTTATGCGAAAGTCCATCACATTATAAGTCGAGTTCCAGCTTAGTGGAGAGGAGGTCACTTCTTCCTCCGGTGACAAGGAAATCTGTATTGCTGAGGCAACTTGGGATCGGAAGGTTACAGCTCAAAGCGAGGGATACCAAGAGCAAGTCAATCCTGGCTTCCATTGAAAAGGTGAGGCGTTCTCTTACTATTCTCCAGTCATTCATCATTAGAGCAATATCTCATTAACTACTAATAGCGTTCTCGAAAATTTAATTTTTTTTTTAAATTTTTTTTCGAGACTTGTAAATTTTAATTCGTGTTGTTAGCTCGGATCTGAATCCACATGTTTTTTTTTACTAATCTAAACTTCTTACAATGCAGACATGGCGCAGGACTGTAGAAGGAGCCTCAAAAGTACTGTTGGAGAAGCATTACAATCGACACAGGCGTTTGATTAACGATATGATCTAGCTCGTGGTATATTTAAATAACAGTTATTTAAATATGATCTTAAAAAAAAAGAAAAACAGAGAGAAAAGGAGGTTTAATTTTTGTTAATACAAACATCAAATTTACACATTTCTTTTTTACTCATATTAATTTTCAAGCTATAAGCTAAATTCCAAGTCGATCAATCTTGCTTGTATATTTTTTCCTCTGGTTGTCTTCACAACAGCAACTACTGTGAGAATGTAATAAAAAGTAGGCGAGATAATCAAGAAATCTTCCTCCATCTTATATCTTTCTTGCCAATTGTATCAGTTGCGGTCTGCAAAGCACTTCAAACCGTCTTCTTTAAAATTTAATGTTAAAATAATTTTTAAAAAATAAAAAATATTATTTTAAACCATAATCCTATCACATTACATACTCCAACACCCTGAAAAAAACACAGAACAACACATGATCAGTGACTGCCACTAGGTTTTGAGGGATATATTTTCATGTACGATGACACTATCTTCTTCTTTTTTTTATTATTATTTGATGAAATGGGTCTAGAATACATGGGCAAGGGGGTCCAACGTCCATAATCGATGAAGTGCATCGAAATAACATATGTAATCAATACATCAGCAAATCTTATACGTTATCAAATCAAATTGATGGGCCATGAAAAGATCACAAGATGCTAATTACACGATCTCAGCAATAATAGTCTTCGAAAGTTCATCTCATTTTTTCACCATTTTTTTGATTTAGTTTAATGTGGATGTCCGGATTAATTTGCGTGTACCTCGACTAATTTCACGGGCCCTGAAATTAACAACTATATAAACCTCCAGTGACCATTATATAAACAACCACAGGACTCCAACATGATACAACAGTCACCATCACCCCCTTCTTACTTGATCCATTGGTTAGTTCTTTGCTCCATTCACCTAAATCATATATAATTCCTCACACAAGTCTAAGGCAAAGAGCATCGACGAATCGCTGGTAGCTAGGCTAGATTAGACCTTATCACCTAAGTCTAAGGCAAGAGCATCGACAAATCGCTGGTAGCTAGACTAGATTAGACCTAGAGCCTACTTTTCTATTTTGAAAGTCACCACCACACCACACACCTAGACCTAGGAGTATATTTTCAAGCAAAAAAGCAAAAAAAAAAAAAAACCCTTTTTCATCTGATAATGTACAGTGAAGAAATCAACAATATCTTTTATTGCAATGATATTGTTGGCAACTCTTAGTTAGAAATAGATTGGAGGAGATTTGCAGGTAAGAAACCAAAATACAATGACAGTCATGTGATCCAAAAGAGCCGAATGTCACATGTCTCAAGTGTTTGCCCTAACCTTTAGATAATGGAAAAGAACTTGCCTCTACCACACTTGCTTATCTTCCTCCCCTCTATTAATACGAACAGCAAAGTTGTAATTGCCATTCCACCTACTCAATCACACACGTCTTATATCAAGCCATTTCATTGGATTGGATGGTCAAGATTGCCTTGGCCATGCTGTGCTTGTCACCCCCTCCCTTCTTCTTCTCCACTTCCCAGGACCCTTTTTCTTATTTGATTATGTGAAATGCAGAGGCAGCCATAGGAGCCAAGAGAGACTTGGATTTTTACCATCTTGAACTGAAGAGAATATGTTACTTATTAACTAGCATAGAGCATCCTCACTCCCATCATCTAAATTGCTTGTTTGGTCCATAGCTTGCAAATGATTAAGGATCACAATGATGTATTAGGTGCTAAAACCCTACCAAAACTAGTTTAATAATAATGATTTGCTAGTGAATTTTATTGCCATAGATTTATAACATTTTTGCTTTTGTGGATTATTGTAATATATAGACAATCTAGATTATCTTCTTAGATTTAAATGGTGTTTCGTTAAAATTTAATGTTTTTTTAAAATTAATTTTTTTTATATTTTTGAATTATTTTAATATAATAGTATTAAAAATAATTTTTAAAAATAAAAAAATTATATTAATACATTTCTAAATATTAAAAATCCATCATATTCCCGTACAATTCAACCAAATTGATAAGTTTTCACTCGATGGGCTGAAATCTTATCAAAGGTCGAAATCTTATAAAAGGTGATTTCCCTTGTTAAAGGGACTTGCCGAAATGAATACAGTATCTTTCATTTCATACAAGGAGGCTACAGCACTAAGTGAGCACATACAATTTTTCTCATACAAGGTTCATCACTCCCCAGCAATCTGTAAGCAAAGTATAGCCTTTAGATGTTTACAATTTTAGTTCAAGTTTTGAAGAAGAAGACCAAAGGTAAGTGGACTTCCTCTCTTGTCTCTTTTAATAATAATAATAATTAAAAACAAAAAAAAACAAACACAACACAACAGAGAAGTAGTAGAAGAAGAGAGAAGAAAACAAACAGAAAAAAACAAACCCATTGTCAACTTTCCCCTCTGCAACTCTCTCTTTCGTCTTAACTGCCCAAAGTCCAGATCTTTCTCCAGTCTCTCTCTCTCTCTCTGAGCCAAAGTCTGCAAATTTTTTCACTCTTCACTCTCACTCCCAGTCTCCCCAACATGAGCCATCAATCTTTTATCTTGTTCTTGAATTATTAAAATCTCACAGTTCTCTTTACATTGCCTTGCTTTGACCCCTTTCTTTCGAGGTTTCTATCTCGAAGCTCGAATCTTTATTGACCCAAATCTTGAAAACTCTCAATCTATACAATATCAAGGCCAAACGGTTTATTTTTTTTATTAAAAAAAGTGGGTTTTGTTTTGTTTCTCAACAGGAAATGAGGGATGTTGTCGTGGCTAACAAGAATAGCAATGGCTTGTTGGAGACCGGGGAGGCAATATGCACGTATGAGCAAGGATGACATTTTAAATGATGATGATGATTCTACTACTGGCGACTCTCTTCTATGGTCTAGAGACCTTGAGAAACACTCTTTTGGAGAGTTCTCTTTTGCTGTGGTTCAAGCCAATGAGGTTATTGAAGATCATAGTCAAGTAGAGAGTGGTCGTGATGCTACTTTTATTGGTGTTTATGATGGTCATGGTGGACCTGATGCGTCTCGGTTCATATCTGACCATTTGTTCTTAAATCTCATGAGTGAGTTTTTTTTTCTTCTTTTTTTGTTAATTTTCAGGTTTGTTCATTTGCTTGGTTGTTGAGTTGAATTGACTTTTGTTGTATGATTAGTAGTTTTACGTGTGATGCTAATGTGAATGTGAATTGATTTTATATGCTTTAGAACAAGTTTGGATTTTGTATGTCAGTTTTATTGGCTTTTTGGTGGAATTGATTGTAAGTATGGGGTTTGACTAGGTGAATCTGTTTACTTTTGTAGCTGGTGCTAATTTGAAGGAATTTGGACATCTCTTTGATACAATCTGATTGGATTCTCTATGAATTTAATTATTGTTTTCTTGTGAGTCGAATTGATTTCTTGTGAGTGATCGTTGCCGATGTCAACTACTTCTAGTGTTGCTGTTTTTACATTAGTTTGTGTGGTTAAGTTTAGTATTGTAAGGCAAACTCTTGAAGATCTATGGTAACTGGTAAGAGTGGTTTTCATTATGATGGTTATGTGGATTGATGCTTCTTCAGCCTGCTCTGTAGTTTTGTGCATGTCTGTTTCTCTGTTTGCTTGATTTGCTAGATGATGGTTGATTACCAAAATTGAACATAGTCCATTGTGTGGTAGCTCGTCACCCATTATTTGTTTTTGGGAAAAGAATTACGGAAAAGGAAGTAAATAATGCTTTCAGTGTAGAAACTCTTACGACATGTATTCTATTTAATGCTTTTCCAGACAACATTCTCTATGTGATGAACCATAAGCAATTATTTCTTTGTAGGGCATGCCAGAGAAAGAGGAACCATCTCTGAAGAAATCCTTAGAAGTGCCGTCTCTTCAACTGAGGATGGGTTTCTTACTCTTGTCCGTAGGTCATGTGAAATAAAACCATTGATTGCAGCAGTTGGATCTTGTTGCTTGGTTGGAGTCATCTGGAGAGGGACATTATTTGTTGCTAATCTCGGTGATTCTCGAGCTGTAATTGGCTCTTTAGGTAGATCGAATAAG
>Ga0307510_10011950_pt1 | contig 10292 bp, 5 predicted proteins | sample 12_EM_MG_FD_207224 | JGI IMG/M metagenome (GOLD analysis project Ga0307510, IMG submission 207224) | Populus trichocarpa ectomycorrhiza microbial communities from riparian zone in the Pacific Northwest, United States - 12_EM | ecosystem: Host-associated > Plants > Roots > Unclassified | place...
ACAATATAACCTTGATAAATTAATAAACTCAAATAAATAATATTTTTTACCTCCCCAATTTGGAACTAATGTGGTAAACTAATAATTCACTAAATTCATAAGATAATATATTAAAAAAAACACACAGGACCCCTTGATATATCTCAATTAATTAATAAGTTTTCATGATCTCTATAAAGATTTAACAGTATAATCCTGATAATTAATACTTGATAAATTAATAGTATCGATTAAATAATATTTTTTACCTGTCCCAACTTGGGACAAATATGGTAAATTAATAATTCACTAAATCTATATGATAATATAATTTATTTATATAAAAAAAACACAAGTCCCACTTAATATATAAATTAATAATCTCAAATTGATGTCTCCTTAAACCCCCATCTCTAACTTTTCTTAGTGTATTAAGAAATTATGGTGTAGTGTTCTATTATTTTAAGAGAATATTATACAATGTGATTTTTACTTTAAATACGTCTTTGTGCAAGACAGACTCCAATACAGAATTATTATCTTCAACTTCATCTTCTATGTTATTTCTTATAATATTCTCAATAATTTGCCCATGACTTAACAACTCTGAAATTTCCTCGTTTTCTCTTTTCAAAAGATACTCAACAACAATTGTATCATAATACTTTAATTTTTTTTATTAGAATATGCAATGATTGAATGCATCTATCATTTGAGTGTTAATCCAAATTCTATAAAGCTGTTTTATTTATAGAACTAATTTTATAACATCAAAAATGATTTTTAATTGTACTTATTTGAATATTAATTGTCTAAGCTGAGATTGCAAGATTCATTGCATGTATATGAGACCCTAATTTTATAACCCTCCAAAAGATTTTGATAAAATTAAAAATAATAATGTATCTTGAAAGCTCGTATGATCACTGTATTTAAAAACTAAGTCTTTGATATTATGTTAAGTGACGGAAAACAAAAACAATTCAATATTTTTCAAATCTTCAATGATTTTTCCATCAGCGTGATAATTATTAATAAGCTAAAAAACTTTTCTACAATTCATTTTTCTATCAAATTGTGGTACATATTATTGGAACAATATTGCAGTAATCCATGCTTATTTGTTGTCATGATACTTGTAATTCATGCCAATCAAGTTTACATTAGACAATTAATAAAATACCAACACCACACCACCACAATAACCATTGTTCAGACTGCTCGGGTTCATATTTAAACATGTTTGGCACCGCGTTTCTAAAAAATTTAAATTTTTTTTTGCTAAAATTTAATATGGTTTGTACGTTTTGGATCGTTTTGATGTGCTGATGTCAAAAATAATTTTAAAAAATAAAAAAATATCATTGGCATGTATTTCGGCACAAAAAGTTATTTGAAAATCAACCGCTACTACACTGCCAAGCACCCTCTTAATGATGCTAATTAGATTCATCAACCTGTTTTAATTAAATAAATATGAAAATTTATAATTAGATAATATTCATATGATCACAATACACAATACATGTATTAAATTCAATTTTTTATAAAAAATAAAAATACTTTGATGAATTAAATTTTCATTAATTAATGTATAAATTAATAAATTGTTGTTTCTCAATTAAATCATATCTTGATTAATTAATAAGTTTCATGATGTCAAAGATATTAATTTATAGAGATTTAATTATACATGTTTCAAATTTTATCAAGTCTTTTATTATATAACTGATACCTATAATTGACCCGGAGAAAGTATAGTAAACGCTACCGACATTTATTTAAGCAATAGTAATGAAAAAAAAATAGAATTATATCTACCATTTTCACAGCAAAACAAATATAATAATGCTCTGAGTTTTACAGCTCACATTCCTTCCATGAATCAAATAAACGGACTTTATAGCAATGAAGCTTGTGGTATGAACTCACGAATTCAAGACAACATTTGTGGTCATTTTCCATGGTAGAAGCCGAATTAATTAATTAATTAATACTAAAATGTCCTTAATTTATCCATGAATAATAAAAAAAGCAGTAGCAGCCGTAACGACAAGTTACATTTCCGTGGTCGGTCTGCTAAACGAGGAAGGCGACAGGTCGAACGGAGCCTTTTTGTCTACTTTGCTGCCAGCCCTGTGGGCTTGTGCATTTCTTTTTCCATGTTTGTTTCTTTATTCTAACAAGGAATAATATTATATGGTGGTGAACATATACCCACAGGAGAGGGAAGGAGGCATCGTATTTTGTCGAATTTTCTTTTGTTGTCTTCTTTTGATTTTTGTTAAATTATTTGATAGATAAGAGCACAAGCAGACTTTATGTCTTCTCCGAGTAAAGTCAAGTGTATGTATTCACATTGCATATCTACCAAAAATATAAAGCAATTATTAGGAAAAGTAACAGATTCAATGCATGCTGGTTAAGACATTTTAAAAAACCTAAATGATGATATGTTGAACAAAATATTTTTTTAAGAAATAAATATTAGGATGATGGTAAATTGAATTGACCCGAGTAAATTATAGTTAACTCGTAATTTATGATATGAGATCGTGATAGAACTATAGAACCTATACCAAAACAAACTAGAAAGTTCAATTATAATAACATGAAAATTTTTATTATTGAATGTAAGGCGACGCTAGGATTTTTAAAGTAAATCTTTATTGGCCACGGGTGCAACAAGGAAATTTTTTTTGTGCATTAGAGGAAAAATGTAAGGCGATGCTAGGATTTTTAAAGAGGCAAGAGATAAGTTTGGTTAGTTTAATAACATGAAAAACAAATTAAACTCAAGTTAATCTCCTAAACTTGGATCAATTCCTAACCAATTTAATATTAAAAAATAAAATAAAATAAAAAATCAATTTAAAAAACTTGTCAAAGCATAAAAATAATAATAAAAAGAATGAAGATCAAACTTGATAGAAAAAAAAATAAAGAATGATGAAATCACAAAAAGAAATCAGTTTTATAATCACTTGAAATTAAAAAAAAATAGCAATCAAAAGAATAAGGATAAAATCTCAGAGATTAAAAAAACCAAGAAGGATGAAATTGAAAATAATTTTTATTTTGAATTAATGTTTTCAAATAAGAAAAATTGTATTTAAGAGAACAAGGACTAAATCTGATGAGAAATGTTTTGAAGGGCTAGTGTGATATTTTTCAAGGGATAGCACTCAAATCAAGTTAGAGAAAAAAAAAGAGAGCAATTCGACATCAAATCAAATAGAACCACCATGCACACATCATGTAGAGAGGAAGAGGACGCTAAGACGGTTGCACTGCTCCAACCACTATAGTCAGCCACACGTGTTGCCTGGAAGCGGTGGAGCAGGTGAAAAAAATTTAGCGTCGTTAGAAGTTTTTTTTTTAAATTTTATTTTGAAAAAGAAGCAAAATACCCCTAGGATTTAATGATAAGAATAACAAAATCATTTTAAAACTTCTTATAATCCCCTTAAGTGAAGGTAAAAATTTTTTATGTTAAAGGATAATTAAGCCATTACATTATTTATTTATAGTAAAATAAAATTTCTATAAATCCCCTGATTCAATGCCAATATTTTTAAAATTTTTAAGAGCAATATAATAATTTTATAGTTACAAAAAGTTAAAAAATATAATGTTGCTCCCGGAACAAATAAAAAATAACAATTTAATTTTTTTTTATTAAGAGCAAAACTATAATTTTACAGTTTTAATCCCCGGTAAATCACCGCATATCGACGATGATTTTTCCACGTATTTTAGATTCCGTAATGTTTCACACACGAACACATCACACATCACATTATTATATAATAATACTGTAATTTGAACTTAATCCTATGAATTAGTAAACCATTAATATATATATATATATTTTTATTTAACGTGGATGTCCAGGCCAGCTTGCGCGCACCTCGACTAATCCCATGGGCCCTGAAGTTAATGACCATGTAAGTCTCCAGTGGCCATCATATGAGCAACCATATGACTCGAACCTGAGACTATAAAAGAAACAAACCTCTTAATCCCAAGTTTTTACGATTGCGCTATCACCTAGATGTTGCAGAATAGCTATTGCAGGGACAGGATACTGAAGATACACTTCAGCAACGTGTAAGCATAAGCTGGAAATTATATAAAATAATTAGCTGCATTACGACCCACCACAGCTTGTCTAGAAATCATATTATTATTGAGAATAAAACGAATTTGACCGTCTAATTGATCCACTAATGGATTGAGTCACGGCATAAAATATGTCGGTAGCACCGATCCGAGACTGGGATTATTATTATTATTATTATTATTATTATTATTATTATTATTAAATCATTAATTAGCTTTGCGTGCATACAAAAGGCATCCGAAGGAGAATTCAACGGTCCAACCATTGTTTTTCTTTTTATATATATAGATTAAGAACCATAATCTCTTCGTCTTAATTTCATTTGTTAGTTTTTTACAGCAAAAAAAGAATGACTTCTTATTCTCCGTCCTACCCAAGAGAATTAAGCAGGAATAATTTCCTTTTTCTAAGTTATCATTGAGAAAAATTAAATGGAGGTACAGGGAATGCGAACCTGGATCTGGAGAATTGTATGGTTTAGATTTTGAATGGTTATGACTGAGGTAATTTGATATTTGATTAAATAAAAAAATAAAAAAAATGAGGTGTATATAGCGCTTTTTTGATGTGTGGAAGGCATCCACGCTTTTCGGACGATGCATGTGGTGTTTCTTGACATCCAAAACTATCCTTTTGTCATGTCATTGAAAGTGTCACCGTGTCCTCTTCTTCCATGTCAATAGGTGTAGGCTCGTCTTTTATTTCTCGAGTTACAGGTTTGTCATGCTAACTTAAATTGACTCTCTAAACATTATTTTTAATGCAAAAAACCCCTGAGGCGTAGCTAGGGTACACGACTAGTAATTGTAAAAAATTATTTTATATTATTTTTAAAACTATTTTAAAGTAAACACCCTTTAAATTCTTGTAGAGACCCAACATTGTCTTATGCTTAATCATTAACTTAAACAGATTATGAGATTATAATTTGTAATTATTTAGTCATTAGAACTTTTAATATTATGTAGAAGAATTATTTCAATTAAAAAACTTATTATATTTTATGAAGCTTTAAAATATAATTTATATTATTCTATAACATATAACATTAATCGTAACAATAAAAAATGATTTAATAATCCATAAAAAAAAAACATTTCATTTTTATTAATAGAAAAACATCCATGACAATATTTTCTCCATCACAGTCTTGGAAGTTACAAATCGTTGAAAAAAATCCGGTCGAGGTTACCAAATTTCAATTCTAACTTTGTCATGTGAAATGCTTATGGATTTCTTCGGAGTGTAACTTGGGCAAGCACTTTTGAATATAAGTGATTTGGGTTATTCAATTACTTAGAAATTCAAACACATTATTTTATTATCGAAGCAAATTTGGTGTTATTTCTTCTTGTAGTTGACCCTACGATTTTCATTTCTTCCTAACAAATAAATTTGAATGCATTACCATCCTTCAAATCCAGGAATTAACTTGCCTGAATCATATTTTATATTATATATTTTTTTAAAAAATATATTTTAAAAATATAATTATTTTATATTTTCATATACATTTCTTTAATTGAACATGCTACTATCTCGTGTATTCTTATAACACTAACCAAATATAATTATATATTTCTTAACGACCTATATTCGGGTGAATGCCTTTGTGCATGAAGTTAATTGAACAAGAAGATATCGTATTTTTTATAAATCAATATGGGGTTAACCCCACGTGTCTTGCTCACAGGTCAAGAAGCTTACGCGTATTAGCTGGCATTTACCACACCCAATTATCCTCCTAACGTGCGATGTTGGTTATAAACAGGCTAGCCAATAAATGCAGGCCACGTCAGAGAAGAAAACGAGTATATACCATCAACTCCGGTGCGGTCGATGTCAAGGTCCAGCGTCCTGCAAAGGTTGTCTTATTCATTGACTTTTTCACGGATTGACTGAGCGTGATAGCAACGCAGAAGGTTAAGTTTGCTATTTCGGCTCTTCATGCGCCTGCAACGTGGCGACTAAGGCATGGTGAAGAGCCGGCAGGTGGAGCCGTTTAAATCTCCATGGCCGGCCCACACGTCTTCCGTCGACACGTAGCAGCAGCTATGCATCTCTAAGAAGTTAAGAAGAAGTATTTTGTATTTTCAGTTTTTTATATGTTCATGCAATTAATTAATCGTGAATATGTTTTTTTACCTTTTAATTCTATGGCGTTTTAATTGGATATACATATTGTTCTTTGTATTTTTAAAATAAATTTGTAGACAAAACCTCTAAACTTATCTATATGCTTATTTATATTTCCAGATGATCATATAAGACCTATATCAATAGATAAATTATCTTGAAAGATAAACTAATGATTAAAATAAATAAATTTAAAACAGTTTATTTGGTGATATAAATCCTATATAAATATAAAAAATTAATGTGATAAATAAAAAAGTATTTAATAATATCATATGCATTTGTATATTTGAATTGAGACAAATTTAGTGATAACAAGGATTAACAAAATGGATTCAAAAAATATGAAAATTAATTGAACAAATTAAAAAAAAATAAAATAAAATGAATGATGTGCACCAAATAAAAATATAAATTTATAGATTTTTCTAAATCAATATATTTTTATTGTTACATGATATTTAAAATTCAAGACTTCAAGAGTATATGTACTCCTCCTTCCTTTAATATTTTTCTTTTCGAATTTGTGTAACCATTAATTTTTATTTTTATTTTTTTCCTTTTGAGTTACAATATGGCAGAATAAATGAAGCGACGAATTTGGTATGGAGAATTTAACACAGCCGACTAATTGGGATTGAGGATACAAGCATCCAAGTCCACATTCACGATACCGTGTTAATTATAGTACGATAACCATTAACCATGCACGACAAATTCAGCACACATATTGAAAGTGATTATTTTTTAAAATAATTTTTACATTGAAATGTATTAAATAATATTTTTTTTATTTTTAAATATTATTTTTGATATCAGCACATCAAAACAATTTAAAATATAAAAAAAATTAATTTTTAACAAAAAAATTAAATTTTTAAAAAACACGGGTTGACCCACATTTTAAAACGCTACCTTAATTGTCGAGGCTTGTTATCATACTATTAAAGAAAAATAGTTTAAAAAGTTTTTAGATTTAGTGCAGTTTATGATAAAGATAATGAATTTTGCAAATTAAACCATAAAACTCGAGTTGATTTAATATGTTAGTTTAATTTTATATAAAAAAGATGTTATTTTAAAAACAATTTAAAATCAAATTATATTTTTACTAATCGTTCGGATTACCTATGGACCTAACAAGTTAACTAGATTACTTAGAGTCATCTCTCTTGTGAGGTAAATTTAAATTTAGGCTAGATAAGGAGTCAGGTCGAAAGATTTCATTATTGACTTGCTGAGTCGGGCTTAATAACAATGCCATATATTTTTTTTAAAAAAATTCCATCTTTTATTTTTTTTCAATTGAATCCTTTTTTGCTTTTTTTTTTATTAATTTTATCCTTCAATATTTGATTGATTTTGAATTGTTATTCATAATTTATTATGATTTACTTTTTATGAGGTTATCATGGTTTTAAAACAAACTTCTCAGCATTTGATTGGTGCTTAATTTTGCAAGCGTCTATTTTTATTATCATATCTTTAAGTAAAAAAATAGTTTTAAGCCATGATTTGGGTCGCAAGTTTGACAGATTAACCTACAAAGTCCAGGTCGATCTAATATGTTTTTGTCTTATTTTTTAAAAAAATATCATCTTGATTTTTTTTTTAAATTAAACCACTTTGTGAGCCTTTCAAGTTGTCTTTAGACCGATCAAGTCGACTGAGTGATATTGAGGCAACTCTTACACGATTTGATTTGAAACCCGAGCAAAACAAGAAGTTGAGTCAAGAGTTTTTAAAGTTGATATGCCGAGTTGATTTTAATAACAATACAAAAGAATTCTTTGTAGCCTAAACATTTTTTATTGTTCATAATTTTTTTAATCTAACCCGCAATATAGCATGGCCAAGAAACTAGTTACTTACAAAGGAGTTGTAACGCCAACTCACTTTCTTTATTGTTCATATGAATAGTGATGAAAATGGTCCTTTTTTTTTGCATGTCGCTTTTTTTCATCCCCCCTTTTCTTTTTATTTTTTTATCATTTTCTCAACTTCATCCTTTAACATTTATTGAATTTAAATTTGTCTTCGTTAATTGTTTCAGTTTATTTTTTATGAAGTTATTGCAATCTCAAATAAATTTCCCGATATTTGATATGTGCTCAATTTTATGAGCATTTATTTTTATTACTGTTTAATTAAGTAAATAATAGTTTTTAAATCCAGTGGGGTCCATAACCCGGATCATAAATTTAACGGGTTAATCTGTGAAGCTTGAGTCAATCCAATATGTAGTTATTTCAATATTATAAAAAAAATCATCTTGTAAAAAATAAAAAGTCAAACCACGTTTTTTATTAGTCATTCGAGTTATTTTGGGATTCATAGAATTAATTGATTTATGTCGGGACAACTTCTACTTGGTTTACTTTTAAATTTGAGTTAGATACGGAGGCAAATCTAAAGATTTCAAGATTAACCTACTATACTAAATTTAATAAAAATATCAAATAATTTAATGTGATCCAAATATATATTTTTTACATTAATTTTTTTATTCAAGTCATAGCATAGCATGTTACTGTAAACTATTTCTATCTAGACAGCTAGTTCGGAATGGTCCTGTTTCCCCTACCAATAAATCTCTTGAGGCCACGAGCTATAGGCAAGATCTGGGTAAGGGCTAGTTTCTAGCCGCAGGAATATAGTCTGGTGCGCAGTAATTAGCTCATAATACCCTGTATTTCACGAAAAAGGAAGGGAAGAAAGAAAGAAAGAAAGAAATGTTCCTGCTATACTCGCTATTTATTGAAAAATAAACTTTTTATTTTCGGGCTAGGCATAGTAATTTCTCGGCATGCCTGACTGAAATAGACGTTAAGAACAAGGCTGCCCAGAGCCAAAAAAAAAAAAAAAATTGAAGTCTTTAACTTATACTTTTCCTTTCCAGTACTATTTTATTCAAATTTATTTATGGTATATTTATATTATATAAGATAAGGAATTATATAATGTAACAAAAATTATTATATAATGGAAGGATATGTTTCATTATATTCTGATGAATTATACATAACTTCATATTGAACTGTGAGCCGTTCCATGACCAACTTGATGGGTTTTTGAAGATTTTTTTTTTCATGGACACTTGGTTTAGGAACCCTTGCTGAACAATTATATAATGTTTCTTTTGTTTTCCAAAGTTTAACTTAGTAATTAGTAGAATGAAAATAATATGAGATAACGTAAAAGAGTGTATGTTATAATTGTTATGCATGGTATTATATCATGATTTATTGTATATTATTATCTAGTGACTTGAGATATTTATACATCTTGATCGTGTGATATTGCTTTGTAAAGAGTGGAGTTTCAGGCAAACTATATGAGTAATCATGAAGAATAATTATTTTTATTGTGTACGTAGGTAACCGGTAAAATGAGTTGTTGGTAGTTATATCTCATTGTGAATCGGTGAGACAAAGTAGCGTTTGACGAGTGTTGAAGTCGTGTAAATTTTTACACTTAAAAATTTGGTCATCAATCATCAATTTTAATCATAAAAAAAACATAAGATAATTTATATATCACAATCAGATTTAGAATAATTTCAAACACAAAAATCATCAGCGTGATCCAGTTCTGTGGCTGACACTGAATTCATTAGCGCACATATTCTACTGCTGATACCGAAATCACTGACAAAAACTGAAACCCTGTCAACTCAAAAATTATCAGCGTGATTCAGTTCTATGGTTGACGTTGAATTCGTCAGCGCACATATCCTACCACTGATACCAAAATCATTGATAAAAACTAAGTCGCTGCCGAATCAGAAATTGTCAGCATTATTCAGTTCCACGGTTGACGTTGAATTCATTAGTGCACACATCCTACTATTGACTCAGAAATCATTGATGAAAAATGAGTCGTTGCAAACTTAAAAATCATCATCGAAACTGCTTCCATAGGTGGCATATGAATTCGTCAGCACACACAATCATGCTTTCTATGTTTTCAATCCCATCATGCTAGATTCATCAACACAAACGAATAATCAATGCACATCATACAAGGATATCATTTTCATTCTATGTCTTGTCCC
>Ga0307510_10011952_pt1 | contig 10291 bp, 7 predicted proteins | sample 12_EM_MG_FD_207224 | JGI IMG/M metagenome (GOLD analysis project Ga0307510, IMG submission 207224) | Populus trichocarpa ectomycorrhiza microbial communities from riparian zone in the Pacific Northwest, United States - 12_EM | ecosystem: Host-associated > Plants > Roots > Unclassified | place...
CCTGCAATTCTACACTAACATAATTAAGAGCACTCGCAGCCTCTCTTGCTTTTCTGTTAAAGTTAACCTCCTGCCCGATCCTCTCTACTACTTGCAATTATCTCCTTCTCTACTTGTAAGACTATTTTGGAGATAATTTTTTGTTCTTAGAGAGGAAAAATGCCGGCTGTTGTGATCGCTAACAATGGCGACGTGCCAGAGTTTGAAGGCAGGATAACATTTAATGTCATCGTATGTGTGGTGATTGCGGCTTGTGGAGGTTTAATGTTCGGCTACGACATTGGAGTTTCAGGTTTATATTTGATAATGGACTTGAACCTTTTGCATTTCTTATATATTGCAATGATTAACAGTGCTGATGCTGTTAAAATTCATGCAAACTTCAGGTGGTGTCACAGCCATGGATGATTTCTTGAAGAAATTCTTTTATCAAGTATGGGAAAGGAAGCAACAGGCTCATGAAAATAATTACTGTAAATATGACAATAAAAAACTGCAATTGTTCACATCGTCCCTGTACATAGCGGCTCTCATAGCCAGCTTTCTCGCTTCAAAGACGTGCTCAAAGTTTGGCCGAAAGCCAACTATGCAGCTTGCATCTCTTTTCTTCATCGGTGGCGTTGCTCTAACAACATTTGCTGTAAATATTGAAATGCTGATCATTGGGAGACTTCTTCTTGGTTGTGGAGTGGGATTCGCCAATCAGGTAGTAATTAAGAACCATACCTTCGTTTACCTGATAAAATATGCCATTGCCGTCTACGATCAACAATAATTTGGTTTTCTTTTTCTTCCTCCAGGCAGTACCGTTGTTTCTATCAGAGTTAGCTCCAGCAAAGATCCGTGGAGCACTTAACATTAGCTTCCAACTCTTCATTACAATCGGGATCTTGATTGCTAATATCGTCAACTATGTAGTCGGTAAGATTCATCCCTACGGATTTAGAATTTCACTTGGAATTGCTGGTGTACCAGCTCTACTGCTATGCTTTGGTTCGCTTGCCATTTATGAGACTCCAACTAGCCTTATTGAGCGCAAGAAAGTAGAGCAAGGAAGGGCAGTGCTTAAAAAGATCAGGGGTGTAGATAATGTAGATCTTGAGTATGATTCGATCGTGCATGCTTGCGAGGTGGCTAGCCAAATTACCCAACCCTACCATGAACTCATGAAGAGAGAAAGCAGACCACCGCTAGTGATAGCCATCGTGATGCAAGTGTTCCAGCAATTCACCGGCATCAATGCCATTATGTTCTACGCACCTGTTCTCTTTCAGACAGTCGGATTTGGGAGTGATGCTGCATTGCTTTCTTCTGTCGTAACTGGCCTTGTCAATGTTCTGAGCACCATAGTTTCGGTAGTCCTCGTTGACAAGGTCGGTAGGAGGGCGTTGCTGCTTGAAGCTTGTGTACAGATGCTTATTACCCAGGTTTGGATTTTAATTACTCTGTCTATCTTCCTCGCTCCAATGAATCATCCTATTAACGTTAATATCTCATTGCTTTGCATCCAGTGTATCATTGGAGGTGTTCTGATGAAAGATTTGAAGACAACCGGCACCCTACCCAACGGAGATGCATTGGTGGTGGTGATAATGGTATGCGTCTTTGTTGCTGGGTTTGCATGGTCATGGGGTCCTCTTGGTTGGTTAATTCCAAGCGAGACCTTCCCTCTTGAGACCAGAACAGCCGGGTTTTCCTTCGCAGTCAGCTCCAACATGCTTTTCACCTTTGTGATTGCACAAGCATTCTTGTCCATGCTTTGCAATTTGAGAGCGGGGATTTTCTTCTTCTTTGCTGCATGGATTGTGGTTATGGGACTGTTTGCACTATTTTTGCTCCCAGAGACAAAGGGCGTTCCTATTGACGAGATGGTTGACAGAGTCTGGAAGCAGCATTGGTTCTGGAAGAGATTCTTCAATGATGAACAAGTGGTGGAAAAAGGAGCAATTGAGATGATCCACCCACATTTGACCTAAACTACAGAGCTGTACAGATGGGAATTCGAGGCTTGCGTCATATATTAGCAGTAGAATCTTCTTTCGTCTACTTGGGATCTTCATGTATCTCACCATTAATTGAATTCTGCAATAAACGATAATCAATGTTTGAGAATGAATTCAATTCAGTTTCGCAAGCGTGGAGTATTGCTGTTTATAGATTTGTTTGTTACATCTATATTATATACATGGTTTATATTTTTTAATGCTCTGCATACAAGCAAGTAAAAGATTAATTTGGTGCTCAATTTTTCTAATAGGTGATAATTTACTAGAAATCTCGTAAAAAAAAAATATTCTTAATCCTGTAATGAAGAAACACTAACACTAGAAAACAATAATTAAGGTCATTAATATTAAAATATATTTTTTTATACACAAGTAAAATCATAAGCCAGTCAGAAAAATAAGCATTTTTAACCTCAATCTTCTTTGCATAAAAATTAATATATTTCTTTATTTTTTCCTCACTCTTTTTTCCCTCACCCTTCCTTTCTTCTCTCTTTTTTTATTCTCTCCTTTTCTCGGCCAAATCCTTATTTATTCCTATTTTAGTTAAATCTAACTCTTCCTCACATCCTTACATGATTGATATTTTTCTTTGGCTTCGCTTTTTTCCTTCAATTTTAATCGGTTTTCATACACCTGTCTAGAGAACAATGGTACAACTGTAAATGTTTTCCCATCTTTCTGAAGAGAATATATGTTCTTAAACTCATCATGCTTGGCTTTTCTGTCAAATTACCAAGGTCTTCCTAATAATAGATGAGTAGCAAACATATACACAACACCACACAAAATCTCATCCTTATATTTTTCAACTGAAAAAGAAATCAAAACCTGTTTAATAACTCTTACTTTTCTATAATCATTCAACAATTGAAGTCTATAAGGCTTTTTATGTTTAATAGTGTTTAGATTCAATCTTCTAACAAGTATAGTACTAGTAATATTAGCATAACTTTCACTATCAATAATCAGATCACATACCTTATTATTTATATGGCATCTAATATAGAATATGTTATTCCTTTATTGCTCTATATCATCCTCATTAATCTAAACATTAAGTGATCTTCTAATAACCAAAAAATTGTCATTAATTAGATACTCAATATCACTACAGTCCTCAAGTGGTGGCTTCTTACCCTCCTTATATTTGTCACTTTCATGCTTAAACTTGAAGATAAAAGGGATATAATCTGATTTAGTACCTTGCTCTGATACCAACCGATGCGAACCTCGTGGATATAAAGATCCAGAAACCCATAGTTAAATTGTCCCTTGCCAAGAAAGCAAAATTCAGGCTTATGATTGAGTCTGACACAATGATGACTTGTACCGAGACAACAAGATTTTAGAAACCAAACCCCCACCCAACACCTATAAAGAGATGCAAACGAGTAGTGTATAAGATGCTCTAAAGCCTGATTAATTCTTTGATTAGTTAGAGTAGTTCTATAACGAATCAAGAGTAAGAGCAAATTCTTACATACAAGTTTTATTTTTTAATAATCAATACATCTCTTATTAATTTTAAAAGCTAAATAATCTTATTTATATTAGGTAAAAACATCCTAAATAACTCTGAAAAATAATAAAATATTTCTAAATAAAATAGGAAAAAGAATCACAAATCAATTAATAAACTAATACAATTCTCATACATAGATTTTAGACCTTATTGTAAGTCCTTTCCAATGTTTGATTGATCTAAAATTTTAACTCAATATAAAACAAGACTTCTGAAATCTTCTATTATAATTTCAGACTGATCTAATGACCATATAAAAAATTATGCTTGTTTGAGTAAAATTGTGCATTAGAAAAAATAAGTCTCTAATTGCCAAAATTAATTAGCCCATGAAGTAGATGCATCAGACATCTCTTATATATAAATTAAATTGACAAAGATCTGATTATCACTTGTTGAAAATGTAGCCTACTTAAAATTTACGCTAGCCCAAATACTCTAAATAAACTCATTGAATGCATTTTTGAGCTTATTTGCCTTTGATCTTGTAATTGACCCACTTGAAACTTGCAATGGATCTTTTAGTGTAGTCTTGATCATATCAGGTTGTAATAAACTTTTGACAAGTAAAACATGAATGAATAAAATCAAATATTTTTTATATGTTTCCATAGTTATGATGTTCTTGATTTTGTATGGTTTTGACTTACAACAAATCTTGTTATCATCAGTTGCGTCGTGAATCGAAACAAAGTTTAAAAATAAGATAAAGTTTATCATTAAAAAAAAAGAAAAAAAAAACTTACAAATATGGAGTGCTTAGTTTAGAATAGAACTAGCCTTGGTGCCCACCTTTCCGCGGGGCAAACTATTTTTGTGTAAAAATGATGTTTACGTACTGAAATCGGGTAAAACAAAATATAAAAAAAAGGTCATGACAAACCTGTAACAACACTAATTACGTCTAAGCCAACCGAGGATATCCCACTAAAGAGAATTATAAGACCTTTTTTCAAAGAAAAAAACCATGTTAACTTTTCAAATTCATGACCCGAGTCATTAGACCCGAAGCACCCAATTTGGAAAAATCATGAAATCAAATTCCCAATCAATCATATATTGAAGGATGAAATTGAAAAAAAAATCAATTATACAAAAGGATTTTAAAAAATAGCAATTAAAAGAATAAAGACCAAAATTAAAATATAAAATAAAGCTTATATTTAATTGAAGGGTGAAATAGAAAATAAAAATTAATTTAGTACAAGGACAAAAAAAATCTAAAAGAATAAGGCTTAAAATTGACATAAAAAATAAAAACATTGTTGTAATTAAATGGTGAAATTGAAAATAATAATAACTTTTATAAAAGGACCAAGAAAAAAAAAAGAGAAATCAAAACAACAAGGACAAATTGAAAAACATAAAACCATGAATTTGAATTGATGGATGAAATTGAAAATTAATAAAACTTTTACAAAAGAGCCAAGGAAAAAATTAGAAATCCCAAGAATAAAGACCAAATTGAAGAATATAATATTTGGTAAATTAGGCTTCAATGATGAAATTTAAAAACAAACTTCTACAAAAGAACTAAGACAAAAAATGAGAAATCAAAAGAATATGGACTAAAGTTAAAATACCAATAACTAACAAGATCAAGCTGTAATTTTCAGGGGAGAGGAGAGAAGAAGGAAAAGAAAAAAAAGGTTCACCAGTAACAAATCAGACCGCCACCAGAGACACACACCATGCTAAAAAAAGAGATGACGACGCTTCCAACAATACGGTAGAACGGAATTTTTGGACTCTGAGAGGCGCCGCACTCCCCATCTTAAGGGTACAAGCGCCTCCCATACCCCTTCGGGTGCGCCACATGCACACGTTCTTTTTGGGTTTTTTCTTATTTCGCTAAATACAAAAGTTCCCCTTAGTTGACTTTCTAATTACAAAAAAAAACTATTATAGAAAACCTAAAATGCCCTTCGACCTCGGGCTTAATTTCTTTATTTTAAGTTTATTTTTGTATTTGTACTATGCATTTTAATTGTTTATTATTTTTTTATATTTGGTTGAATACCAAATTCCCCCCAGTTTAAATTCTAATAACAAAACAATCATTGTGAAAATACAAAAATACTCATTGACACCAAGTTTAAGCTTTTTGCTTATGAGGGTATTTTTGTTATTTTATTATACAATCAAGATGAAAAAAATACTTATTTATCCTTGGTCAATTTAAAAATAACAAATGAACCTTGTGAAGAGAACTTCAATACCTTAAAAGCTAGTGTAGAGTTTTTTGGGTGGAGGGGCAAAACTGTCATTACATTGTTCCAGTGAACAATGTTTTTTTAATGTGGAGATGCAATGATTTCCTAAAAGGTTTTTAGCATTTTTTTTAACTAGCCTCGGTGCTCGTGCTTTGATGTGAATCTGAATTATTTTTTTCATAAAAATGATGTTTAGGTGTTGAAATGAGGTCGAAAAATGAAATAAAAAAATTGGTCATGATAAACCTATAATCTTGGTAATCAGGTCGAGTCAACTCACGATATCCCTCCAAACCAGCTACCCGGATCATAGGATTCGAATAACCCGATAAAAAAATAAAGAGGATTATAAAGCTCTTCTTGAAGAAAAAAAATGTGTGACCTGTTTCATTAGACTTGAAACACCTAATCTGAAAAAATCATGAAGTCCAATTCTCAATCAATTAAATGTTGAAGGATGAAATTAAAAGTAAAATTTTAACTATACAAAAGTATTTAAAAAAACATATTAATTAAAATAATATAGATCAAAATTAAAATACAAAATAAATTTTTTATTTAATTGAAGAGTGTGAAAATACAAAAATACCTCTTGATACCAGGTTTAAATTTTTTGCTTCTAAGGGTATTCTTGTTGTTTTACTATACAATCAAGATGAAAAAATATTTATTTATCCCTGGTCAATTTAAAAATAACAAATGGTCATTGTGAAAAGACTTCAATCCCTTGGAAGCCAGTACAAAGTTTTTTAGGTAGAGGGGCAAAACTGTCATTACACTATTCCAATGAACAATTATTTTTTAATGTGGAGCTATATTGATTTCCTAAAGGATTTTAGCATTTGTTTTCACTAGCCTTGGTACTCGAGCTTCGCCGCGGAGCAAAATTATTTTTTTCACAAAGAATGATGCTCATGTGTCAAAATGAGGTCAAAAGGACATAATATTGGTAAATCAGGATTAAAGATTGAAATTGAAAACAAATAAAACTTCTACAAAAAGGCCAGGACCAAAAATTAAAAATAAAAAGAATAAGGACTGAAGTTGAAATGTCAACAACCAAGAGGGTCGAGCTATAATTCTTGATGGAGGAGAAAGAGAAGAAGGAGAAAAAAAGGCTCACCAATACCAAACTAGGCCACCAAAAGAAAAATGACATGATCATGCTTCTAATGACATGACAAAAAGGTATTTTTAGATGTTGGGAGGCGTTGCACGTGTCACTTGAAGGGCGCGGGTGCCTCCCATGCACCCCCGGGTGTTGTACACGTGAGCCCACCTTTTAGCTTTTTTATTTAGTCAAATACTGAATTGCCTTTTAAAAAAACCTTCATGGAAAGTTGAAAATGCCTCTTGACCTTAAGCTTAAAATTGTTTATTTTAAGGGTATTATCATAGTTTCACTATGTATTTTATTTGTTTATTATTTTTTATATTTATGCAATTACTAAAGTGCCCCTCCAACTTCAATTATAATAGCCAAAAACTATTGTGAAAATACAAAAATACTCCTTTATGTCATGTTTAATTTTCTAACTTTCAAGAGTATTTAGATCATTTTAGTGTGCAATCAAAATAGAAAAATAATTATTTTTCCTCGTTCTTTTTGGTAATGACAAATGGGTCATGTGAAAAGACTTTAATATCCGTTTAAGCATGTTTTAAGTTTTTTAGATGGAGACGTAAAACATCATTACACTGTTCCAGTGAATAATGACAATAAGTCTGGAGCTACACTACTTTCCCAAGGTGTTTTAGTTCTTAATATGAGCATTTTTTTTGTTTATGGTCAGTTAAGGTGCTCCAAATTAAAATTTGCGTACAAAATGATCATATAGGTTTTATAACACATAGAAGAATCAACAATTAACATTTCATAATCATATAATTAGTTGAGGTAATATACTTACAGTGACTTGTTACAAAGTAAATGGGGTAGTGTTTATGTTTTAATCTTTTTCAACACAACATGATGAATCGATATTTTTTACGCTTTGTAAAAAGGCTTAAATCCTTGTCTAGAAAGGTCCAATAACATAGTGGTAACTCATTAATAGCTGGGTGAGGTTTTAATACATACCCAATATTTTTGGGTCATCTACGAGTTGAGTCCAAGTGAATATGGGCCTGCTGAGCTGCCATACCAAACATACTTGGTTTCGACCACGTGCTGAGCCAATGTAAAACATGGGTCTGGCAAACTGTCAGACCCAACTTACTTATATTTGGCCATATTGAGCTCAATCAAATATAAGTCCAGCAAGCTGCTAGACCCAACGTACTTGAATTCGACCACGTATTGAGCCCAGGTGAGCATGGGTCTGGCAAGCTACCACCTACCAGACCCAACTTATTTGGGTCTGACCATATGCTGAGTTCAAACAAATATGGGTCTGATAAGCTGCTAGACCCAACACACTTGGGTTCGGCCTCGTGTTGAGTTCAAGAGAACGTGAGTCTTGTAAGCTGTCAGACTCAACATACTTGGATTCGACCATAAGCTCAACCCAAATTAATATAGGTTTAGTGAGCTGTTAGACCCTCCTCCTCTAAGCTTGGTTGCATGCCAAGCCTGGTTGGCATGGAAGTTGTTATAGGCCCATGTTAGGGTCATAAAGCTCCGTTTATTTATTTTTAAGACTTTAAACATGAAATGTTCATGTTAATTATCATAACTCAATTTTTGACGACATAAAATTCAAAAAAAAATGAAAAATGAAAAAATTGAGGTCTGGGTCAAGACAACACAAGTTAGAAGTCTTGAGGTTTTAATCATGGTGAAATTATAAATTTAGGGTTCAATATTGCTAGAATTTGGAAGATTTGATAAGATTGAGAACTTAATTAAACTTTGGATTAGTTTAATTAATAAAATCATGAGCTTAAATGAAGATTTGATAAGATTGAGGACTTAATTAAACTTTGATTTTGTTTAAATTAATGATTTCAAGGGTTTAAATTGAAAAATTGATAAGTTGGAGAACTTAATTAAGCTTAGAATTAGTTTAATTAATGAAATCAAGGTGATCAATTGAATAAATATTAAAATTCAGGGTTGATTTGGGGTCAAAATTACAAGAGATTAAAGTCCAAGGATCGGTTTGTAAAAGGCACCGCAATGCAGGGGTTTAAATACAACTCTAGCCAGGGATCCGATTAAGAAGTGTTAAAGCTTGGAGGACTAGATTGAAAAATGGCTGCCCCAGTCCAGAAACGGTGTCGTTTGTCATTTATGTTCACTGTCTTCTTCCTTTGAAAAACATAGGAGAGCTTCCTGTGAAAAAAAAGAAAAAATACGCCACCAGACACATTGCAATGCCCACGACTTCCATCACCAGCTTCTCAGTTCATCTCCATGTCCTTCTCCGCCACGATGTGCCAACAACGTCGAGGAAACCATCACCAACAGTCCAGCTATGGCAGGACTCTTGGTGTCCCAATTCGCCCAAAACACAAACTCCTGAAATTTCATCCTTATCAGGGGAAGATAAGGAGCAACAGGGGATGCCTATAAAGGCCCAGAGAATTCACAGAAAAGAGGACGGAAAAAATATTATTGGGGACAGAACACAGAGGAGAGAAAACAAGAGAGAGAGAGAGAGAGCCAAAAGAGGCAGAAAGACAAGAGAAAAACAAACAGAGGGGAAGAAACCGAAGACAGAAGGAGAACCCCAGCAACGAGCATCCACACTATTCTTCACACAAAACTCTAGCAACAAACTCCGACAACAAGTAAGCTTTCATTGTTTTCCCTCTCTTGCAGTTTAATTACATAGATATTGTGCCAGGCGTGCGTGGACAATTCACGCACACTGCAAATGACTCAGCCGGGTTACTGGTTGAACCGGTAACCGGGCCAGGTTGGCTGGATCCGAACCAGCCCATACGGCTGGGCTAGATCCAATCCAGTAAAAACAAGAAGAGGAAGAAGAGTGGGCCAGGTCTAGGCCTCAGGCCCATCCAGCCCAGTCCATATTTGTTAAGGGTGTGTTTAGCAAAACACACCCTTATGCCATGACCATAATTTTTATGCCCATTCTAGTTTGATATCTAGCCAAACGAGTTCCTTTTTTATATCAGAAAATTCTAAAAATATTTGAGGATCTTCGTTGATTTATTTGTGGGTCCTTTACACTTTGATTTATTTTTTTTCTTTGTGTTTTGTATTTTTTTTGCTATGTGCTTAATCCTAGAACCATTACTATTAAATGCATAATCTATTGTGCAATATTTGTTTTATTTCAGTCTAAAAACGGCAAAAAAAAAACAAATATAATAAAGGGTAAGCTAAAAGAAAATGGCATAGGAAAATTCTTCTTCAAATAATATTTTTTGCGAAATTACTCACTGACGCCAGAGTTGGGAGTATGATAGGAAAAAAAGAAAAAAACAAATTCATTTTAGACAAAAAGCAATGCAGTTTGCCTCAAGTAGGACATTTAAGGGGTGATAGTATCTTTCATTTTGCATAACCAGTCTCATACTATAGAATCTTTGTTGACCAGTTAGGGTTCTTAGTGACTATAATACTAGGTGACGACTCTTTG
>Ga0307510_10011954_pt1 | contig 10291 bp, 12 predicted proteins | sample 12_EM_MG_FD_207224 | JGI IMG/M metagenome (GOLD analysis project Ga0307510, IMG submission 207224) | Populus trichocarpa ectomycorrhiza microbial communities from riparian zone in the Pacific Northwest, United States - 12_EM | ecosystem: Host-associated > Plants > Roots > Unclassified | place...
GTCGGCTGCACCTAGATGATGTCTCTCGATCACCTTCGAGTTAGCAGGTTAAGTCACTACCAGCTCCATATCTCTTCGCGCCGCGCGGACAGCCCATTTCGCTTGGACAAATTTGACTAACCCGGGATGACTTTCGAATGTACTTTCATAAAGTCTGCAAAAACGCAAAGATATATCGCAAAATCCCCCCAATTACTTCGTAGAAAGCTCTGGTGAAAGAAGTGTTCCCCTATGGTAGCGTATTCCGAGCACTTCTAAAAAATTTCATCTCAAATCTCCTGGTAATCATCTTCATCCTCATCTCCATCTCTATCTTCATTTTCACCCCCATCATTACCGGACCTCAATCAACAGCTCTCAGGTCCTTTGGTCTCTCTGGTATACTTTCCATAGTGCTCAGCCCAATTGGGAGATACGTGGAATTCTTCCGCAATCAAACTCTAGCCCCTGCAACTCATTTTGCAAGCACTCCTAGCATATTGTCACAGTCCGTGCATTCAAATGCCGCGAGACTTGGGACCCAACAAGGGAATACCACCCGCCATACGAGCACGGTGCAAGAAAGAAAATACAAGCGTGCTGACACCACGGTCACCCCGATAGCGAAATGTTCGGGGGGGTCGCCTAGTAGTTTTGTTGCTCTTTCGTCGCAAGTTAGTCGGCGCAGCAGCGAGAAGATTTCAACAGGTCGAAAACTCGAAGGCCAATATCAGTGGGCATCATAACCCCATAGGTGATGAAACCTGCCATGTCACCTGATCTGAGTGATAACTGTGATTCCACGGAAGATGTCTCCTCGATATCCCTTTGTTCGATGCCGAATTCCGCCAACGTCGGGCATGCAGAATGTTCTTGAATCGATCGACAGTTATGGTAGACAGAGAAAAGCGTGTAACATGTGCTCGTAGCGAGTCGGCCTGATTTCTCATCACAGAAGGGTAGCCCATAGGCGGGGGGCGGGGATCTAGTGCTATTCTACTAACTAGAGATTGGCATTAACGGAGTACAACACTTTTAAGATGCGACAAGGGGTACACGAGAAAGCAGCCCCATCAGCATAGCACAAAAGCACAAAAGTAAACACTGCCCAACATTTTGAACTCTATTTCTCCACATGCCTCTTTTGGAAGTATCGGGTGAGAAAGCAAGGGGTTATGAAGGCCTGTAGGGAGCGAGGGTATGTCTCATGGGGCATACTGGTAGAAGCTTACAATACAGAAATCATCATGCATGCGAACCACATCTGCTTCACGAAAGTCTACGGAATAAAAAACCAACTTACAACTCGAGTGCAATTCACACCTCCAAACACATCTTGCGATCATGTGCTATCACTCGAAGTTCTGCCCAATCGATCAGTTGCGTCTTGGCACAACTTGAGGCGAACTTTTGTTTTTTCCCACCCCCAACCACGTTTACACCCCCACCACCCGCTACCCCAATCATCCTAGACGACCAAAATCGAAAGAACTGACCCGGCGCAGCGAGCGATCTGTCCAAATAAATCCAGAGTCCAAAGAGAGACACGGGACCATAGGGCCAACAATCCGGATAATCGAGATCCAGGGCGGCCGGGTGTGATCATAAATCGGTGGTTAGGGTACCCATGTCTTCCATACTCGTATCCCACAGCCTGATAACGCTTCCAGCTCCCCCCTCCCGGGCAAATAGATTGTGCACCGATCGGTTCCACACCGGTATCGCTCCATACCACGTGGATAGCGAGTTTTCTTGAATCTGACAGTGTTTCGCCCGCCCCACCCACCGACCCGAGCAGTTATCCAGGCTCCCTATCTCGCGGTTGCCCAAAGATTCACCACGGCCTATCTATTCGGCATCGTAACCTACGGTACTCTACCCAACGAAGTTTTCCTGCCACCCACCGCCCCACCACCTTCCGATAACTCTGTATGATGACATGACATGATCTTTCCATTGCTCCTTCCACCTCGGACCGCAGCTCCCCGAGCACTGGCACCGTATCAAAACCAACGGATGCTCAGGCGGCCGCAATCGGCGGGGTATGGAATGCAGCGGCAAGAACACAGCCCCCGGGGACAGTATGATAATATGAATGAACACATCAAAGCCCGTCCGTCATACCGGCATGGCGCAAGGAGCTGAAGTTCGGAAGGCAAATTGAAGGTGGGAGAGAGAGAGAATCAGGAATTAGGATGCAGTAAGAAAAGGAGGCGGGGCAAACAAAAAATACAAGAAAACCCTAATAGAAAGGAAATACCAACATCATAGAAGGGCACGAGGTCCATTATATGTGTCACAAATATGCACGTATCCTATACTAGCACTGTACCATCTCGCGATCCACTGGAGATTTAAACCTTTGTAAAAATTCTGTGAATCTTCCGTTTGTTCGTTCACTCTTGTTAGAATCGAATACACAGCAGTCTACATAACCATCCCACGGCCATCACAGCCCGCCACAAAAGCCCTTACCAAACAAGGGGTTTCCACATCGACCCGTTTCCTTCCTTCCCGAAGGCGGGGCAAACCACCGTACCGTACAGTACCCCAACCGTAAACTTTATGTACCATGGGACCTTCTGCCGTAACCCCATACCGAACATCACACCACATCACCGGCACACCCCCAGCCGCCACGCGAGAACCAGAGTTCACTGAAAGAAAAAAGGGGGGGGAGAAACCGACCGTGTGGAAACAACGGGATTTAACTCGAGCTTTTCCTAAAAAGACATCTTGTCAAATACTCATGCGAGATATGGTTCAGGCGTTGGTGGCGATTGTTTTCTGGGTAAGGCTGGCTGGCTAGTGTGATGTTTGTGGACTTGTGGCGAGGAAAAAAGCATATATGCGCGGGAGACGCACGGTAGGTACCGGTAGGTGGGTAGAACTAGGTAAGCGATGATAATGTTTCGGCAAAGGTGTGCCCGCTTGTACTCGAGTACTGATACTCGAGTAAGTATCCGGGTGCGAGCACATGGCTGCGGAGGAGGAGGGGAGAGGAGGAATGGGGGAGAGTTGCGGAAAGCTGAAACGTTAAGATGCTATTCTGGAGAATCGAGTACTCGAGTATCAGTGCTAGTGTAGCCATGTCCGTAAAGTTCTCGTGCCCCTTGTACCTTAAGGGTGATGCTTATCGACAACAACAAAACAGCAAAAGCCTTTTAGAGAACTGCTCTCAGATATGCATCTGGGAACATTGTAAAATGTTATCACAATTTGTTCTATGATACTAAATAATAAGAAAGAGAGGGTTATCGAAGCGTCTTCAAGGGCTAGTAGTAGTTACAAGAGTATAGCAGCTTGACCAGATCCCACGGTACTGTATTGACAATAGTTCCTGAGTTGAATCAAAGAATAAATCCCCAGAGTCGAAACGTCAGTCCTGTTCCCAGAGCACCATCCGTCCATTTATTCACGATGCATATCTCTACTGACATCTACCGACACCCACTCACTCATTCACTCCCCCACCTCTATCACCATCTCCACCAAAGAGCAAAAAGAAAAAGAAAAAAGAAAAAAACATCATCAGTAATCACAAGTCCGGCACCTAGCACCACGTGTACAAGTGCGATACCCACCCCTCCACCAAAAGTAACCATGAATAATGTCACACGGAAAAATGAAACGTAGAATCACCACACATCACTCGAGTATCGTACATTTTCCACGAGGTTTTCCCTACCACCACCCTCGGTAGGGCGACGCCGCACCGGAGATGGATCCGGGAGGCGAGATATGTGCAGATCGCTTTTTTTTCACGGAGTAATATAGAAAATGCACCGTGCCGTAAGCCCTAGGTGGGGCGATGTTCGTACCTGGTAGGTACAAGTACTCGAGTACCGGTACAGGGTGCGATGTGCACAGTATGATACGATGTGCCTTATTTACTTGTACGAGGGGGGCAGTATCACTAGAATAAATTTGATTAAAGGTTTGGTTTTGGGTTTTGGGAGCCATGGTAGCTTAGCGTAGCATTGTACTCGAGGGGGGGAGTCGCTAAAGACCAGAAAGCATACCGGTAGCCCTTGTCTCTCCAGAGAATTGCATAGGATCAGCGGAAGTGGGTTTCCGGTTTTTAATGACCCCGGAGTACTAGTACTAGTGCTTCTACTCGCTTGTTTGTTTATCTGTTTGTTTATTGGGACGGTATATGTACCCTTGGATGAGATCTGTTATTAAGGCGATATCGGCGTGAGAATTGCAGGAAAGAGAGGACCCTTTGATGGCCTGAGATGCTGCTTATCAAGTTGTGGTGTGCAGGGTTTATTGCTCACTCACACACACGGTTGTCGTGTCTTATATCAGTCAGCTGTGGTAATTTTTTGCAATCTCATCACCCATGGGTTTCCATAATTTATTTTTCTCGGAGCTTGATTCTTGGCTGATGGGTCGGGATTCGCCCCTGAGGAGAAGAAAAGAAAAAAAAAGTACGAGGGAGATCATCAGGAGAATGTCCGCTAGAAACAAAAAAACAAAAAAAAACACTTCAACTCAGCAACTCAGCAACTTTTTTCTTTGCGTTTTCTAGGAATTTGACTCAGGCACTGCCGGCGCCGTATTACGGGATTGTCAGGTGTTCAAAGGGCCGGGTAATGGGTAATCGGCGAGCGTTCTAGGCAGCAGAGAGTTGGTGTGTTGGTGCAGAATTTTCACGATTGACCACATGGAAGCGTGGCATCATCCTCATCATTGTCCTACCGTACCATCCTCTCTCACTGAAGAGATAAATATTTGTATCCCCACAGAGGAGGTTCAGCCCTAAAAGGTGATTTTCTCCCCTGGCGCCCGTTGGGCTCCTTCTTGATTCGGACGGCAATGCTACACTATCTTCGCCCCCAAGAAGCCATTTCTCACCCTAGTTGGAAGGCGAGTGAGCCTAGGTGACTAGATTGTAGCTGCGGGCGCGTCTTGCATGTGCTGATAAACTGGAGAGGCTTAAAATCTGCCGTATCAAGTATCTATGTAGAAAGTTAGGGCAGATATAGTGCCTTCGTTATCCGGCCTGGCGTAACTCTGGGGGTCACGGTGGAAAGGGAGAGCCCAGGATGTTACTAACGGGGACAGGCGAGCAAGGTTTATTTAGCGAGCGAGGCGTGCGCCAAAAGCGGCGCCAGCTAATGCCTAGACTAAGGGAGCGGCGTGGTGCACCTTTACCGACATTTCTCCGCAATTGAACGAACGAGCTCCTGTCCAAGTTTCATTTTGGCGAGTCCGGTCCTCTCAAGGTTGGCCTTGAGCTCCTGCCGTACTAGTACTCAAGTACTTGTATGGCTAATATTCACCTAAACCAACCAGGGATCTCAGTATCAACCCCCTGAGGGTTGAAGGCTGTGTGATTCGGGTAAATATCAATTTTGGGCACTTTTGCTGTGATACGGGAACCGTTTTCAAAGCCGCTGAGTGCAAAACTACTCAAATACTATTCATTATTGGTGCTGCCTAGTCCCGCCATGAATCCATCATTCGGGCCTCCGAGAACGAATACGGCACTCTCCTAAGACATCGCAGCGCATTTACTTGAAGCCCTCAGAAGCGTCTTGCTCTTGTTGGTTAGAGAACGAGTAAATGGCTGTTCATGCCTCAATAGGGAGGGTTTTTACCTACGATACTCCGGAGGAGTAACTTGCGTAAAACTAGAATCGGTTGACACTGAGCCGCATCTTTTTATAACTCGACGGATGAAGAGGCCATTCGACGGGCTGACATCCGATAGGCAGAGGACAAAGAGTGAGGTACTGTACCTCACTCGCGAAGATGGGGCGAGAAGACACGACTTGCCTTATTTCTCTGACAAAGTTGGCCAACCAAAGTATTACTTTAGACCGCTCTGTGTGAGAAAGATCTTTTCAAAGGTGTCAAGTCGAGCCTCGAGCGCTCGATTGTTATATTTTTAGACATCTACCTTTCCGAGACTCGCAACCGCAAGGGGTGAAGCGTCTTTCATCAACCAATGAATTCTTATTTCAACCTTCGGAGCATAGCTTCGAGTAAAAAGATGATCAGATTTCCGGAGAGTCGGAATTACCGGTATGACCTTTTAAGATCATTCCTTTCGCTGTGATCGAAGGGCGTGATTTTTTTTTATGATTTCTTATATTTAACCACGGGCTGAGTCGAAACGAGAGATCTCTGGGGATGCCTGAAGCACCGGTAAGAACGGAAATTGGTGCCATGAAGCAGGAACTGCTAGCCCCACACACTGTGATGGGAAGTAGGGAAAGGTGGGCGTGGGAGGGTTTTCGGCGCGAAGAGGGTTTTCTTCACCTTCCCCTCTTCTTCCTTCTCTTTTCACGTCTTTGGGTAGCCTGGCGTTGTCAGGGTGCTGTGTGTAGCAGCTGAATAAGGAAAGATCTGCACTCGCGATTGTCCATCAACCCCCGGAGGGGGCTGGAAGCAGCGAAAGGGCGGTCTGCGGCTGGCTCTGTAGCAAGTCGGGCAAGTTGTGATTATGTACTGGATTGAGGTATGAGTACCAGATTTGTGCCTACTCACCTCGGAGCTGCTTTCTCACCATAATCTAGCTTGCCAATGACCAGGTTGATAAACGTAGTGAGAGATGGCGCAGCAGGTCTGTACTTGTACTTGAGTACTGTCTCTTGTAAGGATTAAGTAGGTTGTCTGGAATGTGAGGCTGAAGAGTGTGGTGAGAGTTGTGATCGTCTGCGTGTCTTTGTGCCAACTTGCACTGGTGAACAATAAAAGTATAACTCGTGTGCTTTCTGGCGCTTGTGTCCTATATTGTTTGTGTGATTAGGTAGAGTACTGTACTTGAAAGGTATAGTAAGCCTGGGTGCCGCCCGGTCTTTGGTATGATACTTGGCTGTGTATTGTAAAAGGGTTTGTATGGTATTTGGGTGGTGTCGGTACAGCACAGTAGCGTAAGGGTCCAGTATTTGATGTCCTACTAATAGTCACTGCCCACTTCTCGCCTCTCGACCTCTTGGTTGTGAAAAAAAAACAGCCTTTTGATCCTCTGTTTTGCCCTCTTTACTTGTACTTTCCCCTTCGCACACCCCCACAAAAAGGCATATACCGAGAGTACACATATTCCCTCCGCGTCCCTCTTCCCCTTCTCTTTTCATCTCCCGCGTCCCTCGGTTTGATGAGAATTATTAGTTCTGTCGTTCCGCCCCGTACCTCTCGACTAGTCAGCACTCCGACTCGTTGGCTGCCACTCGAGCTTTGCTCGAACGTTGGGTCTGGACTGCTTGGGGATTTGTTGCTGCTGGCCCATGATACCTGCCCCTGCGGTTTTTGGTTGGTTCAGCAATTGGGTGAATAGCAACCACGAGTGAGTAAGGAAGTGCTCGATTGATTGCGCTATCATTGATCATTGATATAGGAGATACTGTAAGGTACGGTGTTGTGACCATAAAAAAGAAAAAAGAAAATTTAGAAAAGCGTAAAGTACATTGCTTCTCACAGCCTGCAACAAAGCACCGGGTTCCTTGCTGAGAGCCTCCTGCATCTTTTCTTTCTCTTCCTTCCTATCCCCTCTTGCAAACATTATCCATTCCGTCTGCAGTTACTGTACTCATTTTTTACATAAGGTACCCCACGCCTCTGCCTCGCGTTGAGTGCCTCATTCTGTAGCCTTTCCCACTCTCGATTTACCTTCTACACCCACACTTCCAGATCCCGCAATCCGCGCCCACGCCCACGCCCAGTGTCCTCCCACCTCCGCAACTACCCATACAGAATCCCGCCGTACAACCGCCACCACCCACCCACGACTTCTACCACCACCGCAACCTCTCCACACCACACACCCCCCTCCATCAGTGCTCCGACTTCGACTAGCCAGAGGAAGAACTCAACAGGGCGATCATTCTCGCTGCTTTCCTCCCTCTTTCTTCCTGCTTGACTGACCTACCTAACCTACTCGTACCCCTTCTTTTCTCTTTCACACCCCCCCCATCACGCCCTAGCACCATATTGTCAGCGGCATCGCAATTCGAACCCAATCGAATTTTTCCTTTCGCAAACTGTGTTGCTGCAACCTCAGCAGCTCAGCCCTGCGACTGCCAACCAAAATCGAAATCCCTCGCTTGTCGTTATTTGCAGCACACACAGGACGCACAGACACCCACCATCAAACACGCGGCTGACAGTCAACCCTACGACTGACCGAACCTCGCTTTCTTCCCCTATCCTCCTTGTGTGTTCTGTTGTCGTTGATAGTGGATGGTCTTAAAAAATCATCTGGCCTTTACATTTGAAGTCGTTGGGTGGATATATCGAGATAGGACGACACGACTGGTACAACACATCCCTGTTCGCTTTGTCTGCTCGAATTCCGAATCACTACGGCACCTCTACGAACCTTCGCTTTGGCCGACTGTCGATCCTCCTCGCCTCGAAAGCCTCCGGAATCCCGCTGCCAAAGCGTCTACCTGACTTATACCTCGATACATCGAAATCACCCTCTCATCTGTTTTGTACCCCGGTGGCCATCGTCTACAACCTGGTGTTTGAGGGCCCTTCTACGACTGTAACGAAACACTGCCAACATCCATCAACAAAACATCTTACCCCCCTCAGCTCTAGATTTTGGTATTCAACCCGGCCAGCTGTACGTCATCTCGGCACGACCACATCTCGTCCTTTATATCGACTGGGGGAATATTTATTGGGAGATCTGGCCCTTGTTCCGGTGGGGAAGTGAACTCCGAGGGCGTCGTTGTTGGGTAGCCTTCTCACTTGAGTTTCGCCTTTCTTCCGGCTGGGCCGTGGTTGTCATCCTTGACATATTTTGTTTTCTTTCACTTTATACATCTGCTACGACAAACTTCACGGCCTTAAATACTAGCTTTATTTAATACATTAACGATTTTCGATCAGTTCGCGCGTCCTGCGCCTGTATTATTCAACTTATACCCGAATACTGTCCTTATAATATCTTCGAAATGGGTGCTTGCTTTTCGAGGGAGAGTGATGAGGATCGTGTTAGTGCGAGGATTGACAAGGAGATCGGGGAGGACCTAAGGAGACTGAGGAGAGAATGCAAGATTTTATTGCTCGGTAAGGAGATATGGTGGTACTTATCATACTTGCTTATCTCTAATGTGGTATTTAGGTTCGGGTGAGAGTGGAAAATCGACGATTGTGAAACAGATGAAAATTATCCATCAGAATGGGTATTCTGTTGAGGAGCTCGCAATGTATCGGTTAACGATCTACAAGAACCTGGTGGATTGTGCGAAGGCACTGGTGATGGCCCTACGACAGTTTGACATAGAACCGGATACTACTACTAATAGGGTAAGAAAGGTGGCCTGGAATTTTCTGCGTTTGATTTTGACCTTCGGGGTTTCTAGGAATATGCGGACTTTATAATGGCCTTCCAAGTTGACCCCGATCCGAATACACCTCTTGATCCAAAACTTGCATCGGCTGTCGTATCATTATGGAAGGACCCTTGCATTCCCAAAGTGATGGCCCACCAAAACGAATTCTATCTTATGGATTCCGCACCTTAGTAGGTCACCTGACAATGAGATATATGTCACTGCACAACTAATTTCTGGGTACAGCTTTTTTGATGAGGCACCTAGGATCGGCCAAGCTGATTACATACCAACAGAATCCGATGTTCTCCGAGCCCGGACAAAGACGACTGGCATATACGAGACTCGGTTTTCGATGGGGCAGCTCAGCATTCAGTAAGGTTTATCCTGGAGATAGGTTGGAGTAGAAGCCTCTGTAGCTAACTTTCTCTTAGCATGTTTGATGTTGGCGGCCAAAGGAGTGAACGGAAAAAGTGGATTCATTGTTTCGAGACCGTAACTTCAATTATCTTCTGTGTTGCCCTCAGTGAATACGATCAGGTTCTATTGGAGGAGTCAAATCAAGTTGGTAGTCCGGTTTGGATCCGATTTCGGGAGGGAGGCTTTCTAACAGGATACAGAACCGTATGATGGAGAGTCTGGTCCTTTTCGACTCGGTCGTCAATAGTCGCTGGTTTGTTCGAACTAGTATTATCTTGTTCCTCAACAAAGTCGATTTGTTTAAGACAAAGCTCGCTCGAAGTCCTTTATCGAATTATTTCCCGGATTATTCAGGTGGAAATGATGTTACAAGGGCCGCCAAGTACCTATTGTGGCGGTTTAACCAAGTCAATAGGGCCCATCTAAACCTTTATCCACAGTATGATCTATCGATCCGTTTCGGGATTTATGTTTTTTTGGGGGTTTGGTACTAACGCATGCATTAGTCTTACACAAGCAACAGACACGTCAAATATCCGACTGGTATTTGCGGCGGTGAAGGAAACAATATTACAGAATGCCCTCAAGGAGTCTGGCAT
>Ga0307510_10011955_pt1 | contig 10290 bp, 14 predicted proteins | sample 12_EM_MG_FD_207224 | JGI IMG/M metagenome (GOLD analysis project Ga0307510, IMG submission 207224) | Populus trichocarpa ectomycorrhiza microbial communities from riparian zone in the Pacific Northwest, United States - 12_EM | ecosystem: Host-associated > Plants > Roots > Unclassified | place...
GTTGGACTTCATCGTCCACTTGGACAAGCCGCGCGATCACGACGGTAAGCGAGTGGTCTCCTCCATCCGCGAGATCGTCGACGCCGACGACAAGCAGATCGTTTCCAACGAAGTCTTCCGGCCCGGCCCCGACTTGCGTGCGGTCCCCGGCGTGCCACTGCGCACCGAAACCATGGAACAACTGGTCGCGGCCGGCTTCAGACCCGAAGTGATCGACCGCTCCGAGTGGACGTGGCGCCAACCATGACCGGAGACGCGCCCTTGATGGGCTTTCTGGGCCTTGGCGCCGGGTGCGGGCTGGTGCTTGTCATCCGTGCGTGGCGGCCCCCTACCACTCCTCTCAGGCTGACTCGGCGCGTGCGACGGTACCAACCGCGCCGTCATGCCGGGCATTGGCTGGCGGTTGCGACCGGAATGGGGCTGCTGGTCGGGGCCGTCACCGGGTGGCTCGTTGGAGGTCTGTTGGCGGCGTTGGCCAGCTGGAGCCTGCCGCGGACCTTGGGCTCCACTACGGCGGATCGAGGAGCGACCGCGCGCATCGAAGGCATCGCAGGATGGGCGGAGATGCTACGCGACACTCTCGCCGCCGCAGCAGGCCTGGAACAGGCGATCCTGGCCACCTCGGCGACCGCGCCTACGGCCATCCGCCTCCAAGTAGCGGACCTGGCGGCCGGGTTGGAACGTGGAGAGCGTCTGAGCTTCGCCCTTCGGCGCCTGGCACGGGACTTGGCCGACCCGACTGCCGACTTGGTGATCGCCGCGCTGATCCTGTCCTCGGAGCGTGAGGCCCGGCAACTCGCCTCGCTGCTCGGCGAGCTCGCCGCCACCGCCCGCGCGCACGTGGAGATGCACCACCGGATCGAGGCCAGCCGAACGCGCACCCGCACCACCATGCGCGTCGTCGTGATCACCACCCTGACCTTCGCAGGCGCCCTCACCCTGTTCGATCGCCAATTCCTCACGCCGTACGACTCCGTGACCGGACAGTTGCTCCTGCTCCTGATCGGAGCGTTGTTCACGGTCGCCTTCGGGTGGCTGCGCCGTATGACCCGCATCGCGGAGCCGGAACGCTTTTTCTCGGGGCTCGAATCAGACAGCCCGGCACCTGAGACCACGACGACTGAGCGTCAGGAGGCGACCTGAATGGTCACTCTGATCTTGCTGGGTGCCGGTGCTGGACTCGGCCTGTGGGCCCTGCTGGTGTGGCTCGTCCCGCCTCCTCCACCCCTGGCTGAGCTGATCTCCCGCCTGAACGCCACACCCGCGCGGCCGCCGATCCTCACCACCGGCACAGGCGGTTGGGCCGTACGAGTCGGCAGCCCGTTCGCAGGCCTGCTGCGCGCCGCTGGCCTGCCGGGCCGTACGGTCGGTCAAGACCTCGCGATCGTCGAACGATCACCCGAGACGCACCTGGCGGAGAAAGCCGTGCTGGCTCTGGTGGGGTTGCTGCTGCCCGCCGTGGCCGGTGTGTTGCTGACTCTGGGCGGTCGCCCACTGCCCTGGCCCGTGCCGCTGGGGGTCTCCCTGGTTCTGGCGATCGCGGGCTTCTTCCTGCCGGATGCCACGGTGCGGGCAGAGGCCGATCGCCGTCGGGATGCCTTCCGGCACGCGTTGGGTGCCTACCTGAACCTGGTCCACGTACTGCTTGCGGGAGGCGCCGGCATCGAGGGCGCGCTCACTGACGCTGCGGCCATCGGGCAAGGCTGGTCCTTCCAGCAACTGCGCCGCGCGCTCAGCACCGCTCGCCTCACCCGCACGTCCCCCTGGGCCACATTGGGGCAACTCGGCGAGGAACTCCAGATCAGCGAACTCACCGAACTCGCCGCGGCCCTCTCCCTGGCGGGCACGGAAGGGGCCAAGGTTCGGGCTTCGCTCACCGCCCGGGCCGCCGCCATGCGCCAACGCAGCGGCGCCGAGTCCGAGGGCAGAGCCAACGCCGCCACGGAACGGATGGCCATGCCCGGTGTGCTCATGGCCTTCGGCTTCATCGTCTTCATCTTCTATCCCGCCCTGACCCAGATCACGAACTCGCTGTGACGAAGCGTCGACCCCAGAAGGGAAGCCCCGATGCCTCTGCTGAACTCGCTGTTAACCCGCGCTCGGTCCTTGCTCCACAGCCTTGCCGCCGACGACCGCGGAATGACCACGGAGGAAGTCATCTGGATCGCGGGTCTCTCCGTGCTCGCCATCACCGTCGTCACCATCTTCGGCCCGGAGATAATCGCCGCAGCGAGGAACGTGAACTTCTCTGTGACGCCATGACGCTCACCACAGCCAGGCAGCCACGGTGTGTACGTCGAGCGGACGGCACTGGCGCTCGCCTGTCGCGAGGCGAGGGCGGAGCGGTCACCACCGAGATGGTGATCGTCATGCCGGTACTGCTCACCCTGGTGCTGCTGCTCGCGCAGGCCACCGTCTGGTGGCACGCCGTCCATATTGCCCAGGCCGCCTCCGCCCAGGCCCTTTCCGTCACCCGAGTACAGGACGGAACCGCCGCGCGCGGCCAGGACGAAGCCCAGCGCGTTCTCGACCAAGTCGGCCGCGGACCGCTTCGCGGCGCCCACGTCACCGTCATCCGCACGGCCGACCGCGCGGAGGTCGATGTCAACGGCACCGCCACCAGCGTCGTCCCGTTCCTGCACCTGCCTGTCCGTACCCACGCGGCGGGCCCCGTCGAGCGGTTCCGTCCAAACACCGAGGCCGGACCATGACGAAGCCCTTGCGCACCGCTGGTGCGCGCTCGGGCGAGGGGCGTTCGCCGCGTGCCGTCCGTCAGGTTCCCCAACTGCGCGCTGACGCAAGGGGATCCGTGACGGTCGAGCTGGTGACCATCACGCCGGTGCTGATCCTGATGCTCTGGTTCCTCGTCTACTGCGGACGACTGTCCGACACCCGACTCCAGATCGAGGACGCCGCCCACCAGGCCGCCCGCGCAGCCACCTTGGACCGAAGCCGGCCGGCCGCCGCGGCCGACGCCCGAGCTACGGCAGCCTCCGCCCTCAGCGACGCCGGCATCACCTGCCAGGTCCTGTCCGTCACCGTTCACGGCACCCTTCAAGCGGGATCCACCGTCAGGGTCGCCGTCTCCTGCACGGTAGGTCTGCAGGACCTGGCTCTGCTCCAGGTGCCAGGCACGACGACCCTCACCGCCGAGTTCGTATCGCCAGTGGACGTCTACCGCTCCAACACCACCGCTGCGGGAGGAGACACCCTGTGACAGGTCGGTACGGTCTCCCGAACCATCTGCGCCGCCTTGCCAGTGACCAGAACGGCCAGGCCACACCGTTCGTCCTGATCCTCGCGGTCGCGATCGTGATGTTCGCGGGCCTCCTCCTGGACGGCGGTCTCGCCCTGGCCGCCAAGGTCCGGGCCATCGGAGAGGCCCAAGAAGCAGCCCGTGCCGGAGCTCAGGCCCTGGACCTCGCCGCGTACCGCAGCTCCGGGACCGTGCGTCTCGTCCCCGGACAGGCCCGCACTCTGGCTCGCACCTACCTCGCCTCCACCGGCGACAGGGGCACTGTCACCGTCGCGGGAGACACGGTCACGGTGACGGTCACCGCTCACCAACAGACCCAGCTCCTCGGCCTGTTGGGCATTGACTCCTTGACGGTGACGAGCACCGGCTCCGCTCATCCGGCCCGGGGCATCACCGCCCCTGAACCCTGATAAGGCCCTGGCCATGCGCGTACGCGAACGACCTACCCGCCCTCGCCCGGGCCGCCGGGGTACCGGCCGATTGCGGCGGGGCGCCGACTTGGTGTGCGGTCTGCTCGCCGCTTCGGTGCTGACCGCCCTGGTCGTCGGGACTCCCTGGGGGTTGGCTCTCTATATTGGCTGGCCGTTCCCACGCCACTTTCTGACCTTGGCCGAGATCGAAGCGGTCCTGCTCGCCCCGATGAGCACCAACTTCCTGCTCCACGCCCTCGCGTGCATTCTCTGGGCAGTCTGGGCGGCCTTCGCCGTCGATGTCGCACGCACCACTGCGGACGAGATCCGAGCCGTACCCCGACCAACCGTCCCCCACGTTGGCCCGCTGAACGCCGTGGCCGCCGCGCTCGTCGGAACTATCATCCTGGCCTTGATCTCTCAGCGCCCCACAGCGGCTGCCCCGCCGACCCCACACACGACGCGTACGGTCGCCACAACGGCGATAGCCCCAACGTCGTTGTCTGCGAACCTAGTTGGTGTTTCCGTGTCTGTCGGTGCCTCAGATGACAGGCACCTCCGCACCAGCCGGACTTCGGGCACCGTTGAAGTCGAGCCGCCACGCGCCGGCATCTACGACAGTCTGTGGCGTATCGCCGTACGCACCCTCGGCGACGGGAGCCGCTGGCCCGAGATCTACGCTCTCAACCGTGGCCGCCCCCAACTCGACGGACGAAGTCTGGTCAACCCCAACCTGATCCGCCCCGGTTGGATCCTCCGCTTACCCAACGACTCATCCGGCTCGGGTAGTTACGACCCTGGTCATCGCAAACCGGCTGGCCCGGCGCCCTCATATCCCCCCAGTACCAGCATCCCCACCGCGCCGAACCCCTCGCTATCCTCCGACACGTCCCCGCCCCCGAGCGCACATCAGCACAGCGCAACACCGGCAGTGCCTTCATCTCCGGCGGCGCAGTCACCGTCCCTCCCTACGAAGGACTTTCACCGCCGGCCCGGCATCAACCTGCCTACGGGAGCGTTCGTTGGCGTCGGCTTCGCTGCGGTGATCGCTGCGGTCCTGCTCGTTGTCCGACGCCGTCACCGAGTGCGCTACCGCCCCGGCAACGGTGAACGAGACGACCTGACCATCGCCCCTGTCGTACGTGCACTGCGCCTCGCTTACGACGATGCAACACGCGCCGACGACGAGGCTCAGCCCGATGGCACTGACCCACCACACTCTCGCTTGGCCTCTTCGCAGACCCACTTGCCGACCTGCGGGAATCCCGCAGCGCCTGTACTGCCATCAAGGGACGATCGAGTCATCGGCGTCAGAGACGGACAGGAGCTTGCCTGGAACCTTGCCCGAACACGGGGTCTCGGTCTCACAGGTCCAGGAGCGCTCGACGCCGTTCGTGCCCTGTTGATTGCCTTGTTGGCCGAGTCGAGTCACCCGGCCGAGAGTCCAGTGGAACTCCTCATTCCGGCGTCGGATGCTGATCGGTTGCTCGGGGAGCGACCCGGTGCCTCCGCCCGTCTGCACGTCGTGGACGATCTCGACGCGGCCCTGGACCGGATGGAGGGGGAACTTCTGACGCGTACTCGGAGCGGCATGAACGTGAAATCCGCAACGGATGACGTCGGTCCACCCCTAAGCGACCTGGTACTCATCGCGACTCCAGACTCACGAGCGGACCCCCGCCTACAGGCCATTCTTGAGAACGGCTCCACGATCGGCATGGTCGGAATCCTGCTCGGCCAATGGAGGCCAGGAACAGCTGCTCGTGTCGGTCCGGATGGCACTGTGACAGCGGCCAGCCTGCACGCCGAGGGCAGGTTGATCGGCTCCAGACTCTTCACCCTGCCGACGAGCGATGCCCGGGCGGTACTGGAGGTGCTCTTGGAGGCGGAGCCCGAGGCCTCGCCCACTACGGCACCATCCCCGTCGGCTTTACCCGAGGAGCCGAAGGCCGCGACGGCCTCGTCTCCGTCAAGTCCTTCTGAGGTCGACGATGCCGCTCGCTCAGTCCCGGTGTCGTCACCACAGCCTCACGGGGCACACACGGCTGCTCATGGACAAGGCCCCACGGACTCAAAGCCGTTACACCTCGTCGTCCTCGGAGACGTACGTCTCACACATCACCGAGGGGACAGCCACGAGCACTCCGACCTCAGCCGTGCCCTCACACCCAAACAACGGGAAATCCTCGCCTACTTGGCCCTTCACCGTGAGGGTGCTCGACGCGAGGCGCTTGTCGCGGACATCTGGCCCGAGGCGCCTCAACAACGCCCGTACAACAGCTTCCACGCGACCTTGAGTCAGCTCCGACGAGCCCTGCGTACAGCGACTCAGGACACGGTCGCGGACGTGACACTCCACGAGGACGGACGCTACTCCCTTGACGCTCCCCGCATCACGGTCGATCTGTGGCAACTGATGGACACCTTGCCAGCCAGCCGCCAGGGCACGAGCGGATATGGCAATGAGACCTCTGTGGAACGGGCGGTCGACCTCTATACCGGCGACTTCGCTGTCGACCTCACCGCAGAGTGGACCGAGGCGCCGCGCGAGGCACTCCGACGCGATGTTCTGGACGCAGTCAGCGCCCTCGTGCGCATGCTCCGGGACGGCGAACCAGACCGGGCCCTGGCCTTGTTGGAGCGGGTACGCAGGATCGATACCTACAACGAGGCCATCTACCGCGACATCGCCCGTTTCCAGGCTCACCTCGGGCGGCACGATGCCGTCCCGCGCACGCTCAATCTGCTGACAACGACCCTTGCCAGTATCGATGAGCAGCCCAGCCGGGAGACTAGAGCCCTCTTCGTGGCGCTCCAACGACGCGAGGCCGACGAGTGGGGGAGCAGCAACGAGGGGATCGCGTAGTGGCGGTTCGCGTACAGGCATTCAACGATTCGGATCTGCCGCATGTCGCCGTTGCCTGGCGCGATCGAGTAGGTCACGATGAGCGTCGGCCCACACCACCAACTCACCCGCTCCGGCGATTAACTCCCTTGCAGCCAGCGACAGTTCGTATGTTGCGCGGTACGGAAAATCAAGTTCGCGGGTGCGAGTGACCAGTTCACCTTGCTCCAAGCGTCGAAGCGTCCGGTTCAACGGACTGTCCTGAAGGCGGCGATGCTTCCTCCGGGGCCATCCCGTGTCGATTTCTTCGGCGCGAATGCTGTTAAGGATGTTTGTGTACTGGAGCGGACCTGCGTGCAGAGCCATGAGCACGTCCCATGTCCACTCCCCACTCATCAAATGGCGGACGTTGTGAATGGCGCGTAGTAGGTGGCCGTCCTCGGGCGTCAGTGAAGAAAAGGAGGGCTGCTGCTTCAGGCCCTCTCCAAGTCCGCCAGCGGGACCTATCCGATGGCCATTTGAAACTCGGCGGAGCCACCGACTTCTATGATCGGGCACAAGTCACCCCTTTGGGAGATTCGCGGCACGGTGAAGCCGTGCCGCAGCACTGGTACCTCTGGGATACACCCACGTACCGACGTCACTTCAAGGTGAGTGGCCGAGGCCGGCGGGAAACGCACTTCGGCCGTCACTGCTTGCGAGCGACTCCTACATAGAGCGGTTGCTCATCGCGAATACGCATCTCCGCGTTGGGATGCCATCGCGTCGACAACACAACACCCGGTTCGCAGATCTCAAGTCCCTCGAAGAACCCCGCAACCTCCTTGTAGGACCTTGCCTTGACGGTAGTGCCACCTGCCCGGTAGATGGCATCGACGCGGTCCCAGATTTCGGGGTTGAATTCCCAAGTGACATGAGAGAGTACGAGGTAGCTGCCCGGAACCATGGGTTCCAGAAGCCTGTTGACGATCTGGTAGGGATCTTGCTCATCGGTCACGAACTGCATGAGCGCGACCACTGACAAGCCGATCGGCTGACTGAAGTCCAATTGTTCCCGCGCGTACGACAGGATGGCCTCAGGTTTCAGGACGTCGGCGTGAATATATGCGGTCCGTCCCTCGGGCGTTCCTCGAAGCAGTGCTTCAGCATGCCGGAGGACGATTGGGTCGTTGTCCACATACACGACACGAGAACTCGGGGTGATGCTCTGAACGATCTGGTGGAGGTTCGGCTCGGTGGGAATTCCCGTTCCCACATCGAGAAACTGAGTTACTCCGTGATCGGCGAGAAAACGGGCGGCTCGGTTCATGAACTCACGGTTAGTCATGGCTGTTTCCCTGACGCCAGGGAAGAGCTTCACGATCTTCTGGGCCGCAGCTACATCAGCGGCATAGTGGTCCTTCCCGCCGAGGAACCAGTCGTACAAGCGGGCCGAGTGAGGCACGCTCGTATCGATGTCGTCCGCGTTGAATCCGCTGTCGGTCACTTCAGCTCTCCACTGCCGTGTGGGTGTAAGTGGTCCACTCTCTTGAGCATCGACGCCTCACGCAACCAGGAAGTCCGCCGAGCCAGCTTTGGTGGCTCGGATGAGCTGGGTTATCTCGGAAGAAGTCAAAATAAAGGCAGGTCCATCAGGATCAGTGGACTGCCTCAAGGCGATGTGCCCATTCGCCAGTTGCTTGGCTTCAACACAGTTTCCGTTGTTGCTACCGCTCCAAGGGCTGTGCCAGCCCTCGGATCCCAACTCCTTGGCGGCGTGTTTGGCGTGCGTCATGCGTCTAGCTCCTTGCGGGCATCCAGGAGGAACTCCCTGGTACGTGCCTTAGACATTGCTTGGGCGCTCATTCGGTCGAATACCTCGCGATGCAGCGAGACTTCTTCCTCATTCTCGGTGTAACTGGCGTTACTCAGATTGTCGATGCCTACGATGTCCGGGAAATCCATCATCGGGAACCGGAAGATGGTGCAGGGCCCGAATGCCCCAGGGTGCAGTCCCGCACCGAACGCAAGGACCTGGATCGTGACATTCGGAAGGTCCATCGCCTCAACCAGGCGACCGATTTGGGCCCGCATCACCGTGGGCTCGCCGGCGGGACGTCGTAGCACCGTCTCTTCCATGATGATCCAGAGCTGCGGTGGTGGCGGATCCTGTCGAGTGAGCAGCGCCTGGCGCTCCATTCGCAGAGCGACGCGGCGCTCCAGCTCTGCCGGCTTCGGGCGGGGCCGGTTGAGCGACAGGACAGCCTGTGCGTAGTCCTCGGTCTGGAGTAGGCCTGGGACGACGTGGGGTTCGTAACCACGGATGTGGGATGCCGAGTTCTCAAGACTGACGTGAACCCCGAACCAGTCCGGCAACGCGTCGCGGTAACTCTGCCACCAGCCGGGTTCGTTGGCCTGGTCAGTGAGAGTGAGGAACTGCTCCACCTCGGACTGCTTGACGCCGTACAGCTCCAACAGCGCCTTGACCGTAGCCCACTTGAGGGCGACCTTGGCCTGCTCCATCCTGATGACCGTTGTGTGCGCGATACGCAGACTGGCACCGACATCTTGTGCTGATAGCTCGGCGGCCCGCCGGAGTTCTTGAAGTCGCCTGCCGAGCACCATCTGCAGCACTGTGGGGGCAGACCGCGGTGCGCTCACGTCGCATGCCTCCTTGAAGCCCCGGTCGCCCGTCAGTGTGCCACGACCCTCGCAACACGGACAGAGCGCACATCAAAACTGTGCACTGTGCAAAGTGAGGGGTTGCAAGTGCCTTACGGTGCGCGCATAGTGACGGGGTGGCCAAGTTCACCCGTGTTCCACGGCAGTTGCCGGCCTTGCCGGGCAGAGGCGCCCTGCCACCGGGTGGGCCCGCTCTGGATGCCGTGCGTCTCGCATGCGTCGCGTCACCGTGCACATGAGTCCCAACCCAGGTGATCGCGTCACCGCTGACCCTGATGGGCCTTGGATTTGACGGCCCATCAGTGATCCAGCAACCTCCACGGGATTCGTAACGGATGGTCGCTCCCCGGCATTCGTCCCACGTTAGGAATCAGTCGTGGCCTCGACCGACGCCGCCCCAACGGGAGCCTTACCTCTCGTACTTGACGCGGCTGCACATCGGATTTCCTTCGCCCTGAGAGCTGATGTAGCGGCGGTGGGTGAGGCTCGCCACTGGGTGCGGCAACAACTCCAGGAATGGGGTATCGCCCCGGACAGCGTCGATACGGCTGTCCTTGTAGTGAGCGAGCTGTTCACCAACGCCGTGGTCCACACGAGCAGTGAGATCATTACGTGTGCTGTGGGCGCCACGCCGGACCAGTTGCTGATCGAGGTAGTGGACGACGGCACCGGGCAATCGAGACCCAGTCCTCAACGAGCCTGTCCTCAAGACGAGGACGGCCGCGGGCTGATGCTCGTCAAAGCCGTGTCGCAACGTTGGGGTGCGAGTCCGACGGGAGTCGGGGGTGGGCAGGTTGTGTGGGCCGTCCTGCGTCTGGTGCGGGCATGAACGAGCAGTATCAGGACTCGGCGATCCACATCGGTAACCGCCCTCCTCTGGACGGGAGTTGGGCGCGTGGCCCAACTTCCGCGAACCCCACCCCGCAGGGACGTACGCGCACCGCGACGACTATTGCAGCGACCGATGGAGCGCACTGACGATGGATGCCGACTTAGAAGTCATCTCATTTGGTGAGTCTGCGGTAGCAGATCAAGGTGCAGGCGATGCTGGTGAAGGCGAGGAAGTGGTCGGCTTTGCGTTCGTAGCGGCGGTGCAGGCGTCGGCATCCGGCGAGCCA
>Ga0307510_10011956_pt1 | contig 10290 bp, 10 predicted proteins | sample 12_EM_MG_FD_207224 | JGI IMG/M metagenome (GOLD analysis project Ga0307510, IMG submission 207224) | Populus trichocarpa ectomycorrhiza microbial communities from riparian zone in the Pacific Northwest, United States - 12_EM | ecosystem: Host-associated > Plants > Roots > Unclassified | place...
AATGCTTGAGAGCATGAATGATAGCCAGGAGTTCTTTGTCGTGGATTTCGTAGTTACGTTCGGCTGGCTGGAGGGACTTGGAGTAAAAAGCGACTGGGTGTGACCGTCCTAACGCGTCATCTTGTTCCAAAATTGAGCCCGTGGCATAGTCGCTGGCATCGGTAATCAGGGTGAATGGTTTGTCGTAGTCCAGTAGGATTAAGACCGGCGCGGAGGTGAGTGCGTGCTGTAATGCAGTGAATGCGGTTTCTTGTAAATGGGTCCATGCCCATGGTGTGTCCTTCTTCGTAAGGTCGAAGAGAGGTCGTGCCATTGTGGAGTAGTCTTGCACGAAACAACGGTAAAAGTTACAAAATCCTAGGAATTGCTGTATGTCCTTGACTTTCTTTGGTTTAGGCCAGTCTTGCACTGCCTTGAGTTTCACGGGGTCCATGCGTAGTTCGCCTTCGGAGATGATGAGTCCTAGGTATTCAACTGATGTTTGATTGAAAGAGCATTTGGCGGGTCGAAGGTAGAGGTCCAACTTGAGTAAAAGTTGGAAAACTTGGTGCGTCCAATAGACAAGTTCCGTGATCGTGGTGGCGTAGATAAGGATGTCGTTGAGATAGACGACTATGTGTCCTCCTTTGATTAATGGACCAAATTCTATGTCTATAAAGGTCTGAAATGTCGTGGGTGCATTGCATAGTCCGAAGGTCATGACTGTGGATTCGTATAATCCCATGGGTGTCTTGAAGGCCATTTTCCATTCATCGCCTTCATGTACTCGGATATTGTTATATCCCCATCGTATGTCTAACTTGGTGAAGAATTGCGCTCCCAATAATTTGTCGACGAGTTCGGGGATCAGAGGGATTGGAGCCGCATTCTTAACAGTAATCGCATTCAGTGGGCAATAGTCTTGTACTGGTCGTAGTTTGCCATCCTTCTTATCTATGAAGAAGAAGGAGCATGTGTGGGGTGCTTCGGATCGACGGAGTGTGCCTCTTTTTAGGCCATCTTCAATGTATTCTTTGAGGGCGACTTTCTCGATAGGTGTAAGACGATAAACTGTGGTTTTCTTCATTTCCATGCCTGGGAGAAGGTCTATCTTGTGATCCCACAGCTGGTGCTTGGGTAGTCGCTGTGCTTCTTCATCTGAGAAGACTTTGTCGTATCAACGGAATTCGGGGGGTATTTCGACATTCTTTGGTTGTTCTGCCTTGGCTAGAGTAGTTGACACTGTAGTTCGAGCGACTACCGGTTCGGGGTAATTATGCGCATGCCAATGCACACTCATGTAAGACACCATGGGTGAAACCACCGGTTCTGCTTGGATAGTAGTGTGCCTTGACACTAACTTGGAGGGCACCGTGGGCGTAACCACCGGTTCATATCTTCGTGTAATCGACACCGTGGGTGAAACCACTGGTTTGTATTTAGCCATATTGCGCTGTGACGCAACTATGCTTTTCTTGGAGGGTGACATCATGGGCGAAACCACTGATTCACTTGGTTGTATCATGTCGTTAAATTCTCCGTGCAGATGGGCCATAATGCATTGTGTTGGATCTATGCCCTGGTGGTTGGATTCGAGGAGATCATCGTAGTGGGCTTCCAATTCTTCTGTTGGAAGGAGTTGTGCAAGTTCCGACGTTTCGTCCAGATAATTCGGGTAACAAGAGGTGGGGCAGCGGTCGAGGCGTAAGTTGTTCTTTACCCAGTCTATCTGGGGGTTGTGTGCCCTGAACCAGTTGGTTCCTAGGAGTATGTCATGCCGTCCGATATTGGTTACGGCCATTTCTGTAGTTTCCTTGTGTTCTACGCCCATCTCCATTTGCAGGATGGCAGTATGGCGGATTGGTCCTTGTTTATTCATGGTTCCATCGACGTTTCTTGGGTAAATTGGTTTTGCGAGTGTAGTCATGGGGATCTTGTGTGCATTGATAAACGAGATATTACAGTAGACGCCTTCGGCTCCACTGTCGAGTATTGCATGAGCATCGATTTTTCTCCCGTGGCATACGATTCGAACTTTAACCCGTATTGACAGGGAGCGTATATTTCGAATCGTATCTACTGGTACATGGGGAGTCTTGGGTACTTGGAGATTTTGGAGATTGCTAGAATTACAACGGGATGGTGGTACAACTCTCACTGACAATGCAGCAGGAGAGTGTGCTAAAAAGACAAGTGATTGATGTGGGCCACATCAATGTCCAGGGGGTCCGTATTGAAGATGGACAGTGTCTTGAGAGTGGCGTCCATGACGTTCATGTCGATGATAGGCGCAAAACGATTGGTGGACAGTTTGTTTGCTTCCACATTATCATGGATACTCATTTTCTCCATGCTATCGTCCGGGATAGAGTCCATTTGACGTAATGAGGTCCCGGGGCGTTTGCCTAGATTGCAATTGGTGGCGACGTGTCCTGGTTTGCCGCAGTACATGCAGAGTTTCTCTCTGAAGCGGCGTTCCCTTTCTTCGGGGGAGAGCTTTCCTCGACGAAACGAGGTTCCACGACTATGTCCTCAAAATTGACCGCGTCCTTGTGTTGCATTTATTTCCGCGGTGGGTTCTTCTTCTTCAATTGATCGAATTCGAGGGGTAAAACGACCTCTTCCGCGTCCTCCTCCTGTGGAGGGTGTATAGGATCGTGGTGTGAACATGCGGAAGGAACGATCCAGGTCTCGGGCTTTATCGACGAGATCTGGGAGTGTGGCTGGCTGAGGTGATAGGGCAACTAGTTTCTGTTGGAGTGCCACGTTAATGCATCGCCTGAAAGCATACATCTTGGTATTGTCATCGACTCCAGATTGTCGAGCATGGTGGGTCCAATCTTGGTACCAGTCATTAAATTCTCGGTTGCCCATGTACGTATCATGCATCCCTTTAATAGCTTCTTGTTGGACTTGGGGAGGGATGAATTGTTTCTGAAAAGCAGCCTGGAATTGGATCCATGTCCCATAATTGGTTGGATTGGCTGCTAATGCGTCAGCAATGTGGTTGCTGGCCCAATCTCCTCCACAAGTACCAGCTTTGAAATTGGTCAATGCCGCTGGTACTTTCTTGTCGTCAGTATTGTAGACTGTGTTATTCATTGTATAATAATTGGCCAGGGTGTTCCAAAAGGCTTGGGCCTTTGTTGGGTTCCCATCATAGGGATCAGGGGTATTTCCCAAGAGTTTGGGAGTCGCGACGTTTCCTGCCATGATAACTGGGGGTGGGGGTGGTGCTGGGGGACTAGGTGGTCTCTGGGGTGGGCCTGTTCTTCCTGAACGTGAACATGGCCGGTGAGGAGGGATCTGCGGTGGTATTCCCTTGGGGTTTGCCTTCAGTACAGGTGGTGTTTCTGGCTGGGTTGCGGCGGGTACTGGAGTGGTTTGCGGGGGTCTCGAAGAGCTGGCAAAGGTTTGGGGTAAAGGTTCTTCCTTTGCTTTGCCTTTGGACACAGGTGGAGTAGGAAGTGAACTTTCTTCTGGTATTGAAAGTTTGGAGCTTCCAGGAAGCATACTTGTTGGACGGGATGGGGTTCCTTGGGGACTTGGGGTACTGGGGCAACTGGTGAGTTTCTGGAGAGTAGCAATGATCCTTGTTTCAGCTTCCTGTAGTAGGTTGCTAACGTTGAGTGTGTCTTCGTCAGTGGAGGATTTACTGTGTGTAGATTCTTCGTTGGATTCTGCGTTATCCGATTCTTCAGATTTATCGCTTTCTTCTTTCTCAAATTCCCCAGGGATAGAGGGTTTGGCTTCTTCTGCTTCAGAAGTACTAGGACTTTGGAAATGTACCTTTCGGTTGTTGAGGTATTTCCACTCGGGGTATAGTGTATCCCACTTGATTTGCTTGCTGTTGTAGGTAGCGGTTTGTAGTACAAAGTCAAAGTTTTCAACTTTGTCAAGGTGTGAAATGAGGAATCAAAATTTCCTTGTGATGAGTTCTGAGTTATCTGAAGTAAACTTCCAGGTAGTTCCTATTCCTTTACACCAGATGGCTGGTTCTTGAAAACGGGCAAAGAGACACCTTGTGTGTTTATGGTTTGTAGCAAAGGCGTTAGTGGCGTAGACTGGTATATATGCTTGTTCTTCTTCTGTAAGTTCTAGTTGGTCTTCGGTTGGAAAGTTATCAAGGATAGTTTGCCAAGAGGTCATGCAAGGGTGACCATGTAACTGGGGTTATCCCAACTATAGAAAATCGTACACACTTTAACCAGACAAGGAGTTCTAGTATCACTATGATGGGTAATGCCTCTATAATCTTCTAGAATACCGTTGATGGTGATCGAAGTACGGTATTTCCAAAAGAACTTATTAAAGGCCCCGATGTGCGGAGTGATAGTCTGTAACTCTGTCAAGGGGTGGCTAATATGTTTCTCAGTATGATTCTGTAGAAGGAACAAACAATGTTGCTTGAAGATATGGAGCTCTGTGCGATTTCTTGTAGGGGCAGTGACACCGAGATAGATAACTTCCAGTAGATAGATCTGTGATGTGGCTCCAACTAGATCCGAATTTCCTGAGACGCTGGTATTGTGACTATGGGGAGTAGGGGGCAGTGGTTGTTCGATTCTTGGTAATGTGTTATATGGCCCGTGTAGGACTTCTTGGATGTGATGTGTTACTGGTACCATGAAAGGATTCGGGGGTGGGGTTGGTTCCCTATAAACTTGGGGAGAGGGAACAGGCTGGGGTCGTCAGTCGACAAAGTTCTGGGTGTGACGAAGTCTGTGTCTTCCTCTTTCATTAGAGGGTATGAAGTGTCCTTGTTCCTGGGCTGGGGCTGAGTGATTTCTCCAGCTACGTGGACTGGCCAGGTTGTCGGTTGTAATGGAGACCTTCTATAGGTCCTGCTCTGAAAAATCGGGGGTCCCAGAGGTGGATTCCAAGTGGGGTGGGGGGAGTTCCGGGGTAACAGCTATCGCAACAACAAAGGTCAATTCCGCAGAAACAAAGATCCGGGTTGTCGTTCGAAAAGGTGATCTCTTGGGCACGCCGATATACCGACTCAGGTGTGCTTGGGGGACTGGATTGAGGGGTACCAACCAGAGTGGGGGGTAATGTACTGTCCACGCTGTCGTGATAGGATGAATCGAGCGAGAGAAGATCTGGTTCCAAGAGGATACGCTGGAAACGTTCCAGGTATTCGGTGTCTCTTCCCTGGGTATTTGGCTGGGTGATGGGGAGGGTAAAGTGGGAAGGGGGGTCGATGAGACTAGTGTGGGGGGTAAGGAGATCTGTGGTCCAGGCGCGGTTGTTCCACTGATAGGTAAGGATTCGTTCGTCGCTGTAGATGAACTGGTACAAGTTAGTTGAAGTGAATTCTCCGCTTGTCGCAAGCGGTACTCGCGCCCCCCAGGCTCAGCTACAAACCCGTAACTTCAGTACCACATGACCGTGGGAACATATCACATGACCCTACACGTGACCCATCACGTGACCCCTTCGCCATTCGTACATCACATGACTTATCAGCACATGATCCTGGGAACCTACGACCCCATGACCCTGGGAAGATAACACATGACCTATCAAGAAATTGGTCATCAACAACGTCACCTGACAAGACGCGCTTTGGACGCGCGTCTAACCCGTTGATCAACACATGGCAGATCGTGGGAACGATCAACAAGACGCGTCCACTAAACAATCAATAAATACGCAATGCGACTCGATCAATAAAGACACAACTCATTAGGGCTAGACCCTAATCGAGATGTATAATGTAATCCGCAGTTACTGCACATTGACTGCGCAGTCCCCCGTTACCTGTAATTGTACCTACCCTAAACTGCGCACAGACCACCCTGTATTAGTATATAAGACCTACGAATTTAGGTGAACAGTCCTTAGACTGTTCTCTTGTCAATCCCCCACACTGGAGCCTTTCAAAGCTCCTTCACCATCAGCAGCTCGCCCGTCATCCTCTACAGTCTACTCCGTCCCACCTCTTCTCGCCTTTTGCCTCTTCCTCCTCAACATCTCTTTGCTGCTCCTTTGGATCAGTCACCTTCAACTCCGCACCGTCGTCGAGTCTCGCTACCCATAAAGTAGTGAGTTCCCGACACCGCTTGGGTTTGTCTGGAGTCGAATTTCGTTAAATTCCACTTCAACTTTGGTTTCCAACACATGAAATCTAGATAGAAATCTGATTCTATGTCTGGCTTGGATCTGCGTGATAATTTCCGGCCTGTGTGACAGGACGAAGTAGTGCCAGAAAAAGGTTTCGTTGTAGAACAAGGAGATCTGGGTGGCTGGGGATTGGTCGAAGTTATGAGCGCCTGAGAGTTGCCAATATGCTGTGCAACGTCTTGCTGCGTTAAGGATGTCAACAAGTTGGTAGTCAATGTAATGATAAAAGTGTTGAGCGCTGAAGAGCCAACCAAAGGGAAGAATGTCTAAGAGGTCTTGAGGAACCAAGTGATGTTCGCTCCAATATGTAAGTTGGACTTGTTCCTGGAGATTGGCGATCCTTGAGTAAGTTTGCCTTAAGATTTCTTCACGGAAATTTGCCACTTAAGACAAACAATGAAAAAGAGTTGAATAAACCTCTGATTTATTTACACCAAATAAGTCCTTTGTAACTTACTAATAAGTATTACAAAGGGTTCTCAGAGGGGGGTGTTATAAAATCAAAAGGTTTAGCAGGGACAGGAGGAGTGGGTACGAAACAAGAAAGCTGGGGGTCTGTACGTAATAAGTCCGTAATCCGGGTGCTACGATTAACAAAAAGAATCCCCTGTTCGACAAATTGTAAGTGTCCACAGAGGATGGCTGTACAACCGTCTAAAAAGTCGTAGGCAACGAGGGGGACGAGGGCTCCTTCGAAGTGAGCAAGCCAAGTGGGAGGAAAGCGGGAGAAAACAAACTTAATTGAGTCCAAAAAGGTGGTCTTGATGTAACCAAAGGGGAACTTGGGGGACCACAGGTGCTTGCCTACTTTGGCACAGATGTGGACCAGGGGAAGGGCGCCGTTGGAGTGGATGTGGATGGAGTGGTGGGCGTCAGCGCGGAAAGGGGTGACGAAGTACGGGGGTGCGTTAGTGTTGAGGTCTTGGGCCCGGGGGATGTGGTTGAGGAATTGGCTGTTGACAAGTTCCTCGGACGAGAACCAAATGTGACGACCCTGCTTGTAGTGTACCATGTACTGATGAGGGTGTCCGTCGGCAGGGAGGCAAGGCGGGGCGGCGAAGAGATACTCGAAGGGGCCGACGTCGATTGTCGGGTAAAATACCAGGATAGGGAGAGGAGCGGGTGACGGCAGGGTGGGGGAAGCGAGCGCAGCGGCGGGGGCTGTAACGATGGACAGGGGAATGTTCTTGAGGGGGATGTCCTTGAATGATATATGGTCGATGAGGTCACCTGTGAGCTGAAGGTGGCTCCAACTATCTTGGGTGAGCGGGGGAAGGAGGGAGTCGAGTTCTGCTTGGGTGAGGCAGACGATGTGGGCGGCGGTTTCTTCTCCAAGTTGTTCGAGGTCAAACTCAGCGGCAGCACGAAGTGCCTCCTCAGTGGGCTCAGGAGTAGGTGGTGATGGAGAGCGGACCACGTAGGGGTCGATATCAATGGGGGTGGGTTCGAGGGTGTCCGGGTTGACGAGGGTGATGCCGGCGCTAGCGGACAAGGTGGAGTATTGTGGGGACTGTGGGATATATACGTCATAGGGGCCGGGACCAGTGGGTTTGAGGAAGGGGAAGCCAGGGACGACGAACTCAAAGAGGAGCTCAGGACTGGTGGCAATGGTGGGCGACCAGGGGATGACAGGGGACGATGTAGACGTGGGGGGGTACTGGAGACGGGGGCTTCCGGGACTTGGGTAATTCCAAGTGTTGTGGGGACTGTTGAGGACGTTGTTGACGACCTCAAGGGCAGCGGCGGAGTTCTCCTGGTAGACGGCGTTCAAGTCAGACCAAGAGGCGATGGAGAGGGAAGGTAAGGACACTTCCAAACAGTCAGCTTCAACTTTTAAGAGACTGTTCTAATGTCGGGAACTCACTACTTTATGGGTAGCAAGACTCGATGATGGTGTGGAGTTGAAGGTGACTGATCCAAAGGAGCAGCAAAGAGACGTTGAGGAGGAAGAGGCAAAAGGCAAGGAGAGGCGGGACAGAGTAGACTGCAGAGGACGACGGGCGAGCTGCTGACGGTGAGGGAGCTTTGAAAGGCTCCAGTGTGGGGGATTGACAAGAGAACAGTCTAAGGACTGTTCACCTAAATTCGTAGGTCTTATATACTAATACAGGGTGGTCTGTGCGCAGTTTAGGGTAGGTACAATTACAGGTAACGGGGGACTGTGCAGTCGATGCGCAGTAACTGCGGATTACATTATACATCTCGATTAGGGTCTAGCCCTAATGAGTCGTGTCTTTGTTGATCGAGTCGCGTTGTGTGTTCGTTGATTGTTTAGTAGACATGTCTTGTTGATCGTTCCCACGATCTGCCATGTGTTGATCAACGGGTTAGACGCGCGTCCAAAGCGCGTCCTGTCAGGTGATGTTGTTGATGACCAATTCCTTGATAGGTCATGTGTTATCTTTCCAGGGTCACGGGGTCGTAGGTTCCCAGGGTCATGTGCTGATAAGTCACGTGATGTACGAATGGCGAAGGGGTCACATGATGAGTCACATGTAGGGTCATGTGATATGTTCCCACAGTCACGTGGTACTGAAGTTACGGGTTTGTAGCTGAGACTGGGGGGCGTGAGTACCACTCGCGACAACATGTGCTGTTGTCTAGCTTGGAAGATGCCTATAAAGTGCAGGTTTTGCATCAGCCCATCCTTGTGTGACTTGAGATGTGTTTTGATACGATCCAGGTCTGTTGAATTTTGCAGTTGAGGAGCTTGACTTGCTCAAGGCATTGAAAACCACTGTAGTGTACTATTACACCACTGCACACCATGCACTATGGAGCATGCTTCAATGACATCACATGGCTGCCTTCCATCTTCAAAGTCCGTACTGGCAGACTCAGCAGGCGTGACAAGACATGATTGCCTCCAAAGCATGGGAAACTTCAAAGAATGGGTTTCTCATCTGCAAAATTAGATTTTGGGCACTGGAATAACATAGAATGACTATTTGAAGTAGTATCTAGGATGTAGGAGACAGGGAAGTGGTGTAAGGCTGGTACATGCACTAGGCTCAGAAACGAGTGAAACCACACCACACAGCCATATTTCTGAGCCGTAGCCCACCTTATCGATCCTGTGAGTCTGTTCCCTGTATGTGCTGATGAACATGTGATCTAGCCTCTCAGATTGGCCCATACCAACGCGCTCAAACCCAAAGTCAACCACCTCATCTCCATGTGCCCACCTTCTCCTCTCACGCCGTATTCCCCTCCCATCCTCTCCATTTCCACCCTTGTCATCAAGTGATCGCAGCCATCCCTCAAATAGTCAAGCTGCTTTCTTTGTCGAAGAACCATCGGATCGCCTATACTGGGTTGGCCAACATCAAGACCTGGACTCATCACCGCCACATGCTGTATGCGCCTCGCGCTGCCCTTGCCAACTGCCCTGGTCTCCTCAAAATAGGAAGGAATGTTAGATGTACATAGGATCGTTGGCTTTGTTTTCGTATGCTCTCCACTTCTGCTCCGTCTTAGATTCGCCTGCTTGCCATGCCTGGTTTCCTCTTTAGATTTAGACCTTCTCTGCAACCATTCCTCTTGCTCTTGCATTCGTACCCAACGTCGTGCACCTTGCGACCATTCAAATATTTTCTCTTTTCTCCGGACACCGGTTCAACTAGTCTACGACACTGTGTGGTCTGTCACCGGCAGTATCTCATAGTGTTTGTCTTTATCTCATTTTTCTTCTTACTTATCTTTTGTGCGTAGAATATCTTGTGTCATACTGTCCTTGTCCATGCATATAAATACCCCCGTGTCTGGCCCATCAAAAGGTCAGGCAATAGCGGCCCCATCTCCTCTCTTCTTATTTTCTGTGTGCTTGTCTGTGCGACGATTGCAAACCTGCTGCGCCGCAACCGTCTTTCTGAACTCTTTTCCTCTTGTCTTGTTATCTTCGCTTCTGTCAACATCATCTCCTTCATTGCCAACCATCGCCGTCACCATCGCACCGCCATCCCTCTCGCTCTCCCTCAAACTCGTCATCTGCCTTCACCATCCCTTTTGCCATCTCTGACATCTTCAACTTTCACATATTGCCGTCTCATTTCATCAATGTTTCACAAGAATGCTAGTCAACATTGGTGTCAACATGCCAACATCTACGCTTCTCCCGTCCTCCTCATCTGCGTGTTCTTGCTAGTCGGGAATGCGGCCTCTCTTTCTCACACACCATCTCATCTG
>Ga0307510_10011957_pt1 | contig 10290 bp, 7 predicted proteins | sample 12_EM_MG_FD_207224 | JGI IMG/M metagenome (GOLD analysis project Ga0307510, IMG submission 207224) | Populus trichocarpa ectomycorrhiza microbial communities from riparian zone in the Pacific Northwest, United States - 12_EM | ecosystem: Host-associated > Plants > Roots > Unclassified | place...
TATAGTAGGCCCCTAGGGAGACCTTTTATACATCTATTGACATAGGATGATGAGTATTTATGGTATGAATAAGTCATGTCCTAAAAAAAGAAAGCCCATAGTCATAGATCTCTGAGATCTATTGGACTTAACATATAGCTAAACTCAAATGAGATGGGTCTGATAGTCCCTCAAACCCACAGTACCTTGGGTTCAACTCACGACTAAACCCAAATACATTGGGTCTGACACTTTTCTAGACCCATGATGTCTTGGGTTTACCTCAAGGTTGAACCCAAGTATATTGGATTTGTCAACATACTAGATTCATGGTGCCTTAGGTTCACCTAAAGGATAAACCTAAATATATTAGGTCTGATAATTTGTCAGACCTATGTTACCCTGAGTTCACTTCAAGAGTGTACCCAAGTTTATTGGATCTAGCAGCACACCTAATTCATAGTACCTTGGGTTCACCCCAAGATTGAACCTAAGTATATTAGGTTTGATAGCATGCCAGACCCACAATACCTTAGGCTTAGCTCAAGGGTGAATCCAAGTGTATTATTTCCGACAACTTGCCTAACCTACGATGTCTTAGGTTCAGCTCAAAGGTGAACTCAAATGTATTGGGTTTGACAACTTGCCAGATCTAAGTACATAGCTACCAAACCTATATTAGGTTTCAACTTTCTTAAAGCACAAAAATAATTTATCAGAAATACAAACTCATTAGTTCATAAATTACCTTCCTTTTTTTCTCAGTAGCACCATGCTCTTCAACAATCTTTATAAGCTTTTTATAAGTTATAGTCCTTGGAATATTTTCGACATACAACCTCTTAGTAGCTTTCGAGGAAGGGTCTACTATAAAAACTAGTTTTGTTTCTTTCGCTGCTGTAAGGAGTTTTTTAGGGGCTTTAGGGTTTAGAATATTAGATAAATGTGTGAGTTTAAGGAAATGGTTAAAATTAGTTGCTAGTTAAAGGATTTGAAAGTGGGTTTTGACTAGTTTGTTGAAAGAGTTAGTTTTTAGATGTGGGTAATAGCGTAGTAAAATAAGATATTGTTGCTATTTTTTATTAGATATTTTTCTTTGTCGAATAGAAAGGAAGGAGAGGGTTTTGTAGTAGAGAGTAGAACTAACGGATAACATATCTTGTTAGTTGGGTGTCAGCTTACCAACTTGCCTTTGAAAGATTGGATTTTAATCTGGTACATGTTACATTTTTTTATTTGTTAATTTCAAAGTTAATTTCTCCTAGATTTCTCTTTAATTTGAAAAAATTCACATCAGTTTAATTCTTGGCTTTTAAAAATTAAATGAAGACTATGATATGATATGATATGATGATATTGCAACTTATGTTATTTAGTGGCTATGGTTATGAAAATGATTTTTTATTTTTATTTTTATTAATTTTTTATTACAAGAATAATAAATCCATTAGTGAATAAGTAAAATGAGCCTGACATATAATAATAGCATGTGTTTATTGTTTTAAGACATGTTTATTGTTTTAAGACATGAAAGATGAAAACAATGGAGATTTATGTTTATTTAGATGAAAATATAATTAGAGATATAAAATAGATATATTCATATGATAATTTATTGAATGAATTTATGTATTTTCAAAATAAAAAATACCGGAAAACATGTCTCATCTATTATCACTATCTATGTTTCTTATATCACAAAACAATAACTAATCATTATCAATTGATAAATATAATAACACTATTTAATATTAGAAAGATATATTTGTTTTTCTAACTTTTAAAATTTAAATAATGAAATTAGTATTTATCAAATTTATGTTGAAATATGTATTTAAAATTATTTAAAAATAAAATTTAATATTAATTGATTCACAAACTAATCTAAAAATAACCCTTACTATCAAATAAATATAAAACTAACAACACAATCCTAGATTCATGATTAAACTTTTTTAAAGGAAATTTTATAATAAAAAAAATACAAAAATTTCACTTGACAGAAGAATTATAAAATTTAAAATTATTAATTTTTTTAAAAATATATTTAATAAAAATAATTTCAATTGTGATTTTAAAAATATATATTTAATTAAAGCTGCTATAAGATGGATTTTTTCCATGCAAAATAAATAAATAAAACAAGTTTTAATAAAGAAAAAACATATTATTATAGATTTTATAAAATTAATATTTGAAACATAATTATATATATATATAATCAAACACAAAAATTATAACCTATTTGACTAACCAAATAATTCTTTTTATAATTAAAAAAATACATTTTATCCAAATAATTTCAAGACCAAACATCAGTAACAACACAGGCCCACCCAAGGGTAGAAATAAACCACACACAACCCGAGTCCAAGCCCGAAACCCAATTATCGGAATTAGGGTTTCTAGGGTTTTTTCTCTCACTGACACTCCCATTTCTCTTCCTATATAAAACGTCGCATATATAATTGCTCTAAATCCTCTCCACCAGGGTTTGTGGCCATTTTTCACATAGAGAGACCTCAATCGGAATCAATGGCTCCCAGGAAGACACCACAGGTAACCAGAAACCCAGATCTAGTCCGAGGAATCGGCAAGTACTCGAGGTCGCAGATGTACCACAAGAGAGGTTTGTGGGCTATCAAGGCCAAAAATGGCGGTGTTTTCCCTAAACATGCCCCTAAAGCTAAAGCCCCTACCTCTGCGGAGAAACCACCTAAGTTTTACCCAGCTGATGATGTCAAGAAGCCATTGCCTAACAAGCGCAAGCCGAAGCCCACCAAGCTCAGGTATCCACTTTTATCCATGTCGCTTTCTTTATGAATTCATTCTTTTGAGTTCTTAAATCTTTTAATCGATTTTGTAATTTTTCTTTTTGAGTATGCTTCTGTATTAGAATGGGGTTTTGGTCGTGTTTTCTATTGAATATTTCATTTTGAATTACAAGAGATTTATCGTGTGAGAAAGGCTGTTGATTTACAGATAGTTTTGGCTGCTAAATTCTTTGCAATGTGATTTAAGTAATGTTGTAATCTGTTATTTTATTTGCTTTTTATATGGTGTTGTAGGGATTGTATTACTCCTGGGACTGTGTTGATCATTCTTGCTGGAAGGTTCAAGGGCAAGAGAGTTGTGTTTCTCAAGCAACTGACTTCTGGGTTGCTTCTTGTCACTGGTTAGCTTGATTTTTTATTCCCTTTCATCATTTTTATGTTTTTTTCTTGTATGAAAGTGACATCTACCTGCTTAATTTATACTGACTGTCGTGCCGGTGCTTTAGTGGGCTTGTGCATTACTGTTTTTGTTGGGCGAAAGAAATTATTTTATTCATCATCTTAAAGCTAGTGACCTGAAATTTGGATCTGTGATTATGCTCGCATCAGTGCTTGGTTATTTACTTGGTTGATGTTCTATGCTGTTTTGAAATGGAAATTTAGTGATATGACTTGGCTTGGATGGTTTTGGATTTGTAAAATTTTGCGATATAATTTGTTTTGTAAGGTCTTGGACTTAGTATGCTGTTGTAATGTGGACGATTTTTTCTGTGGTTTTCCTGCTTAAAATTATGGTATTTGTTTCCTAATTGCTGCAGGACCATTTAAGATCAACGGTGTTCCTCTTAGGAGAGTCAACCAATCTTATTTGATTGCAACTTCCACCAAGGTTGACATCTCTGGGGTTAATGTGGAGAAGTTCGATGACAAATATTTTGCCAAGAAGGCTGAGAAGAAGAAGAAGAAAGGAGAGGGCAACTTCTTTGAGGGAGAGAAAGAGGTGGGTTTTGCAAGTGGTCATTAGTTAGATTTGGTTATGTTCTATTGTATTTTCTCATCTTGTCCATTCAGAAATTTATTATAATCTCATCCCATGTTACAGGGTGAGAATGCACTCCCACAAGAAAAGAAGGATGACCAGAAGTTAGTGGATGCGCAAGTCATTAAATCAATTGAGAGTGTTCCAGAATTGAAAGCATACTTGGGCGCAAGGTTTTCTCTCAAGGATGGAATGAAGCCTCACGAGCTTGTGTTTTAAAAGAAAAATTTAGGATCGTTTCTCTTGAGCTACTTTTTAATTGTATTTTGTTTGAACTTTATCTTAGCAGATGCACTCTTCTAGTGTTTTTGGCAATAGACAGTTACATGAACCTCGTATAAGGCAGCAATTGATTTTTGTTTCCCATTTTTCATTTCTTGGTGCAAGATTTTTCATGTTATTTGTTCATTAGAATTGTTAGTTGTGTAGCTTTTGCTGTTATTTTAGTGATTCTAAAACATCCCTTTTCCCTCGGGTTGTTAACATTTTTTGCTTCAGCTCAGCTCAGCTCAAGCTGAATGAAATAGTTGGGTACCTGGCACGGCTGCGCTTTTATCAATGAATTGTCCAAGGAAAGTGGATCAGAACTGAAAATTTCCCATGCATGAGACTAAGAAACAGCTCTAGTGGGCTGTGCATGTTTATCCATGATGTCAACGGTGGCTATTCAGGCAGCCTGTAGCTGCTTGATGACATTTTTTCTCGATTGAATGCTGGGAAGTTTCTTAGTTTGGAGTTGGATATTGGCATTTGATTTAAAGCTCAATTTCGCACTTCAATGTGATACTGTTCGGTTTCTAGAGGAACAATCTTTTCATAAATTAAAAAAATGAAGAAGAACGATCTCCTACCATTTGCCTTTACTCTGTTGGCTGGTTCTCTCTGTTTCTCCGCAGTTCCTTGTACCTTCCTAGGTGAACTCTTTCTTGGTTTTTTATAGCTTCTCGCTCAAAATCACAGTGCAAATTGGAAAGGAAGCCAATCAATTCCACTAGCTTTCTCGCAATGATAGCATGGCGAGTGGAAGTAGGAACAGGAGAGCAGAATTTCTGTTTGAGGGTATATAAATCAATCATAAAGATGCAGTTGGTACTTGGTATCCTATCTTTCATGGATATTTTTAAAAAATCAGTTTTAATATTAAATTTATTATATTTAGAATCGTAATTTGGAGATTTTTAAGATTAAATTCCATTTAAAATTTAATTTTTAATACTTAAAATAATTACAAATATAAAATTTCATTAAAATCTCAAAAATTTGAATTGTATTACTGTAAACAAAACACTCATTATAACTCGAACAAGAAGCGATTAGGGTAACGGAAAATAAGGAATTTGTTAAATTAGACCTCAAGCTCTACTTGCAGTATTACAGCAAGCTGTCCGTTCGAGCTGGCAATCTCTTGAAGAAATTGCTGGGCACAGAAGGTAGCTTGCTTCTAAACCTAGGATGCCGCAAATAATACAAACTAGCAACTAGAGCCACCACCCTGAAAGGAGTCACATAGAGCACCACAGCTGCACAAAGACAGAACACAATGAAAAGACTGGTTGCTCTTGGATCTCTCCAACTGAGTAGAGACTGAAATCTCTCCCCCTGTGTTGCTATGTCGCCCACTACAGTTTGGATCCTTCCTGCAACTCCTCTAAGCCTGTCATACCTCATTCGAACTATATCATGGGACTTAGAAGTTGGGAATGTGTCAAATTCTTCATCAAGTTCATCTGGGTGCACTGCTTCTGCCCATGAAAGTTTAGTGTCCATGTGAGGTGGATGCCTTGGTCGGAACCTGTAGTTCCATATTCCAATGAGGAACATGTAGAGAAAGAGAGTTGGGAGGATCAATTCTGGATACCAAATCAATATAAGAAAGAGGATATGAACCAACACTGATGTAATTGGGTTCCTCCAATGGCAAATGTCCCCAAACCAATGGCTCATAGAAAACAAACCAGAAACAAGTGACATGATTCTGAAGAAGTTGGCTTTGCTTCTTCTCATACTCCACGTGTGAGAATCCACATCTAACATGTACTCCACCACCTCTTTTCTCAGAGGTGGTTCGGCTCGGCCGAGCCTCACAGCTACGATATTCATGGCTTGGTATCTCAAATTGTCTACCTGATTGACTGTGAATGGATGCAAGTAGTGCATTTTAGGCAGCAAAGGATGCCCATAGACATATATCATGTTAGCTAGAGAGAGGGTGGTGAATCTAACTGCCAGTTGGAGCTCCCCCATTTTCTTCACACCGAGTGGGTGCAGAACAAGAAGTGGATAAGAATGAGTGTAAGTCCGATAAGCTTCTAGCGTTGACAGTCTAATTCTTACCTTTCCAATTCTTAAATCTCGTGCTGCATTTGCAGCAGTTGGTTTCTCGCCTCCTCCTAAATGGCAGTTGTCGAAAACTCCCAATGTTATCACTGTGCAGGGATCGTAAACTTCCCAAGTGTATTGCTCATTCCATTTTGGATTGAAAGTGTCAACGATTGTTCTTGTGCGAACCCATTTCTGGCCGTATTTAGCCACACAATAGGCATCTGTACTCCCTCGGCCATCTTTCATCTTCATTGGAAGAAGACCTTGTGCACCCAAGATTCCCACTTCTAATATCCCAACCGGCTGCTTCCAGAGCTGCCTTGCTGTTGGTCTTTGATCGCTGATGTACATTGTCGATTCATCCATTACATGGTATCCTCCTTCAAGACAAACTCTTAGATGAATCCGGCTTGAGAATTTAAGCTCTTTCCTCCTGTCAGCTTCCAAAACACCAAAACCATATTTTTCTAAATTGAACCAGCGAGAATGAACAGGCCGGTGATCTAGTCGCTTCTCAAAAATGTTGAGGGGCACGCTTATTTTCCCCAAGACATCATCTTTCAGAGGAGTCAATCGATCCTCAACAGTTAGAAAGAGCGGCTCCTCAAAAGGCTCAGCCACTACAAACACCAAATCTTCATTCCAGAGTGGGTTAGCTGTTCTAGTGGGGTGAATCTTTGTCCTGAGAACTTGATTTCCAACTTGAACTTTTACAAATACTTCTGGGAGGCGGCTTCTGTCACTTGGCACCACGTCTTGAGCTTCAATCACATTCACTCTTAGGTACCACAATTTTGGTGATACATAGACTTTTGAGCGGATGTTGAGTACACCCTCTCCATATACTGAGGCAGCATCAGAGTGCCATGCATCTGGAAAGGCTTCATCTGCCTGCGTTCCCATCCAAACCGCAAGCATAATCTCTCCTCTCACCTTCCCTTCTCCTCGTCGGTCCTCCAGTCTATACCATTGAGGAGCCAGTGGACTGTCTGGTGGAACTCTAGTTGGAACTTCATTCAAATCGAAAACTACCCTTCCAAGATAATCGTCTCTCCCCACCATTTCTTTGTCTTTGACAAAAACTTCCAGCACCGATGACTGTATTCGGTCTTTTGAGAAAGCAAAGACCTGGTTCCATTCTGGGTTCATTTTCTTCTCGAAATGCCTTGTCCTACCCTTGTAGTTCCCAAGCTTTACCTCCACATAAGGATCGCAGCTGGCAGTGATGGAGCTCGAAGGAAGATCTTTGGCTTTAACAATTCGAACATATAGGTAGGATACCTGCTCAACAAGGTCATATGTGCTTGCATATCTCTCGCCATTCATCCATCCTCTTCCCCCGTATGCTCCACCACTTGGCCACCGTTCCCCTAACTGGGGGTCGGTGTCCTTCAAGTTGAAGTCGTCTAGATCACTTGAATGAGCTGATGGATTAGCAGCATGCATTGTGTAAGGGGCACCGTTTGGTAGTTTCTCCACCGATTGGCTGGTTTTCTGCAGGACTTGGTGTTTGTGTACGTGTTGAGTGGTATCAGCTCTTATTTTGGTAGGTTCTTTATTACTGTTCTTTGGCTCTTTTGCAGGAAAACCGCCACTAGTTTCAGAAATTGCAGAAATCTTTTTCCCAGGCTGTTCTGTAATAGCTTCAGAAGTATGAAGAATCTCTGCTCTAGGAAGAGCAGCAAGTGTTCTGCAATCACGGCCGGTATTTTCTGCAATATGAGTAATAGTGGGGAGAGAAGAACTAGAAGCAGAGGTTTCTGGTGGTTGTGGTGTATTAGATGGTGGAGGTTGTGATGGAGAGGGAAGGGGAGGAGCTTTCGATTCTGGTGAGCTATAGATTTTAAGGCCAATTTCACCTTTGACAGTTGAGAAAAACCACTTCTTTTCTAATTGGAAAGTTTGATAAACTTCGTCACCTTTCTTGACAACATTTGAACATGGAATTCTAGTTCTACCAAGGAAGTTTCGGCCAGGAATTGGTCTCCTCTCGTTGTAAACGGAAACCTCAATGGATTGGTGATGGCGGTTTTTGGTTTCATCTAGATCAAAGAGAAGTTTTTGGTTCCAAACAGGATTGAGGTTCTTCGGGATGGTTTTGGTTTTGCTTAGTTGGTTTTGGAAATCAACTTCTACAAAAGGGCTAGCTGAACCTTTTCCGTCTTTGGGCATAAGGTCATGAGCATCTACTACTTCTACCACTAGCTTCATGCTCTTGTTCTGGGTTACTTTGCTGGTGTCGGAAGCTACAGGGAAGTGACTCTATACAAGAAATCTGAAACTCAAAGTGGAAACAAAGAAGTTCTAGTCACCAAATTACAATATAAATGGAAGGAATAATTGATTGGTTATTTCTCACTCACAGTAGTAGCTTTGAATTGTGAAGAAAGGAATGCTTTGATGGAGAAGCTGCCTTTGAGTTTTGTAGATAGACTAGGTTGGCCAAGAAGAGCAAAATGGAGGGAAAGAATAAGCTTTATTTAGTCTGTGGATGTAATAATCATATGCTTATTTCTCCACAAATATTATATACTGTCGCCCAGATTGCTATGAAGAACTTGAAGATAAAGTTAAATGGAAATTGGTTATTTTATTACTGGTTTCCAGATGCTTCTTGCGCATATTTTCTTCCCTTCAAAAAATTTATTGATGCTTTTAGTAAGCTAACAAAGAATAACATTGGATCTTAATAGGATCAACTATTGCATTTTAACAGTCTAATCTTCTCTTGTTTTCTTTTTCTTTCTACACTTAAAAGTTCGACATCTTTGACAAGAAAGGGATCAGTCCTGCACCTCTCTCTCAATGTAGATATATGATGTATGGTTTTATCATGAAGCTCATCATAACATTTGGCAAATGTGGATCCTAAGATCTGTTCATAGGTGAAGAAATTAACTTCTTCTGTTACCACACTGATCTGATTTTTCATTCGCCTACAAAAACTAATATGTTTAAATCCTGGAAAAATCCTTATTAACCTGTGCCGATTTCCTCAGAAACACTTCTCACGCTTCCAGCTTAAGACATTGCATAAGGCCCTGCGTGCTGATTGTCGATGCTCAAAATTTGTAATGTAAAAGGTTCATCATATGTTGGTCATTGATTAAAGAGTAGTTTGCTTAACCCTGTGTAATTATGAACATGCCTTTCTTCAGTGGTCAGCAACACCTATGTGAAGAAAACTAAAGAGAAAAATAAAATGAGTTAAAGGTCATTGTTAGAGCTGAAAGAAGGCAAAAGTAAAACCTAAAGCTCAGGTGAGCGTGACCCTGGTGAAAGATGCCCTTTCCTATGCTGTATTCTTTTTCTTGCTTTAAAACTTATTTATTATTGTTGTTACCCTTTTGTTTAGTTAGTCCTATGTTGAAATTGCTGCAACTCCATCTGCTGTCCAGCTCAATTCCATTTTAAAGCCCTTAATATGGGGAGTGGAACCACTTTCTTTCATAGGGGTGATTCGACACAATCTCTGCCGTGGTCAAAAAGAAAGGCATGGTATCTCCTGCAAAACATACTATCCCCTCTAAGAAACAGAAAAAAAAAATGGAGGTATAAAAAGATAAAAAAGAAGAGGGCATGTGTCTAGGAGGAGGAAGTCTGCAATACCCTTTTGCTGGATTTGATTCGAGTTTCCTACTGTTTTGCGTCCCAAGTACATGACAACATCCTATCTGTTTGCCTGGAGAAAAGAAAAGGGAACCTCAAAAAGAATGGTTGTGTTAGGGAGAATCCATGCTTTCTCTGATGGATTGTCAAGTTACAGGACATTAATTGTTTTAACAACTAACACTTTTCAAATTTCTGGCTTTCGACATTAAGATATAATAGAGATTGGAGGGCCTAGCTCTGCAATCTTGACTTGAAACGAACAATTGCACGTAAGTTCTCTTCGATCAAAGATCACCATGATTTGGGGGGGGGGTGTCCTCAGCCTGAAATGAGGTGATTTTGTGCTCCATTTTCCTGGACCATAAAAACAAGCTCTTCTTCTAAATTATACCTTTGTTAGTGTAATCATAGTGCTTTTGAAAGTTCACACCTCTTCGTTGAGGAAGGAGAGAGAATGATTCATGTTTGGAAGTGTAGTTGCGGTTGCTTTTTAAAATACTTTTCGTGCCGAAATGTATTACAATAATGTTTTTTTAAAAATCATTTTGAGATCAACATATTAAA
>Ga0307510_10011958_pt1 | contig 10290 bp, 4 predicted proteins | sample 12_EM_MG_FD_207224 | JGI IMG/M metagenome (GOLD analysis project Ga0307510, IMG submission 207224) | Populus trichocarpa ectomycorrhiza microbial communities from riparian zone in the Pacific Northwest, United States - 12_EM | ecosystem: Host-associated > Plants > Roots > Unclassified | place...
GATATATGCCTAGTGGTCTACCTTTGATTTTTATAGAAAAAAAATAGAAGTGACTGCTTTGTCTAAATTCTAATGACTAAATGTCATTGAAAAAAGTTAGGCTAGGGGTGCTCAACACCTAAAAAATTCATTTTAACCATTTTATGATAAAACAAAACATCTAAAAACATTAAAGAGGCCTAAATAAACCCATTTATATCTTCATATAACCCAAAAAGGATTAAAATAAAAGTCAACTCAAAACTCAAAACATTTCAACATCAGATTTACTTTTTTAGGCAATTTAAAGGTGAAAGAACATCTTATTTGAATTCTTCTCATCAAATGGAGCCCATAAACATCATGATAGATCTTTTTAGTGGTCGAAATCATTATCAACTGACAATTTCTCTCTCTATGAATTCCTCTTTTTTACCTCAAACTAATGACTAAAAAATAGCAAAAATAAAGTTTTGTTCCACAATTGAATTTTTAAAATATTTAGGGATCAAGAAGTTATTATTTAAAAAGTAAGAGGATCAGAGTGTATTTTTATCCCATTTTTTAAATTGCCACTTGTTTCCTTCTTGTTTTACACTTCGGTCCTCTTTGTTTTAATTTTGTCCCTCATTAACAAGTTTTGATAAATCAGTCATGAATCTAGGCATAAAATGATGCAATCGAAGAGAAACAAAGATTTAGGATCAAATTGGAAAAAAAACTATAGGTATTGTGGATTGATACAGTGAAAAACCCATGTATTTTAGAGTTTTTGTTAATGATCTTAGTAAATACTAGTTTACATGTTGCGCTATAGTGCAAGTCAGATCAAAGTTTTTTTGAAAGTAAAAAAACTATCTAGGCCACAAGAAATTATTTAACATTCTTATTAAATCTAGGTTAGCTTTGAAACTTCCTAACCTGACTTCTTGCCTAACTTGAGTTTAAAATTAAACTATGTTGGAGTTTTTTCAATGTATCCCAATCAACTTTGTAGGTCTAAAGTCAATCCAAATGACCAGTAAAAAGTATGATTTGAGTTTTGAATTTTAAAAAAAATAATCAAAATAACATTTTATTTTAGTATTGGGACACCAACATATTTGATTGACTCAGACAATGTGACAAACAAAAACAAATTATGAAGAAAAATTCAAAATCAAGAAAATATAAACGGATGAAATTGAGAAAAAGTGGAAGAAAAAGAAGGGGGAAATGGAAAGGAAAGAAAAAAAAGGGAGGAAAAAAACCTACTTCATTGTTCATATGAATATATAAATAGATGAGGTGGTAGACCAATTTTCTTGTTGATGGATGAAATTGAGGAAAAAAATAAAAATGAAATATAAAAAAAAAAGGGACAATGGAAAGGAAAGAAAAAACAAAAACAAAGAAATGAAAGGAGATCAAATTCTATTTGTATTGCTTTTTGAAATGAACTTTGTATTTAGTTTGATATTTTTACTATAATTTCGCGAGTAATCTCATCAAATTAGGTTATAGAATGGTATAATTATGTCATAACCCAATTTTGGATCTTCAAAAATTATTTTTATTAAAATATATATTAAAAAAAAAATCATAAATTCCAAATCCAAAAAATATTTTTGAGACTTGAGGAGATAAGCTTTCGATTCGAGTTGCAAAAGACCAAAATATCAGAAGAATAGCTAGATTATGAGATTTCGACAATATGAGATGAAGAAAGAAAGAAAATTGAGGTTGAAATCCAAACTTGACCAAAAGTGAAAGAATTAATTAAGTTTGAGGACTTAATTAAACTTTTAATGAATTTTATGAATTCAATTAAAGACTCAATTGAAAAAAAATCAAGTTTGAATGTCTAATTCAAATCAATTTGCAAAAGATTGGAAGATTAGGGACACTGGGTGTTGTAACAAACTTTTTCAAGGACTAAATTGAAGAAAATAAAAGTTTAAGGCTTAATTAGGGATGAAATTAAACAAATTAGAAAACAAGGGTTACTTTGTAAAAGGCTCCAGACTTGAAGGTTCTCGATTGATTTTTAGCAGGGGTCTAATTTTATAAAATTAGTCAGTTTGTCTCAATTAATGATGTTTGAGCTTAGATCGAAACAAACAAATTGGAAAACAATGGCTACTTTGTGAAAGGTGCTAGAATTAAGGGATCTTAATTGATTTTTGACAGAGATTTAATTGCATAAAATTAGTCAGTCTTGTCTCAATTAAGAATATTTGAGCTCAGATTGAAACAAAAAGACCAAATTGAAATTTATCACTCCATTTACTCCCACAGCGGCGGCTGTCATTAAGTTGTGCATTGCTGATAATTATTAGTCTCTGACAACGATGAGTCTGGGATTTAAGCCTAGTGAAGAACGTTGATTGCTGTCATCCATGAACCAGGCTGTCTTGTCCTAAGTAACATGCATGCTGCATCTATGAAGCTTGTACTTCATTTTCTTTATGAGAACTACCCTGCCTATCTCATCTCGCACGTATACAGGAAGCTGCCAGATTTATTTAACCTAGCGCCATTGACGGCAGATCTATCCAAAACCACAGCAGCACTTCTTCTCTATTTAAATATCATTTGACTGCAAAATTCAGTTTTTAGCATAAAGATTAAAACCGAAAAATGAGAAGCAAACACACAGTTTGAACACATTCAACATGGCCATGGAGCTGAGGGTTTTTCCTTGTGATCTATGATTTCATGATGGCTGGACCACATAGCCCAGGAACCCATATCACGGTAATCTGCATAATTCCACCTAAAAGTCTTAAACATCATTATTGTGTTTAGCCATGTGGGGAAACTTGGAAGCTATCGATAAAAAAAAAAAAAAAAAAGAGTATTTCAATGAAACAATGGCTCCTGTGATTTCATTGGATGTAGCGTAGATAAGCCATCTGATCAACAGATAACCCTAGCTGTTAGACAAATGCACCAAGCAGTCAAAACAGTTTTTGTTTACATAATCGGATTCATGTAATAATATTTTAATAGGTAATAAATACTCAACAATTATTGTTCTTACCATAATTCGAAAGCCACCAGTAACTTTCATGTTTATTTTGAACAAGGGTCAACTTTAAGACATAGTTATTAATTAAACTAAATCTCCTTCGGTGAATTCATATGAAAAACCCACAATTTAGAGTCTTACATGTGTTAGTTTTTCATTTGAATTTAAAAAGACATTGATGTGATCCAAATTCTTCGTCATAATATTAATTGGGAAATAGAATAAAATTTAAGGATCTGTTGTGTTTAACCCAAATTCATCAGTCTTTGAATGCTTATTCTTATCTTGTTGTGCTTCTGCTTGTATTGCATAGAAAGACAAGTTCATTAACTTTTTTTTGAATTGGTAAAAATGTAATTATACTATAGTGGTGACTAGTAAAATGTGTTTATAATCTATTTAGTATAATATTAAATTGCTCTTAAGCCAACCTAAATTTAACAAAAAAGCTAGAGTGAAAAGACAAAACAATCCTTGGAAAGAGTTTTTTCATTTTTGCTTTTTTAAGGGCACTCCTGCTATTATTCACTATGCAAGAAAAAAGAAAGGATGAAAATGACAATATTTGACGGTTTGGTAATTTTTTTTCTTTTTAAAGGTAATTCAATAACTTAACTATGCTAAAAAAAAAAATGCAAAACGACCGAGTTGTTCTGTTTAACAATTTCAAAATGATTAATGTACGATGTACAAATTAAGAATGAATTATATTTAAAGACAAGTTTATTGATTTTTTTTCAAAAAAATAAAAATATAATTAATTATACTGTAGTGATGAAGTAAAATATATCTATAACCACATTGGTTTTGCTTTCCGTTTTAGCTTTTTTGTTATTATATGTATACTGTAGTACCGGTGGCCCGATGACTGATCATTAACATTTGTAAGAAATAAGGGAGTTGTCCGCCTGATGAACAAAATAGGCCATGCTTGTAGCTTGAAAAAAATACAAGTAAAATAAAGAAATTACCATCAGATAAAAAGGAAAATATAGGTAGTAAAAATGGACAAATTAACCAGTAATTAACTGAAAAGCTTACTTGGATTAAAGAAATAATAGTAACACAAGTTGATTATAAATTTTCAAAGAGCTCCTGCAGAGATTTCTACGACGACTCCATGTGAGCCATGTCTCGGTTCCTGAGCTTCCTACTCTCTCTCTCTCTCTCTCTCTCGCTCCCTCTCTAATATCATCAACATTTATAATGCATCCTCGAAGCTTCACATTTTCATCCACTCCTCCTCTTCTCTCTGCACCAACTGTGAGTGATCAAGATCTCATCACTTGTCTGCTTTCTTTATTAACTATGAATCTTCCTGCTCTTATATATCCCACGACTCCATTAATGCTCCTCTCTCTATTATTTTATTACTAATGTTTGTCTTTATTGCTCTTAATTAATCGTTATTAGTTGACACTTCCATTTCTTGTTATCTTCCAATGCTACTTCATACTTATCTTGTATTTGTATAAATAGTGCTATTTGTTTTTCTTGCAACGTATTTTTTATTGAAAGAGAAGCTATATATATAGAGAGTTTCTTACGTGATATATTTTGTGTAGAATGCTATATTGGAGAGAGCTTGAAAGAAGAAAAAATGGGGTGCAGTGCTTCTATGTACGCAGTCGGGAAGAGAAAGAAGACATGCATACCAGAAGTGGTGGTGTACGTTCCTTCTATGAGAATACCAGCACAATCTGATCTTCAAAGGCCACTTAGAGGGTTAATTCTTCAAGATCTTGTTGATAGGTTGGCCTGTCTTCGCAATCAGATTGTGTTAGTGGCTGAGGATACTGGTCTGTTGTTTCTCACAATCCTGCTTATAGTGTTTCATTAGTTTGTGTTTTCTTTGGTTGCTGTGGAGAAATAGGAAAAGGACATACATTATAGTATCTGGGAATTGTGCATTTTTTCTGTTGGAAGGGATTTTTGAATTTTTTTTAAGAATTGAAGAGGAGATTAAATTGCAATACAAATTGTGGTCAATGCAGGTGGATCTGCTGTAGCTGAACTGAGGAGGGCATTGGAAGAGTACTTGCCTCTTCTTATTGGGCTCACCAAGAAAGGTTTTAAGGGTTCATTTCTAGGTTAATCTTTTCGTCAGTCTCTTTCACATCTATTTTTCTAATGAATTGTCTATGTATCTTGCAGAACATGGACTTGAGGGCTTGGTGGAATTCAACTGGAAAAATCTGGAAGATGGCCGGCTGGTAAGCCTATCGATTCTCTGCTTTCAGCTACTTCTGGAATACCTTTGGTTGGTAGTAGACTGGTAATTTGAAATTGATCAAATATGATTCAGCAGGAAAACTCTGTGGCAAACTCCTGGTTTGAATTACTATCTGTCATTCACATGATAGCAATGCTTAATTTGTCGGAGGCTAACTCGTTGATGATCCCTAAGGATCACTCTGGTTCTGGCATTAGGGTTGTATCTTCAGGTTCGCATTCGTATCCTTAATGGTCTATGTTTAGTCTTCAATTATTATGACAAAGATCTTTATGTCAAAATCTCAAGGGATTGTGATAAATGTATAACATAAAACTCAGATTGTAAGAGGGATTCTGTTGATTTACTGCTTAAGGCATCAGGATGCTTGGTATTCTGCGTCCGTGAAATCATGGCTCATTTACCACCCGATATCAAGTAAGAAAAAGGAAGATGCAGACTTAAGAATTTTTCCTGGAACTTTAAGTCAATATGTAAATGTTTGTGATTGATTCTGTGTGTCCAGGAAAAAGTTTTCAGAAGTTTTTCAGGATGGTGTCCTGGAGGCTATATCAATTCAAGCACTAGGCCAGGTATAATGCTAGTCGACCTCCGACATTGTCTTATGCCTAAGTGTTTCCATCAAAATGCAGACTAACAGACATTTGGTTACCTCTACTATTTTGTAACAATCAATTCTAAGGCAAGGTGACTGGCATTTTATCATCAAATGCGAATTAGAGGAAACTAATACTATCGTCAAATTCAGGGAACTGAAATTCAGCTTGGTTTAGCTGTCGAAAGTCAAAAGGCTTCATTGTCGGTGAAGAGGAGGTTGGCATGTGAGCAGCTGATCTACTTCGGTCAGGTTTGTGATTACGCTCTTATTCTCCCCAAGACTTGAACTGGTCAAGCTCCGATACAATGTTCTATTGCATTATTTTGTGGGTTGTGATTTTAGAAGCCTCTTTCAGTAGTATTCATCATTCAACAAGGAGGAACAGATAACTTTCATTTGAAATATACTAGAAGACTATTTTTGAAATACTTTTTCTTGGACGTATTTGGTAAACTTTCCTTGTTTGTTTAGATCTTAAGCTTGGCAACCTTCGTTGTTTCTCAAGTCTCATCGTTAGTTTTTGTCTCTGTGCTTGTTCAGGCTTATCACTGCTTGTCAGAGTCTTCTAACACGAGTAATATGCATGGAAAGAAGCATCTCTGTTTCATCAAGTGGAAGTTCCTTGAAGCAAAGGTTTCCATCGCAATAAACTTTAAATCCTGATTACTAAATCAATCTTAGAGCTGCATATCACAATTTTGCGTCAACTAATTCTGATTATTCCATATAACCTATCAGGCTGCAGCTTACTACTACCATGGTCTGATCCTTGACAAGGGCACTGAACCAGCCTGTCATGTTACTGCTGTATGCTGTTTTCTAGCTGCAGATGGACTTTTGTCAGAGAGCAAGAAGGCCTGCTTAACTTTTTGCCTCACTACTCCTGTTACCAGGTTGGTTTTGACAGTCTTTTGTAAGAAGTACCTGAGAATAATATTTGTTTTGTTATCCTTTATGTTCGCTTATTTCTCCAATTTTCCTGAAGATCCCCTCCACTTTGGGGTGCAATGAAGCACTTGCATCAGAAAATTCCTGAAGTTGCAGCAAGGAAGTCTCAGATGTATGGCTACCTCTTGGAAGAAGAGAAGTAAGCAGCTTTCTACTTGACCTTTATTTGTATTTCAGTTCACCTTTTTTTTTTTTGTTTACAATTACTGTCCGAAACTATAATTTTAACATTGTTAATGTTGCAGGGCTCTACAAGCACCGCCTGACCTACCAGATTTCCAATTGTCATTAGCACCTGATGACTATTTATTGCCTGAAATAGATTCAGCATGGGATTGCAACAAGTGTGAAATCCAGAGCCAGCCCTTAAAAGAGCACCCCAAAGATTCTGAAGATGACACTGAAACTGAATGAAACCCTCTATGACCTCTTCTTCTGTGTAATTGCAATGTACTCTGATGAACTGAAAACTATGCCATGCAAGGCTAGTACAGTACCATACCTTACCGTGGAATAGCAACTAGATACTTTCTTCTTCGTCTGTCTCTTCCATTTCCACATCTATGTACATTCTGGTTTTAAAATACTGTCTAATAAAACCTGCAAGATTTTATATCTTTAGAAACATGGTCTTCTGTTTTGATTCAAGACAAAATCAAGAACATTTTTTTTTTTGTACGCTTCAAACAGGCAACGGAAGCCAGTTTTCGATCAGTGTTCATCTTTTAGTGCTTATTGTGATTATCACCAAATAAACTGAGAGCTTCTCAGCAACGTTAGCAGGGGAAGTTGGATATGAGAGCTCCAATGATTTCTACAGTCCTGATTTTTTGGCGATAAACAGTAACCTGTGTAATAACATTCTTTCTTAGCAAATATAATTTGAGCATGGTGGAGACTGCAAAAGTGGTTAAGAATAAAGATTCAATTTAAAGGTGATAAAGCATGATCCAAATGCCCTTAAATTTAAAGGCTCGTGACATTCTAGCCACCTACCCTCGAAACAAAAATTTACAACTATCCGAAACACAAATGTGTCTGTCTTATATTCTATTTATAAAATGTGTGTTCTGCAGCAATACTGTAGCTTCCAATGACAGACAAACATAAGAAAGAAAGACACCTATAATCTGCTCTACCCCATCCCTCTTTCATCTTGTAAAACAAAGAGAGGCATCCCAGACCAGAAATCAATGGGTTGTTGATCAGAGGCTCCTTTTTAATACCTTATTTTTTAATCTTCTTGGTCAGCCTCTCCTCTTCTCTGCTCACAATTCACTCAGTTGCTCGAGACATGAGTTTGTGCACAGATAGAATATTAAGTGCCAAGTAGCAAAAGAAAGCAAGGTAAGATAGCACAGTAGATATCAACATTTGGTGGCAGAACTTCTTCACAATATCGCAAATAGGAGACCAATAAGTCTCTGGTTGCCCATATTGACTCAAATAACCCACAGCTGTTGCTGCTGCACAACCAGATATCAACAACAGCGTCATCACCTGCAATGGATACAAATTTCATCCTCGCATCAACTCGTGGGACGACTTAAAGCTAGAGGTGTTTAGCTATTTTAAAGAACGTTGTTTCTACAATATGGTGGTGGATAGAATGTAATCAAACATTTTTTTAGCAAAAATTAAACCAAGAAAATTTAAAAGAAAAGGAGTATATAAAGTTTAATACCAAACCAAAAGAAGAGAGACCGGCTGCTTTGCGGTATATACACTATTATCTGCATTTTATAGCATTCTACATGTTATATTGTCGGGAGAATCTTTTCTCGTGAAGCAAATTTGCACGAATGCAGGACGTAAATCGATAGAATCTGTCAATTTTAGCTATTCTTAACCATGTTTAAAAATTCTTACTTGAAAATATATTAAAATAATTTTATTTTTTTTTAAATTATTTTTAACATTAACACTACACTTCAAAATAATCTGAAAACACAAAAAAGTATTACTTTAAAACAAAAAAAATAAAAAAATTTCAGTTTTTTTTAAAAATATTTTTAAAATATAAAAACAAATAAAAGAGCTTGCATTATGAGTCCATTTACAGGTAAACTGTTTTTAACCTCAGTCAACTGTTTTTATTAAAAGTATTTTATTTTTCTTTAAACTTCTTATCCGTTTTTTGTGTGGAAAAAAAAAACTTTTGGTGAATGACTTTAATTAGGTAGGTGGCAACAAATTTTTTGTAGTACCTTGAAATATTTATAGAAGAAGGTGACAATGAATGAATGTTTGTACAATTATGCTTATATTCATGTGTTAGAAAATCAACATATATTCACTTACCATGTCATGCAAATGAAGAAAAAAATAATTGATAGGCTTTGATCCTGAGCGCCTGAGAGGCCAAACAAAGAGCATTGACAACGCAGTGAAGGCAAACACAGTTGCATTGACACCAAGCAAAAACCTGCAGGATAACCCAGAATCAAAAAAGCTTAGCATATCTCCTGTCTAGCTAATAATACGTGCTTAAAAGTTCTTAAACCCCACAAAATCAAAGAATATATATGTTTAGCGTGTAATTACTTCATGGCAGAACTTTGTTTGTAGCTTGGTGTAATGGCCAGCCCGAGAAGAGAGACTGGTTCCTTTGCAGTGATCATTACGGGGATAGCAGTCACAGTGAAAGCAATGGCTAAGAACCTTAGTGTAATTTGAGCCAGGATGCGACTTCTCTGTGATTGACTTGCGGTTGGCATGCCTCCTGGAGAGTTGGCTTGGAAAAATCTTTTTTCTGAAGTATTCTGTGGAGAAGCCATGGAAAAAAAAACCCTCTCTGCTGTAGATTCCGAACAACAAAACAAAAAAGCCCGAGAGCAAATAGAGGATGAAATCAAGGGAGCAGAAGGGGATGTTACTACAGAGAAAAAAAGGTGTTTTTATGGGGATGCTTCTTGGTTAAAAACTAAGGAAGGGAACTTAGTTTGATCTAAAGTCTGCAATCAGTAATAAATATGTGAAGAAAACCCACCCACCCACCCACTAATTGACAGGTCAGGAAAATCAAAGCAGATGCCAGCCCAGAAGGAATCCTGAAAGAAGAAGGAATTGTCTCTCTATTTTTCGGAACTGCATATCCTTTTCTGTTTCCAATTAAACAAAATTCAGTTTTTTTTAGAATAATCAAAATTTAGTTTAAAAACTCATAAGAACATTAATTTGTAATAATGAAATGGGTAAATGCTAATCTTACCAAATATATTTAATCTCTGGGAAATCACTTTATAGAAAAAGTCTTATGCGTGGAATTATAAGTGGATCTTATTAGTGTTTATTATAAATCTAATATTTGAAATATTTAATCAAAAATGTTTTGGTGAGATGTTAATCATTGTATCATTTTTCTCTCTCTTATGAGCCGAGACTTAGGTCAACCGTTGAACATCACTATCTCAATATATTTATTTTACTTTATTGGTTGTTGGACCATGATTAAAAAAAAATCAATTATTTGAATAGAAATAAATGATATCACTTATTTAATATATATATATATATATATAT
>Ga0307510_10011959_pt1 | contig 10289 bp, 17 predicted proteins | sample 12_EM_MG_FD_207224 | JGI IMG/M metagenome (GOLD analysis project Ga0307510, IMG submission 207224) | Populus trichocarpa ectomycorrhiza microbial communities from riparian zone in the Pacific Northwest, United States - 12_EM | ecosystem: Host-associated > Plants > Roots > Unclassified | place...
CTTGGTTGAAAAGGCCCGGGAGTTCGAACGCAACTGGCAGATCTTTGGAGGATCTGCAGGAACCTCTAGGGGACGTGGCTCTTCTCGAGGAAATTGGCGTTGTAATGAAAACCCCCGAATTCAAGAGATCAAAGAAGAAGACACCCTAGAAGTAGCCACGACACAGCAACGTCGCGGAAGAGGACAGAAGCGAGGCAAACTTACACAACAGGAGCGACAACATCGCATGGCGAATCAGTTATGCCTCTACTGTGCCAAACCAGGGCATATCGCCTCAAATTGCCCTATCTCTCGGTGCCCCTATACTGGCATCTCAGTTCGCCAACTCGGAACGACCCCTGAAGGCGATCTTTCTATCCAAACAGGGATAGAGGACCTCAATATTAATGCCATCGCAGCATTCAACGTAGTGTTGCCATGGTCCGGTCTAGTCCGGTCTGGGTCCAGTCCAATATCAGTCCGGGAATCAAATCAGTCCGGTCCAGGACTGGACCGGAGTTTGACTGGTCCATGCAGTCCGGACTCAGCAGACCGTTGGGACTGCTTGGCTTACCTATTTTGGGCATGGCATGAACAACCACAGCAAACAATGCATGGTCTATAAGTCTTGTATCAAGCTCTCTTACATTGGCACACTACAAATACACAGTTCTCTACATAATTAAATCATATATGACTAGGTCCACCTGGAGCACAGTATAACTGTCACAACACAGTGTTTTCAGCTGTAACAGCACAGCCAGTGTATTTTCCAGCGAACGTGCAAGGGGGAACAGAGCAAAGTGATCTTGATTACTAAGCGAATGTGTGTCTACTGTATGTGCTAGTGCCGTGCGCGCTGTCCTAAATGTCCGTGTGGTAAGGTAAACAACTGTATATATCATATCTAATCTATGCAACCTAAAAGTGTCCTGGGGCCGACCGCCATTTTCGCGACACTCCCCCTCGCTTCGCACGCAGTCCAAGTGATGCAGCAAAGTGCCTCATCTTGGTGGAAAGAGAGGGGGCTGCGGGCGCGTCGGCCGCTGTGTTGCCCATGTGGCAATTGAGGGGCTGGTCAGCCCGTTTTGGTGACCTGGCAGGTCCAGTGGTGGCACGCGGTGTGCTCAGTGTGGGGGTGGTGGTGGTGGTGGTCGCGATGGCTGCTGCGATGCTTGAAAAACAGGGTGGTGGGATTGCCAGAGGGGGGCTGAGAATGTATATGACGCGGGGCTGCGAGGCCACGACGCCTCCTTGCCGCCGTGCATCGCTGCGGTGTGCCCGCTCTCGATGGTGGGGGACGCGCGCCCCAATGTGGCGTGCCGGTCCACGGCCATACTGCCGTTGCATTTTGAATGGCCCTTCTGTGGGCTGCTGACCTCCGCGTGTGCGAAACTCGGGTCGGGTGTGTCAGGGGAGTAGCAGCATAACCGCTCGACTGCCTCCCAGTGGGCATGCCCGGGGCTGGCTGCGACACTGCCGCTCCCAGTGGTGGGCGGCTGCTTCGAGGATGAGAGGGTGGTGGTGCCACCGTCGATGTGGAACGTGCGCCCCGATGTGGCGTGCCGGTCCTCGACCTTGTGGTTGTCTGCATCTGTGTTGCCCTCAGGGCTGCTTGCCTTGGCGTGCGTGCCAAAAGGGGTGGTATCATTGATGGGGAACGTGCGCCCGAGTATGGCGCGCCAGTTCCTGGCCATGCTGCTGGCCACATCTGGATTGCCCTCCAGTGGGCTGCTCGCGGTGGCGCGCGTGCCAAAAGGGGTGGTGGAGGTCCCGCTTGGCAGCCTCCCAGTGAGTGAGCCAGGGTTTGCTGTGACACGGGCCACCGCGTGGGTGTAGATGTGGTTGATGCTGCCCGTTTGACTCCTTGTGCGACTGTGCACGCCGTGCGTGTGGTGGAGTACCCCACTGCATTCGCGGGTACTTGGTCTGTGGAGAGAGAGGGGGGGCGGCGTTGATGTACGCCGGCTGCGATGTGGCTCGGGGCTGCGCTTTGCCTCTGCGAGCATGCGGGGGTCGGGCGCATTTGTGTCTACGGTCTCTGGCCACGAGCATCGACGCTGTGCCGCCGACGTCTTCGAGTGGGTGCCGGTGCACCGCCTTCCGCTGTCGTCACTCCCCCTGCTTTGTCTGGGTCTTCCACGAAGGCCCCAGAGGCGCGCAGGCTGGGCGCGAGGCGAGGGGGGGAAGTGCCAGGGTGCACCAATCTCCCGGTCTGAAATTCGTGCGCAATGCACAAGGGTTTGGGTGCGCGCATGCGTGTGTGTCTGCGCGGCTGGGGTGTGGCCTCCGAGTTGGAAGGTGTGGCGGTGAGGGATAGAGAGGGGGTGTCGAAAGTCGAGGGGGTACCCACAGCTGTCCGGCGGGTGGTCGCTGACGCCTTTGGCGTAGTGCAGTGGGGCAGACCAGTGCGTGCGGAAGCGGATCTTGTCGGCCCAGGTAGCGACGGTCGCGAGGTAGCAAGCAGGGCACATGAACAATGACCGCACATTGCATGGCAACAGAGACGTCTTCCTCACCAACGAGGATAGCAGGAATGTGTTCTAAGGATACATCGAAAGTCAAAAAGCAAGTTGCGGCGAGCATACATAGTCGGTGTCGCCATCCGCTCGTGTCAACTCTCCATCATCTCCGCCATTGCTGTCAGGACCGAGGATGGTGCAGATGGAGGTCAGGACTTGTGGGTCGAGGTGCGACTGGGCGAGGGTAGCGACAACTTTGTGGCCTTTTGGAGAGAGATAAGCAGGATGTGGGGTGGGAAACTGGGGTGTGGCAGGCAAACCGTACCTACGGCGCCCCTATCACGCTTGGGAGGCTGCTCAGGCCAAGTACAGCAGCTGCTATGAAGGTTCGCATGATGGGCATATACCTGTTTTCATGCCTGTGTTGCAGAGAACAACACAATATTGTGTTTCTGCATGTCAAAAAAATGTATGTGGGGAGAAGGAAGTTGTGAAGGTGGTGGCAAACAGCCGTGGTGTTTCCAGCGTGGCGTTGTATCATCGTCATCAGTGCCATCACATCACACATAAGACAAAATACTATTATTCTGGGTGAAACTACATGCCAACAAACACAAATCTATTCATCACCAAGGTCTGATTCTTTAGATGAGATGGAGGAATCCTTGTCTTCCTGAGGAAGTTCAAGGTTGTGACGGAAAGTTGTTAGATCCTCCAGAACAAGGCTGTCCAGATGATCTAATTCCTCTAATGTACGTAGCTCAGCCTTTAGCCCCAATCCCACTGTAAAATTGAGTTCGTTCCCATGGTTTATTGAAAACTTCAGCATTTGAAGTGCCTCCATAAGATCATACCTGATTCGGTTGCGGCGTGCTGACATTGTTTCCTTCCCTGATGAGAAAACACACTCACAGGGCACTGAAGAGCCTTGGATGGCCAAGACATCCACTGCAAGCATAAAAATTGTTGGGTAACGAAACTGGTTCTCCTACAAAAAAAAGAAGTAAATGTCAATAGATCAACAATTATCAATTGTGTACAAACCTGCCAGAATGTCATAACACTTGTATATGATGTTGTCACTGTGTCGAGAAAGTATGCATCCACCTCTGTTTGGAGAGAGTGACCGGGGACACCATGGTCATATGAATCTGTGCCCAAGACAGAATCGGCCCATTCTGCTTCAGGGTCTTTTGCATGATAAATATGCTGGGGCCGTGGTGTATAAGGGTTTGACGATGGTTGATAAGGTTTAAGCTATTTGATATCAGTCTTTAGCGGCATTAGAAAGAAATTTGACAGCTTATATGTTCAAGAAACATCTCACGGATAGGCTGAACCTGACTGGGAAAGTGTTCATGGAACCAGGAGAGCTTTTTTGATGGATGAAGTACTAAACAATATGAACAAAGACTATCAGTGATTATCAGTTACTTTGTACTGGAGAAAAGGACTGACTTATTGCAAGTTGATATGCTGGAACCTGCATAGCCTGCGAAAAATAGTTCTGGAGCTTAAAGAGACCAGCCTCAATATGAAGCACATGGTCCAGCATCTCATTCAGATACTCCTCCCATCTTACAATGATTTTTTGGAATGATGGAAGTGCTTCACACAGCGTTGGTGTCTTCTTACCCGAAAGCTTGTGTTGAAAAGCGTGCGGTACCTAGAGAGGTTAATATCTCAGTATATTGCTTTAGCAATAACTATATAAGAGATGTACCTCAAGAATCTTTGCATATGCTTCAATCTTTGCCCAATCTTCTGCACTGAGTCTATAGTCAAACAAGTCCAAGTTTTTTGATACAAAAATATCAATTGCCTATTAAAAAAAATTAGAAAAAATAATATTCAAATATTGAATTTATGAACGCACCCGTTGAAGTTGTATTGCACGTAAGAGCATAAGATGAGTGGAAGACCAACATGTGGAGACATCATGAATAAGTTTTAACACTGGTTTGTTCTTCAAATAGGTCTTCTGTACTTCCTCAAACTCAAGACGACGACTGCTTGAGGCATGGATCTAAGCATTTAAGTAGGTATGTTTCCCTCAAGTATATAGAGGAACAAGTACCTTATTGATAAGTGTTCGGAGCAAAGCAATAACATCATGCATTGATGTCTGCCATACACGAAAATGTTCGGCATCCTCTTTTGCATAGCTCATATTGGTAATTGAGCTAAGAACTGCCTGAACCGCAAGATTTACAATATGTGGGAAACACCTATCATATATTATAACAGTCAACATAGATGCCATAAGGTTATAAGTAACAATACCTGATACGTCGTTCATGGGATGAAAATTCAACACCTTGGGCCATAAGCTGAGCTTCAAGCGATAAGAGTAGGGTGTTGTTATTACTTGCATTGTCGAGTGTTATCCACCCAATCTAAAGAATATATTAGCTAGGATGAGGATATAGAAGGGTAATGCACATTATTAATCTTATAGCGATCAAGCATACTCATAAAGACCGTTGCCAGATGGTCACCTGTATGTCGAGAAGGTATACGATAAAATGCGATAAGCTCCGAGTGAAGGCCAACAATATAACGATGCCCTTGTTGAGTGTCCTTAGTATGATGGTTGGTCCAGTGTGCCGTGATAGCTATGAATGGCATAAGGTTGGAGTCACTCCAACAGTCAGCTGTAAATGAAATCTTCCCAAGTGCTCCCTAGGTTACAGATAAGAGGGTGATACAATAAGTTGTATAGCAACTTACCCGCATCTTCTTCTTAAGATCCCGTACATGCAAATCCCAAGTCTTCATGATATGGCTATGGAGCTTGGTGCGGTGTGGGATATCTTGGTTGCGAAGCCCAGTGCGCAACATGAGGAAAATTGCTTGGAGGTGTACATTTTCGATAACATTTAGAGACTGCAATTGGGATGCATCAGTAAAGAAACCAAATAAAATAATATATACGAACCTGGTCATCAGCAACAATCCATTTGACTATTGCATCAACAAAAGCCTCAGGGGTATACATACAAGAAGGTATAGCCCCCCCCCCCATGATATCACCTTCGTTGTCATAATTGAAATCTTCAAGTGCCTTGCATATATCTTTGCCAGTCACAGTAATTATGATGCCGGCTTTCTTACATGATGTGATCCACTCATGCTTATGTTTACTGAAGAGGTGACAACGAAGGGTAGAGGTGCCACTAGTAACCTTGTATGATGGGGGGCGGGACTGTGATAATGATGCGGGACAATTGAGACTATGAGCTTTGTGTTAGAAACGCAGGTATCATAGATAAATAAAATACATACTCGCAAAATTTGCAGTACTGTCGCTGATTCTCTTGTCGGAAAAATGCCCTCACATCTTGTGCATCTTTGCGACTCTTTGGATGTACCACACTTCCGTCTGATGTAGTATCAGCATCAGGTCGGTTGGCAGGTGAGCTTTCATGTGAGCAAATAGATGAAGGTACAAGAAATGGGTTATCATCGTCAACAAAGTCGGCACCAGTGATTCTAGTAGGAGTGGCCATAACAGTGGCAGCAGGAGTGGTAGTACCAGCAGCGGCATGAGTGATGGTGGCAGCAGCAGTGGCAGTGGTGATGGGAGCGGTGGTGGGAGCGGTGGTGGCAGCAGCAGCCACTTTGCGTGCTTGCTGGGCCCTCTGACCACGTTGACACTTTGGTGTAGCTGAAAGAGAGGTTAACAAGTTGAAATGAAATATAACAAGACGCTCTTACCATCCTGGTCTAAAGCTAAAATGGCATTGCTGAGGACAGAAGGGACGACGGTATTCGCATCCTTTGTCTTGCTACTTTTTTGCCTGGTTTTGTTCTTAGCAGGTTGAGCTAAATGACAACATTAAGCAATGATTAGAGGGTGAGAAATAGATACAGAGATAGACATACGGTTGGCTTCGAAGACAGTTTGTAGAGCACCATTGTCAAGGTGAATGTCACGACGTTTTCGGGGGGGCATGATGATGAGTTTATCATATGCACACTTACGCTCTTTTATCCTTGATGCAATCAGATCTGCATATCAAAACCGGAAAAGGTGTCAATTCTAGATTGTTTTTCTTCATGTCCGGCAAGTTGGTGAACGTAACTTGGCACAAGAAAAAAATACGTCAAATGTTTCTAGCGAGCAATAACAATTTGAACACGCACCTAGGCTACATTACATTGTCCATCCAGCCAAAGGCCGTGTGTTGAGAACCTGCACAGATGAAGGGGAGCACTATTGGCTGCAAACACAGCTGTCCCTGCCAAGGGCACCGCCAGCCCAAGAGGTGAACAAAACGTAACTTTGCACAAGAACAAAATACGTCAGATATTGCTAGCACACAATGACAATTGGAATACGCACCTAGGCTGCCTCATGTTGTCCTGTAGACCAGGGGGAGCGCCGTGGGCACCCAATTCCAAGTGCGGCGTGTTGTCTCGGGATAGTAGCCGAGAGAGGTGAACAAAACGTAACTTTGCACAAGAACAAAATACGTCAGATATCGCTAGCACACAATGACAATTGGAATACGCACCTAGGCTGCCTCATGTTGTCCTGTAGACCACGGGGAGCGCCATGGGCACCCAATTCCAAGTGCGGCGTGTTGTCTCGGGATAGTAGCTGATAGCGTGCATGGCGCGTGTGTAGACAGGGCACCCATGCACACCGGCACGGGCATTGTGATCTTGCTTGGTGGGCGGAGGGTGGCGCCAGCACCAGCACTAGCTCCGCTTGTGGAATGGGGGACGAATCCAGGTACCTGGACGATGTTGGCCTGTGCAAGTAGGGTGTTTGTCCTGTAGACCAGGGGGAGCACCATGGGCACCCAATTCCAAGTGCGGCGTGTTGTCTCGGGATAGTAGCCGATAGCGTGCATGGCGCGTGTGTAGACAGGGCACCCACGCGCACCGGCACGGGCATTGTGATCTTGCTTGGTGGGTGGAGGGCGGCGCCAGCACCAGCACCAGCTCCGCTTGTGGAATGGGGGACGAATCCGGGTACCTGGACGATGTTGGCCTGTGCAAGTAGGGTGTGGCACAGGTAACCCGCGGGTAGTTTTTGGCTTACCCGTACCCATACCCACATCTACCCGTACCCGTAACCCATGGGTCATGAACTATGGGTCTTGCAGGTATGGGTTGGATCGACCGGGTCAGCTCAAAAACCCAAGGCCCCGCTGGTGGAACTGCCACGCCGCCACACAGCTGCACATGGGCATGACTAGCTGTCAAGAGAAGTATGTGCATGTGCTGCCCAAGGTTATCGTGGTGACTAAAGTCTTCCTGCATCCTTCAACAGGACACTCGTGTGCTGCGACGGGATCACCAAAAGTCAGCCCGAAGCACTGACGACAAAAAACAAACAAAACTCACGAGTCGACGGATACAACAAGTGCTTCGCTCACGGCGAACATTTGAAGCAGCATGTGGGATCGATCCACACCAACAAGAATTGCGAGACCGCACTCGTTGGAGATCGTCAGTGGCACGGCATTTATTTCCTGTGTTGAAACATTGGCTACAAGATGATAGGAGTAAAGGTAAGGTAAAAAAAAACCCAAATTAGAGAGAAAGCGAGTCAGAGGTCTGGAGTTATGACGCACCCAAGTGCCCAGGGAAGTGCCAGCATCTTCATCCAATCCATGCCAAGACCGAACTGGTGAGCGGTCTCTGCGATCATGTGCGGAGTTGTTGCTCGGCATCGGGAAAACCAAGGGTGCGATATTCGGATATGAATGAACGGTGGATGTAGTTGATGTCTTGGGTGCTCTCGCGATGCGATAATGAGGGGTGGACCCGGTGAAGGACCATGACAGTGCCGCCGTGCATGACGAGGTGCACCTGGCGCTCGAACGAGCGGTGAACTCTCGGAGAGATCGGAGAGCACTTGTGTGAGGAGCTTGTGTTCGAGTGGGACCTCATTCAGTGCGTTGGGTATCAGGACTGGCGGAAGTGTGATCAGGTTGAACTTGGAGGGATAACCTGCCATTTTGGAGACATCTGAATGGGATGAGGCAAGGGAGATGAAGCAGAAGGTGGTGATGGAGGACTCGGAGGAGGTTGGGGTTCAAGTGGTGGCGTGGCGGGAGTAAGGACGAGAGCCAGGGTGCATCGCCTCACATTGATTGCCAAGGCTTGGAGAAATGACAGAAGTCGGGCCTGGGGCGGTCTGCAGCCGCAGACAAGAGGCTTGTCAAATTTTGCACCGGTACATCCGCATGTTTTTTTGCATGCTACCCTGCACCATGAACACCGGTGTCGTGGGCACCCGTCGGCCGCGGGACTTCTTTGTGAGATTCGGCATGGGCACGGGTGCACTCAGACAAGGTCGAGTAGGGCACACGCTTCCGCTGCTACTGCCCACACTCACGCTGTTGGTGTGTTGAGCAACCTACTCCACCAAAAGCGCTACAGCGTTGAGCTTGCAAGTGTGGCTGGAGGAGCCACAGCCATGGAACCCAAGGCATTGGAGCCGTGGGTGGGAGGTGAAGAAGGGTGTGGGCTCGAAGTATCGCTGCAAGGCAGCATGCTCGTAGGTGAGAGGCTCATCTGCGTGATAACCTCCCAGCTGTTCAACCTCGTCTCGGACCACACGTTCCCCTCCGCACCCACAAGCTACATCCCCTCCTTCACATCGTCACTCATCAAGGGTGCCAGCGGAGCGGAGCACAATGCGACCAAGGAGGTCCTGAACTGCCTCTGCGTCCTGCAGCGTGTCTTGCCTGTCGTGTTCGAGCTTGAAAGCGAGCCAAGCGTGTTTGAGAGGGAGGTGCTGTGGAAGCAGGACATTGTTGTTGCTGAGGAGGAGGAGCGGGAGGAAAGTATCGGGCTGGCATGGGTCTATGGAGTTGCAGGTTACTTGATAGTGACCCGTACCCATACCCATCCTAACCCGTACCCCTAACCCCTACGGGTTACAAAACCCCTGCCATTCCCTAATGATGACGGTCTGAGCAATGCCACTTTTCTGACCACAGCCAATGGTGATACCCAACCCCAGACTTGTGGCGAAGAACATGCAGGCAAATAGCTGCAATCCATGACGATAATGATTATAAAGGGGCCCAAGAGCGAGCAACGTCCACGTTTCATCGTACAACTTGCCTGTCGAAAATATGAAGAGGTGGAAAACCAACCAGATGGGAATGATGATGGAGAATGAGGTGAGGGACAAAGCAGCGAGTGCGATGGATGAGGGGGATGCTTGACCATGCCCTATGATTAGCTCATAGGATGAGAAGATGGTCACTGGAAGATGGCCACTGGAAGACGGTCACTGGAAGATGGAATAACATGAGGATGCGGACAAGGTTACTGTGGAGGATGCTGAAGTGGAAAGAGCTCAAGTCTGGACGAAACCTGAACCAATTCCTGCGCGTGTGCGAACTTTGGGGAAATTTCGAAGTCTTGAACAAGAAGTGCGAAGAGTGAGAGTGGTCTTCGTCAGTAGAGTGCACGCCTGGTAAACTATCCATGATTTCCTTGCCCGCAGTAGAGTAACGAGGGCTCCGTGTGGGGCCGTGTTGGTTCCTCCAGCGATCGCTGGAATGAGAGTTGATAATATAATGAATATCGCCATTGAGTCAAGTGACCATATCAGAAGGCTAAGAACGATCGTTGCGGCGATGATGGAAAGGAAGAGAATCATGCAAACTGGAAAGAGATCCTGGGGCCACAGACCAACAGTATATGCAAAAGACGATAATCCGGATGTGGCATTTTGCGGAAGGATGAACAGCATATTTCGTATGCTGGAATCGATGAATATTGGAGAGTTTTGATCATTCAGTTGGTCAGTAAAGTTGGGATCCCAGTGTTTCGAATAACTATTGCTACCTTGGGATAACGTAACATCTTTTGATGCAA
>Ga0307510_10011960_pt1 | contig 10289 bp, 9 predicted proteins | sample 12_EM_MG_FD_207224 | JGI IMG/M metagenome (GOLD analysis project Ga0307510, IMG submission 207224) | Populus trichocarpa ectomycorrhiza microbial communities from riparian zone in the Pacific Northwest, United States - 12_EM | ecosystem: Host-associated > Plants > Roots > Unclassified | place...
CCTAAGTCTCCAAAAAAAAAAACGAGCAGACTCGCCCCACACGACCCGGTCTGGAAGGGATTCCTCCCTAATCCCAATACTCTACAAGTGATGCCGACCCGGATTTCAGTAACGGGACTCACAGCACGTTTCCTCCATCTCCGAAAAGTAGGTAGATAATACGTGCTGAGGATAATACACTGAAAAGAGCAGACGGCCACTGCTTCCACCACAGCCACCCATTTTTACCCAGCAGCGGTACTCGAACATTCAGACTTCAACTTCTAACTAGTGAGAGCAGAGGCCACGGCAGTTCTCTCATCCGCGGTAAGAGCTCCTCGACTAATCTATGATAAATAGAATATCTCCCCCACTGGCAGCACTACCAATACATACTAACGCGCCCTAGTTCGTAACCCCGCAAGAACGACCCCATATGCTCAATATACTAGCCCCACGAACACAGCTGGGCGTAAGGAACCTTCCCATCACGGGACGGCAAAGATCAAGAATTCATCTAGGAGGACTACACCGCAAGCTGCGTCCTCGATTTCCAGGGAACAGTAACTAGCCATGCAACCCACTACCCTCCCTCCCTCGCCGTAGAAATGCTAGCAGCAGAACGCCGAAGCATAAATTCCGAGTTCCTCCCAGAAAGCACAAACATGAGCCGCCCGGCAAGTCTCATCAAGTCACCAGAAGCCTGCTCAAGAATAGAGCTGACTACGCCACGTATTTCAGGCACAACTGGGAGCATACTCATGGGATTCGGATGATACCCCCTGTCTCTTGCGCTGCCGTACGTTTGGAGCGTAAGATCTGTGCGTTTGGAGTTGACAATGCCTGGTGATGATGGGTTCATCGACGGGGTTTCTCGAGGGCGAAGGGGGTTGCTTGCGACAACTAACAAGGAGATTGCCGATCGGAAGCCTGCCTGGGATTTTCCTACACAGCGGGTTTGATAATAGTTAGCTGAATGACGGGACAAGTAAGAGTTATAATAGTATTATAACCTATACTATCATGTGCAACCCATCCTTATCGCTAGGGTTAGGTTTCTTTCCCTCAATGGGAAAATAAAAATTGAAACAAAAAACATTAGCAGGATTTGAACCTATGCTCTGGAAGGAAACAGATTTCTTGTCTGTTGCGGAAGGGAACAGATTTCTTGTCTGTTGCCCTAACCCCTTGGCCACAAGGTCTTATTTATTGTATGTTGACGGCTAATTGAAAACCGGAAACTAGGGTATCCTCGACCCGGATAGCCCAACACCAAGAACCCGCAAAAACCCGCAGAGCAGCCAGGTCTTGATATATTATTAGCATGATGAAAAAGCGAAAATAGAACCTATGATAAGAAATGATGTTTCTTTCTCAAGGAATCTGTCCCTAGAGTACTGTATGACCTTGAACCTCCCGCCGCATGGCACAAGTATTGTTATAAGATGACCCATAATATACTTTCCACATACTGTGATCGCCCGATTGCATTCTGATTCAGCACGAGTAGTTTCCGATTTTTAATATATGACACCTTGGTGGACTGCAGGTATAGCTAGGGGTTAGGACCCACTTGTGAAAAGTTGGGACGGAGAGGAAGGAGGGTTTGGCGGACTGGCTTGACTTGCTAATAATTTCATTTGCACACTTTTTCATTTTGCTTGTCGCTCGTCAAGTTTTCGCCTTCCTTCTGGTAGGGCAATCTATGATTTGCATTGCATTGCACTTGATCGATTGATAGTAATTGATGAGCTCACTTTATATAAGAATTTGCACCCACGCTATGCACCACGTCCAAAGAAAGACCGACCGCAACGGAAGGATTTGTCGTGCCTGCCATGCCAGGCGGGAGGGAGAGAGAAAACGAGCAAAGGCTAGGAGTGTAACATTGGCATCCAAACGATAATTGATATGAAAAACAAAGAAGGCAAGAGAGAGAAAGAACCGGTTAACAATGACAATAACGGGAAAATAATGAACGCGATTTACATAACACTAGCCCTCCACCTCTCCACCACCTCCCGCTGTTTAGGATCAAGAATAGCCTCCCCAGTCCCGCCCATATTCATCGGCACAGGCATTTGCATCGGCATCTGCATAGGCATTCCCCGGCCCATCTGCATATTGTACTGGCTACCTATCAACCCGCCCATTTGCGGTTGTGGTTGCATATACCCCGCGTTGCCACCCGCCTGGGAGTAGTGGCTTTGGGGGCGGTTGTTGGCACGGTGGAGGAGATCCATCATGTTCCGTCTATTACGGACTTCCTGTTGCAGGAGCGAACTCTCGCGCTTAGTCGCTTCTTGTTGCTGTAAGCGTCTCCTACGTTGAGCGAGGGTTTCCTCCTCGACCGGGGGTGCCCGCTCTTGCTTGGCGGCAGAACTATTTCCCTCGCTTGGACTGGCAAACTCCATCCCTAGGCTACCAGTACCAAACTCCTTTTTCTCCTTGAGACGTTTCATTCGGTCTTTCAGTGTCTCTCCTTCAACTTCCTCGTGTGCATCCGCTGCGCTAGCTTCTGACCCCCCACCTAGGCCGGGCACGTCAAGGAATATCTTTGGCTGAGGTTGCGCTGCGTGTCCGTTTTGTCCTCGGAGACGTTCCCGGCGTTTGCTAAGTGGTTCTGCATCTTCCATTTCTTTCTTCATCAGAAGGCCAAGCGGGACCTCATCATCACGACGCTTCTGTGCACTAGGAGCTACTGCGTAGAGCAATCCAAGAGGGACATCAGCATCTTGGTCATCATCCTCATCCCCATCACCATGCTCCTCCCATGCCAAGTGGGTCTTTTTCTTCGATCTTGCCTCCTTCTGTACTTGTGCCACGGCGTCAAGCTGAAGAAGGGTGCTACGGATACCGCCCGGAAAGGCACTGGCCGCCGTTCGAGTTCGAAGCCGTTGTTGAGCTTTGCGAGATTCGAGCTCGGCGAGTAAGGTTGTAGGCAGGCCATCCGAATCGGGCTGTGGTCCAAAGTCCTCTGATAGCCCAGAGTACCGACGTTGATTACCGGCATCGTGATACTCGTTGGTTTCGGGGTTAAGATGGCTCCGAGCATCTTGGTGGGTTTCATCTTCCATAGAAGACCTAGGGCTCTCTCCAGGATGTAGCTTAACAGTTATAGCCACACTATTACGATAATCGTTGTTCGGCCCACTGCTAAGATGCATGGAAGATCTATTCTTGTTCGGTCTGTACGGCACAGCCCCACCGGTAATCGGGTGATCGGTGAATGCAGCTGGAGGAGCCTTTGCCGAAGCATCGAGAATGCCATCAAGGGTAGCAACTGCGGAATCCTCTTTGACTTCAATTTGGGGAATTGCTTGAGTATCGAAGAATTGAGAAGCTCGCAGGGCTGGAGGGAGATTAGCTATTGAACGGCGGTTGGCAGCTTGATCCAAGGCGGCAACCGAGCGACGGTGAATGTCTTTGTCGGGAGTGGGACCTGGTGCTCCTTCTCCGGGATAAGCCGCCGAACGACGGCTCATGCCCTTGTCCGGAGTGGGACCTGTTGCTCCTGTTCCGGGATAAGCCACCGAACGACGGTTACTGGTGAGGTCGACATTATCAGGAATATGGCGGGAATGTCTATTATTTGCAGCTGGTTTAGGCTTAGATAGCGTAGGGGGAAGATTTAGCATTGCAGGAACCGGAGCCGGGTAGAACACCAGGTTCGATGAACCTTGGGAATTGGAATGTGAATGTGGTGAGGTTGGGTGGATCGAGTGTTGACTCGGACGTTGTCTATGCTGCGGAGGGCGTGGCGGAGGTGCTACCGAAAACTGATTACTCGGGTGATCTAAATTAAAATGGACTCCGTCGAAATCCTCAAATAAATCACCAATATTAGTTGCAGATGTTGCGGGCCTGTACTCGCGCTGCTCTCTTGCGTGGTCAACCTTTGGAGGGGGTGGAAGCTCCGGATAAGACTGTGAATGACGAAAAGCTGGGTGAACGTCCTCCGGCGACGTGAAGCCAAAGGCCTGATCTTCAGGATCCAGGATGCTTGTGGACACTGGCAGAGGAGGTAATTGATGGGAAGAACGACTCGCCCTTGGGCTATGGCGTTGGTAGGGGGGGTGGGCCTCCCTAGCCGTTTGAGGGTCTGAGACATCCCCCCCTTGCCGAGAACCAATATCCGCACGGCCATCCAAATGCAATTCAAGTCTCAAGTTATGTTCCGCGATCTCTAATTCCGTCCGTTGGTCGCCGCCGTTGAATGAGGGAGTGGCCCCTTGCGGTGTGGAATCGGATCTTGAACGAGAGGAGTTTAACACGTGAACTCCAGAGCCAACGCTGCCCTCTCTGCCCATTCCACTAAAACTTTCGTCCACCTCCCTGTTCATATCTCTACTATCTCTCTCGCCATTAGCCCTTCTGCTATCCCCAGTAGCATCGTTCCCCTGAGCTTGCCCCCCGCCCGTCAAAGCACCCTCCTCATCCGAGCTATCACCGACCATTTCGTAAGATGTACCCGAACGAATGCTGGATTTGACCATAGACATCACCCGATCGGTTGGCGAATGTTCCGTTTGCGCGGGTCGATATTCGGGGTCGAGAGAAAGGGAGGAGGCTTCAATGTTCAGGAATTGTAGTTGAGATGGCCGATAGGAGGCATCAGAGGAAATGGAGGAAGCAATACTACTCCTCCTACGGTAGGAAGTCGTCTGGGAAATAGCGGAATAAGACATCCCCACTGGTGGGGTAAGCGGGTTTCCTAAATCGGGCCGGTGAAAAATTTTCTTTTTTTTCTCCTCTTCTTCCTTCCCCTTTTCTCTAACCAGTAAGCGATGTTCAAGCTGCCAAGAAGGGAGAACTTATAAGGGTCAATACAATAAAATGGATTGGTGAAAGAGCTACAACACGATGGTTTGGGAAAGCAGAGGGGTGGGGATGCAGAATAATTCTTTCCGAGAAAAAGGGGGGAATTTAAATGCTTGGGCGGAGCAGAGACGGGTAAAGAGATGATGGCGGTAATGATGATGATGATGATGGTGATGGTGGTGATGATGAGGATGAAGATGAGAGGGTGAGAGAGGAAATATAAAGCCCAATTGTCGGGAGTTGAAGTTTGCTAGCTGGTCGGGTGGTCAAAGAATTCAATTTCTGTCAAACTCCTGCCTCGTCCGTTCGTCGCGCCTGGGTGTGGCGCGTCAGGAGTTAGCGGCAATTGAGCCCGTAACTCAAAGGGCATGTGCTTTGTTGATGCCCTGCAATATCCATCAGTTATCGTGAGAATCATATAAACGGAGGCATCACAGCGAGAGAAGAGTAAAACAGTTAGTCTTTGAAGGACATGATGAAGCGGGGGTCCTCTCTCCTTTTCTGGCTCCAGCTTGCACTGCACTTTCTTTACTTTTTTCTATTGTTTTGTACTTCCTTTTCCTTCCCCTCGGTGGACCAAATCTAGTCTTCCGTTTAAGCACTTGAGGTACGAGTAGAGTTCTCACCTCGCTTACTGTACCAGTGCTATGCTTCAGGCATGTCTCATACCAAGCCTCCCGGGGGGGCAATTACAACAGGCAATCATTTCCCTGCGATTGGGAGAGGAAAAGAAGACTCTTGTTATTATCCTAGTTCCGGGAGGTGTTTAATATCGGCATCTGATATCAACAGCATGAGGACCAACTTTGCCGAGATAAAAGGTCTCAGCATGAACTGTGTGGTGGTTCAGAGGTGAGAAATGGTGATGATACTGATCTTGAATCTGGCTCAGGAATCTTCCGTTGTCATGACACTAATGAAGGTGTCTATTGGCTACAGTAGATGTGATCAGAAATGGTTTGCGATGTTTCACTCGAAGGCGAGTACTCGAGTACAGTACAATGTGTGCAGGCTTCCCGAAAATGCGTCCAAAACAGGCAGAATCGCTCCATTTCTGGCCGATTCCTAGACCCGAAAAGAGTACCCACTCATCCTTAATCCCTTTCTCCTAGACGCCCCTGCACGCCCCGGGTGAACAAACACCAACACGAGATCACAGGTACAAGGTACAAGGGACCGGCATTTAGCGATCGCACACACTAAAAAAGGATAGTGAACAGTGAGAGGAAGAGCGGACAATAAACTGAACAAGATGGGGTAAGAGAGTAATTTGTCGAGCCACACCATGGTGTTTTAGTTGAGGGTTGTAACTTGTAACCAGTACCGTATTTTTTTCTGTTATCCGGAAACCCGCCAAGCAGTGATCTGCATGGCGCAAACCAGGTGCAGGGATCCTGAGACATCAAGTTACCCTCTTTTTGATAGAAGAAATTTCTCTCAGCTGTGAGGGCAGTTACTGGTAATTCTCCCCCCGTTCAACTAACGCACGATCAAATGGGGAATTTTCCGAGATTGGTGGCATCATTATCATCTTATTCCTGGGATGCTGAAGAAGTTGAAGGGCGTCCGGTATGAGTTTCTAAGAGTTCTAAATTTCTTTATACCAAAACCTGACCACTTGTCCTAGATCGTCTAAGTTGCAGGTTGGATTGAGAGGGCTCCCACCACCCAGGAGTGCGGAACCAGAGTGTGGTTCTGCCGAAACAAACAAAAGCATCTATAAGTATACTATCTACCTCAACTATCTCCATCCCTATATAAATACATGATCTTGACTAATCTAATAATACTTGAGAAGGAAAAAGAAGGAAAGAAATGTGACCCGCTCTAGGTATTAGCGTCTGTTGCGTCGAAGTTGATGATATCTCGACCGTGTAGTAGAGGACTTGGGGGTCCACGGAGATGAGGTTGGAACTGATAACCTTCGCATGTCCACACATAGTGAAGGTTGTCGTGATGGGGAGTCTCTTGTAGAAGGGTGCGAAACTCTTGGCCAGGATGATGGGCGATTGGAACAGGAAGATTGCTGGACTAGTCACCAATCTCAATATCCATTGAGGTAAACCCTTTGACCTTAATCTCATCATCGCGGCTACTGTCAACAGGCAAGGCTACCCCCACATCGCGGAACAACTTGCAAATGAGTTCTGACTTTTGCTGACCAAATGCATGCCAGGATTGAGCAACCACATGGGTGGTCATGATACGCTTATCACTAACTGACCAGCGTTCAATCTCGTCAACCTTTTCCTGCTCTTCAATGTAAGTGTCTGTAAACTCCCGAAGATATTCTTTGAATGGCTTGTCTGCCGTATCAAGAGTCTGTAGGAGACCTGTACATCTGGCTGGGATAATTGACGGAACTATATTATTTGCTCGAAGAAGATCCAAGATACCCTCAGTAACATGAAATGATGCTGTGTCTATGACAAGTAGACTTTGAGGAGTTTTAGAAGCCTGGCCACTGGGTTGGATTGAATGGGGTTGAATTGAATTGAATTGAATTGAATTGAATTGGACGGAGGTGAGTTGAACAGGACTAGCGTGAGAGGAATTGGGAGGAGGGGCAAAATATAGATGACCCGGCGGAGAGAGACTTGGTTCTGGAATACACGAGGTGTTTGTAGAATAGGTTTCTGTATACTGGGGTGTGGGATTATCAAGAGCTGGAAGGAGATCTTTGGTAATGAAGGCCTTGAAAAGGGACTCATTATTGTAGGCTGTTTTATCAAACAGAACAGAAACACACTCATTCCATTTGTGCCCTTCTCTTTGAATAATGCCCTTGCCTGTCTTCGCATGAAAAATAACTTTTGGCTTTATTCTCGGTATCCCATCAGCGAAAATGTAGAGTATAAGTGTCGCTTGCCTTTTGTCCCACCCACTTCCATCTGTCTTTCCACTGACCGTTCGTGAACCTTTGATCACATAGGTCTTTCCATCCAGATACTCGAAAGGGATAGGTGTTTCATCCAGGTTAAGAATATTACATAAACGAAAACAACTGACATCTGTAGTAATCCCAGCTCTTCCAAAGCTATTCCAGGTTGAGAATTTCTTCGATTAAATCGGAGCCAGTTAATAACTAGCTGAAAGTACTCATCAGGAAGCCTCGATGCTTTTTTGGTTATTGCTCGGCACGAGATATTCCACCGATCTAAAAAGTTGTTAAACCAGCCACCAGAAAAAACAAACATATTTGCGCTTTGTGGATAGAGCTTTTTGAAATACTCTATAGCTATTCACTGAAACCATCCTCTTTTTACTAGCCCACTAGCCTGCCTTCGCTTGATGAACGCAGAAAACAACTCCTCTTCCATCTCAGGCTAATAACATTGCCAGGTACTGGAACATTGCCGGTGCGATTGGGTTTTTTGTTGTAGAATCTCCTCCTGCTTCCCTTACTCATGAATAGTACTTAGTGGAATCTTCTAATAGGCAGAAGCTTCAGCAAAGGTTGGCCGCCAATATTCAGACTCAGCCGTATTTGCTGCCACACGATGGTTTAGGAGAAAAAGCAGTACTTCAATCTTTCGCTGTCGGCTATAGCTTCGGCGAATACGCCGAATTGGACAACGAAGCTTGTAGGCCCCGTTGCTTAGTGGTTTTGCCTTGGGACCTGGTCGTCCACGCTCACGCCTGGATAAGATGGTTACTGGTTGGTGGCCCTTGTTTTGGATAACTCGATTTGTCGATATTTTTTGCAAGGTCGGCTGGGTCGCTACAATTCTGGGGCAAAAACATAAAAGAAGAATGAAAAATATGACCACAAGGTGCTTTTGTTTTATCATGGCTGCTTTTGTCAACATGCATTCAGGAGCGGTTGCGATTGGAATGTAGTCAAAAATAAGGTTGGTTGACACATTAAACCATTCTCCACAGGGGTAAGCACTTGCGTATTTCTAACTCTATTTTCTTAGCGCATTTCCAGATAACAGAAAAAAATACGGTATAAACCTCACGATATGTGGAGCAAGTCACGCAATCTGAACCATATAGGAGTTTGAAAGCCATGTTGGATGACTCCAAGTGTATGATAGAAAATAGCCATTTGGGAAAAAAATGGCTGGTAATCTGAAAAATATTAGCTTCATGGAAAGGTAGAAATTTTCTATAAAGTGTTAGCAAAACAGCGTATTTTAGATAGTTTTATCTGAGTCTCAAGCACTTCAAACTCTTCTAAGATTTTTGCAATACAAATCACACTTTCTCTCCAGTCTAAAATCAGATCACTTCGTACTTTGGCCATATGGCCCTTTCAGCGTATTGCAGAGACTGTTCAACTGCCTGTTACTACTGTACTTGCTGTCTGCGCCCAGCCCAATACCCCTCCTGAACATCATACTAGAAGACCTTATCGGCTTCCGAGTAAGTTAGGACCTGGTTGATAGCTCATGCAACAGCCTCCCTAGTAGCGAATCGCTGCAAGCCACTTACTCTCAATGTCAAAGAGCTTTGCATCAGGCCCAATGAGCATACCCTTCGTCGCTTTTGTGCAAGTAGAAATTTCCATCGTCGAATTGCACAAGCCAAGCCTTTCCTCTCGGCCAAAAATAAAACTACCCACTTACACTTTGCAAATACCTTCCATAATTGAACCATAACTAATTGGTTTAGGGTATTTACCCACGGGTTCAAATCTTATAAGAGTTTTATTTCTCAGGAGTTTAAGGTCATATGGACGAATGAGTGTGCCTTTAACATAGGTGAATTTTCTGAGAGCAACTGGGTTACCCAAACTTCTGAGGAGAAGTTCACCGAGAACTGTATACTTTCAAAATTTCGAAAATTACAAAAAATCAAGGTATGAGGGTGCATTTCTGGCAATCAAAAAGGTCCAATAATTGTATGGAATAAGAGGAAATAGGGTAAAACTATTAGTAGTTCTGGCTACTGTGAGCGTATAGCAGCTTCACATCTCCATCCATTCTGGCTTCAACTCGGCCGAGAGCATGATGACTACCTTTACCTACAGCAAGACAACACCACTCCACATAAAGCAAAATATATGACGGAGGTTTAAAAAATCTCAACATACTGGGTTACTTCTTCACCTGGCCTTCTGTTTCACCAGATTTAAATCTAATAAAACAGGTATGTTACTTTTCTTCCCCACTCCCTTCCTTCCTAAGTCTAAACTTGAGCAGGTATAGTGAATTATGAAATACTGAATCCAGCGATACTCACCCCGCCCAACCACCAATCTTCTACTCTTTTTCTGCGCATTTCAAGAGAAGTGGGATGCCATTTCCTGTAAGGAACTCGCATACATGACCAGCTGTTATGGGGTAGCTAACACGGTAGGACTCCGAGCTAACTAGGCCAAGGATATTTGAGACAACGGATTAATAGTCAGGAAGGCTCGTTGGTAATTGTTTGGTACAAGTAAAGTAATAAAGAGTAGTCAAATATCAAAGAGTTAGAATATAACTCGATAACTTGTTATATTGTTAAGGTCTCTTCTCCGTTGCTTGATGGTTCTTCAACCA
>Ga0307510_10011961_pt1 | contig 10289 bp, 8 predicted proteins | sample 12_EM_MG_FD_207224 | JGI IMG/M metagenome (GOLD analysis project Ga0307510, IMG submission 207224) | Populus trichocarpa ectomycorrhiza microbial communities from riparian zone in the Pacific Northwest, United States - 12_EM | ecosystem: Host-associated > Plants > Roots > Unclassified | place...
ATGGTTTGCGGTGCTCAAATCGAAGTCACCGCAGACCCTGGCGTCCATTCAGCACGACATGGAAGGCTAGGGCTTAAGGAACGCACACTCCGCCGCCGTATTCGGCTGCTGCCGCATTGGTGCGGAACAACCTGAACAACTCTCTGCCGACACCATGTTCGTTGCCGCTGAGATCTGCTTCTGCGTTGGGTCGTGGGTCCCAGATCGCGGACGCGACGTGCGCATCCAACGTTCCGGCAACACTATCCAACCTCAGGATGTCGCCATCCCGTACCTTACCCAACGGCCCACCACTGATGCACTCCGGAGTTACGTGTATGGCGGCCGGAACGGTGCCCGATGCTCCTGACATTCTGCCGTCAGTCACCAGGGCCACCTTGAATCCCTTGCTTTGCAGTGAGCTCAGCGCCGGTGTGAGCTGGTGAAGCTCCGGCATGCCGTTGGCACGCGGCCCCTGGAATCGAACTACAACAATCACATCCCGCGCGAGCTCGCCGGCCTTGAAAGCATCGAGGACGGCGTCCTGTGAATCAAACACACGGGCCGGTGCTTCAACGATCCGATGGTCGCTCGTAACGGCCGATACTTTGATGACAGAGCGTCCGAGGTTGCCGCGGAGCAGCTTCAGGCCGCCATCGTGACTGAACGGATTGCTCGCTGGACGCAACACGTGGGTATCGCCGCTCTGGGCCGGCGCCTCGCGCCAGGCAAGGCCATTGGCTGAGAGCCAGGGCTCCTGGGTGTACGCACGCAGTCCTCTGCCAACAACTGTTTGTACATCCTCGTGCATCAACCCCGCCTGCAGCAGCTCCCGGATCAGGAAGCCCATGCCGCCTGCGGCGTGGAAATGATTCACGTCGGCGCCACCGTTGGGATAGATACGCGCCAACAAGGGAACCACATCGGACAGCTCGCTGAAATCATTCCAGTCAATGGTGATCCCGGCCGCCCGGGCCATCGCAACCAGGTGCAAGGTGTGATTCGTCGATCCACCCGTGGCAAGCAGGCCCACAATCGCGTTGACGACCGCTTCTTCGCTCGCTACAAAAGCCAACGGGATGTACTCATCGCCCAATGAGGTGATTTTCGCTGCTCGGCGGGTTGCGGCCGCCGTCAACATGTCACGCAAGGGCGTGTTGGGATTGACGAATGCGCTGCCAGGGATATGCAGCCCCATCACTTCCATCAACATCTGGTTGCTGTTGGCCGTGCCGTAGAACGTGCACGTTCCCGCCGAGTGGTAGCTGTCTGCTTCGCACTGAAGCAGCGCATCACGTGTGGCTTTGCCCTCGGCGAACAGCTGTCGGATGCGGGACTTCTCCTTGTTGGGCAGGCCGGATGTCATAGGTCCCGCCGGGACGAAGATCGTAGGCAGGTGGCCGAAGGCGAGGGCTCCGATGACGAGGCCTGGTACAATTTTGTCGCAAACGCCCAGGCACAATGTGCCATCGAACATGCCGTGCGACAGCGCAATGCCGGTTGACATGGCAATGACATCGCGGCTGAACAGCGACAATTCCATGCCCGACTGACCCTGCGTAACCCCATCGCACATGGCCGGCACGCCGCCGGCAACCTGCGCAGTTGCACCGGCCTCGCGCGCAGCTGCGCGAATCAGACCTGGATAACCTTCAAAAGGTTGGTGCGCAGACAACATGTCATTGTAGGCCGTCACTATGGCAAGATTCGGCCACCGCAGTTGCTTCAGCACGTCCTTGTCGGCAGGGCTCGCCGCCGCGAATCCGTGTGCCAGGTTGCCGCAGGACAATTTCGAGCGTGTGCTGTTCGCCGCCGTTTGCGCCTGCATGCGGGCGAGATATTCAGATCGTTCCTTGCGACTGCGATCTCGGACGCGTTCGGTGACTTGGCTTACGATCGGGTTCAATTGGGCGGTTGACGTCGGCATGAAAAAATTTCCACTGTCGTAACGAGATGCTGCGGATACTGTGCGAGCTTATAAGGAATTGTTCGGAGGTTTGATAGCGTGGATAAAGTCCAGCCCATGACTGGCCAGCCGGTGTCTTTCGATATGCTGCTATTCGGTGCAACCGGGGATCTTGCCCTGCGCAAGCTCGTGCCCGCGCTGTACCGCAGGCATCTGGCCGGCCAGGTCGTTGCAGGCTCGCGAATTCTGGGTGTGGCCAGGACCAGCCAGACCCGTGAAGTCTACCTTGCCCTGATTGAAGAGACGTGTCGAAAGTATCTGCGCGCCGAAGAGTTTACAGCCGAGCGGTGGACCTCATTCGCCGCGCTCGTCGATTACGTGACCGTCGACGCGACACAGACCCAGGATTTCCACAAGCTGGCAACGATGCTCAGCGGGCGCGACGATGTCGTGCGAGTCTTTTTCCTCTCAACAGCGCCCAGCCTGTTTACCCAGATCTGCAATCACCTGGCCGGCGCAGGGCTGGTGACGCCGAAGACCCGCGTGGTGCTGGAGAAGCCACTGGGCCAGGATCGCGCCTCCGCCGAGGCTATTAATCAGAGTGTTGGAGCGATCTTCCGCGAGCACCAGATTTATCGCATCGATCATTACCTGGGCAAGGAGACAGTCCAGAACCTGATTGCGCTGCGCTTCGGCAACACCCTGTTTGAGCCACTTTGGCGCCGTGGCCGGATACGTCACGTGCAGATCACCGTGGCCGAGCAGTTGGGCGTCGAAGGCCGCGGTCAGTTCTACGATCAGACCGGCGCACTGCGCGACATGGTGCAGAGCCACTTGCTCCAACTCGTCTGCATTCTCGCGATGGAGCCGCCGGCGAGCAGCGATCCGAACGCCGTGCGCGATGAAAAGCTGAAAGTGCTTCGGGCACTGCGACCCATCGCAGATCGCGAAGTGCAGACCAAGACGGTCCGTGCGCAATACCGGGCCGGCGCCGCCAACGGACAGCCGGTACCTGGGTACCTCGACGAGGGCGGCGTTCCTGCGGACAGCGCGACGGAGACATTTGTCGCGCTGAAGGCTGAGATCGACACCTGGCGCTGGGCTGGCGTGCCGTTTTATCTACGCACCGGCAAGCGTCTGGCGGAACGCCTGACTGAAATCGTCGTGACGCTCGAGGATGTACCGCATTCGATCTTCGAGGGGTCGAGCAGCGATCGCTCCCCCAACCGGCTCGTTATCCGACTGCAGCCCCAGGAGAGCATCACGCTCAGCATCCTGGCCAAGCAGCCAGGGGAAACGATGCGGTTGAAGCCCGTGAATCTCGCGCTCGACCTTGCGGGGTCGTTCAAGGAGAAACCGGTGGATGCCTATGAGCGTCTGCTCATGGACGTGGTCAAGGGCAACCTCACTTTGTTCATGCGTCGCGACGAGCTGGATGCGGCGTGGCGCTGGATCGACCCCATTCGTGAGGGCTGGGCGCGGCACGATGAGAAGATCAAATCGTACGTGTCGGGAAGCTGGGGGCCTGCTGCGTCCAGTGCGCTGGTCAGCCGCGATGGGTTTGCGTGGCAGGACGAGAGCTAACGCAAGTCCGCCGCACCAGGCGGGCCGGCGCCGGTTCACGATAGCCGCGGCCCATGGAACAATGGACTCGTGGCCCCGTTGAAGGTCCACTGCTTCAAAATGGATACGGTTGGAGAAACTCAGCATGAACTCAAAGAATGGCGATCTCGGGGCCGGAGCGGACTCGGAACAGGTCAAGGAGCACCTGCGCGCCGCGAAGGATGCAGCCGCTTCGGCGGCACGCGCCCGCGCCCAGCAGGCACGCGATTGGGCCAGCTCCCGGATCGACGATTTGCAGTCGAGTGTGGAGGCTCAGCCGTATAAGGCCAGTGCCTGGGCACTGGGGGCCGGTTTTTTGGCTGGTATCCTGGTGATGAGCCTGATCCGCAATAGCCGACGGTAAAGGTACTCGCCGGTCGGGCCGGGTAGGCCCTGACCCGCGCCGCTCGCCGCCGCCGCAACCGCCCCGTGTGTGCGCTGCTTCCGGTTGCCGTGACTGTTCAATGACACACGGTCTCGCCCCCCGTGGTCTCCTTCCCCCATGCACCAGATTGGCGTGGTGGGTCTCTCCTATCGGCACGTGGGCGTCGATGAGGTTGCTCGTTTTTCGGTTCCCAAGACCGAGGTATTGGAGCGCCTGCCTGTCCTGCGGGACGCCTTAGGCGTATCCGAGGTCTTCTACGTCGGGACGTGCAACCGTGTGGAAGTGCTGTTCGCCATGCCGGACGGTGCCCACGCCGGTGACGCCCGCGCCGAAGTATTTCGCGCTCTCATTGGCCGAGACCCTGTGGGCGGCGAAGCCACGCGCATTCTTCGTGCGTGGACTGGCGAAGCCGCTGTAGAGCATCTCTTCCTCGTAACCTGCGGCCTCGACTCCGCCCAGGCAGGTGAGCAGGAAATCGCTGCGCAGATCCGACTGGCCTGGGAGGCCGCTCGCGGCGCCCAGGTCTGTGGTCCCACCCTGGACAAGCTGCTCAGTGAAGCGCTGAGCATGGCGAACCGCGTGCACAAGCTCGAAGCCAACGTACGCACCCCCTCGCTGGCTGACCTCGCTGCCGATCGCATCGTTCGCCACTTCAACGGCAAACCGGCCACAGTGGCGCTCGTCGGTGTCTCGCCCATGACCAAGCGCTGCGGGATGATCCTGCATCGTGCTGGGATACCGCTTCTCGTCGTCAATCGCACATTGCAGTCCGCGGAGGAATACGCTGCGACCGTCGGCGGTCGAGCTGTGCAGTTGGATCAGTTTCGCGAAGCACCATCTGAGGTCGGCGCGCTGGTTCTGGCGGCGGGTGGTAGCGAGCCCGTGCTCGACGGGAAGTCGCTGCCGAAAATTGCTGCGGCGGCCGGGGCTCGCACGCCGCTGCTGCTGGATTTCGGTGTGCCACCCAATGCGGATCCGGACGCTACGAAGGCGGCCGGGATTGCGCGTGTTGGAATGGATGATCTGATACAGGCGGCTCAAGAGCGGCGGTTGTCGCAGTTGATGCGGTTGGCGCCGGTTCGCGCGGCTATTGATGAGCGGCTCAATCGCCTGCGCGGTGAGCTCGCGACGCGGGCTATTGGGCGGCGGTTGGCTGATTTGCGAGGATCGTTCGAGCAGATTGCGGCTGAGGAAGCAGAGCGCGCGTTGGCGGAAGAGTTCGCCAACCTGGACGCTTCCCAGCGGGAGTTGTTGCAGCGGTTTGCGTCGACGGTGGCGCGTCGGTTGGCACATTTGCCGTTGGCAGGAATGCGGGCGGCAGCCGCGCATGCCAGCACGGACGCTGTGGATGCTTTTTTTCGCGAGGCGAAGTTGCGGCGGCCGGCGAACGGTGAGTCCGCGGACGCAAGTGCTGCGGACTCCAGCGGAACGCGCTGGAAACCCGACGCCGAAACGGCTGCTCTGGCGCCCATACGCACCTCATGGACCAAAGACTAAACTAACGCGCCAACGCCCAACCGCGTTGGCTTTTCAAGAGTAACACTGTGACCAAACACCCCCGTTCCGAACAATTGTATGAGCGCGCATGCCGGGTCATCCCCGGTGGAGTCAACTCGCCGGTGCGCGCATTCAAAGCCGTGGGTGGTACGCCGCTCTTTGTTCAACGCGGCGAAGGGCAATATCTCGTTGACGCCGATGGCCGCAGGTATCTCGACCTCGTCAATTCGTGGGGTGCACTGATTCTGGGCCACGCGCATCCGGCGGTTGTTGGAGCGATCACTGAAATGGCCCGCAGCGGGACCACCTTTGGTGCTCCCTGCGCCGGCGAAGTTGAATTGGCCGAGCGGATCGTCGGATCGTATCCGGGACTCGAACAGGTCCGCTTCGTTTCCTCCGGCACTGAAGCCGTCATGAGCGCAATCAGAGTTGCCCGAGCGTTCACGGGCCGCGATCTGATCGTGAAATTCTCCGGCTGTTATCATGGACACGCAGACCACCTGCTCGTGGCAGCGGGCTCAGGCCTGGCAACATTCGGCACGCCATCCTCGGCCGGCGTACCGGAGGCGTTTACTGCCTGCACGCGCGTGCTGCCGCTCGATGACGAAGCCGCTGTGGATGATCTGTTCTCGCGCGAAGGTGCGCGAATTGCGGCGGTGATTATTGAGCCGGTGCCCGCCAATCACGGTCTGCTGTTGCAGCGGCGCGAGTTCCTGCAGAAGCTGCGCGATGTCACCCGAAAGCACGGCTCACTGCTGATTTTCGACGAAGTCATCTCCGGTTTCCGGCTGGCCCGCGGCGGCGTCGCGGAGCTGACAGGCATCGTTCCTGACATGGCAACCTTCGGCAAAGTGATCGGCGGCGGCATGCCAGTCGGTGGATTTGGCGCCAATCGCGAGATCATGCGACGCCTGGCGCCCCTCGGTGACACCTACCAGGCCGGTACTCTTTCCGGCAATCCCGTCGCCATGGCCGCGGGCATCACAACCCTCGACATCATGTTCAAGGAGTCCGGTTGGGAGCGGTTGGAGCAGATCGGTGCGCAGGTGGAGCGCTCGCTGCTGCCTGTATGCAGAGAAGCCGCATTCCCGATTCACTTCGTCAGAGCCGGCTCGCTGTTCTGGATGTCGTTCCACGACACGGCCGCGCCTCGGACCGCTGCCTCCATGAGTCAACAGGCGGTACAGCGATACAGCGCGCTCTTCCACGCAATGTTGGATCGTGGCGTTTATCTGCCGCCGTCGGCGTACGAAGGGTGCTTCCTGTCGCTGGCCCATACCAACGCGGATATTGAGCAACTCACCCGCGCGCTGCGGGAGTCGCTCGCAACCCTCAAATGAAGGCAACCCGGGTCTTTCAGGTTACTGCACTCGCCCTGGTAGTTGTGGCCGTGGTGCAGGTCGGCTGGTGGCTGTTCGATCAGCGCTCGAACGCGATCGAAAAGGTGCGCGATTCCCGCGCCCTGTACAACCAGCAGATTCTCGCCGCGCAGGCACTGTTGGACTCCGGCACGCCGGCTGCGAAAGTGCAGGCAATGCTGCCCGGCATTGCCATCAACGGTCAGCAGGCCGCCATGTCGCCGGCTATCGATGAGATGCTCACCACGGAAGAGCATCGCCGCATCAATCAATATGCGTGGGAAGGCGGCTTTTTTCTGTTGGCCCTCGGTCTGTGCAACGGCGTGATTTTTCGTGCGTTGCGCGCCGAAGCGCGCGTCCGGCAGGAGCAGGACAACTTTCTCGCGTTGGTTTCCCACCAGTTCAAGACGCCGTTGGCCAGCCTGCAGTTGTCTCTCGAGACGATGGCAATTCGCGCGCTTTCGCCCGAGCAGTCGCGCACTCTCATTGATCGGATGTTGGCGGACCTGGCTCGCATGACGGCCATGGTCACCCAGATCCTCGAAAGCAACCGCCTGGAGCGCGGTCGCATCGACCTGAAGATCGAGCCGATCGAGCTCAGCGACGCGGTTGACCGCGTCATTTCGCATCTGGATGTGCGGGCCTTCAAGGAGAAGATCACCATCTCGTCTGACATTGCTCGCGAAATGTTCGTGATGGCCGATCCGTTGTCCCTGGATGTCGTGGTGCGCAATCTGCTCGAGAACGCAGTTGCCGCCGTGACGCCGGTCGGCGGCGGTACCATTTCCCTGACGGCACGCCGCCTGGATGGAGAGATCGAGTTGTCGGTGAAGGATACGGGAGTTGGTTTCAGGCCGTCGGACGGCACGCGGCTCTTTGAGAAGTTCACGCGCCTACATCCGGGCGGCGGCGGCAGCTACTTCGGAACCGGCCTCGGCCTGTACATCGTCAGGCGCCTGATGCAACTCACGGGCGGCCGGGTCAGTGCGCACAGCGAGGGTGTTGGGCAGGGTGCGAATTTTGTCCTCGCCTGGCCGGTGGCACCCGCGGAGCGCATGTGAACGCCTCGTCACAGTTTTTCAATCGCGTCCTCGTAGTGGAGGATGATGCCCTTCTCGCGGCCGGAATCGTGGACAACCTCCGCGCCGAAGGTCACGACGTCTACACGGCTACCGATGGACAGATGGCTCTCGACTGGCTCGAAGCCGAACAGTGCGGGCTGATCGTTCTCGATGTGATGTTGCCGCGAGTGGATGGATTTACGGTTTGTCGGACGCTGCGTCAGCGAGGTGACAGCACTCCTGTGTTGTTCCTGACGGCGCGCGGAGACCCTGCCGACCGGGTGACCGGTCTCGAAGCGGGCGGCGATGATTACATGGCGAAGCCGTTCCACCTGCAGGAGTTTCTGCTGCGCGTGCGCGCAATCCTGCGGCGTTGGGACTGGTACCGAAGCGCCTCGGCGACGCCGGCCAGCGCCGTGTTGCAGTTCGCGGGCAACGAAGTTGACTTCCGGGCCTTCCGGGCCCGCTCGTGGAACGGCATCGCGCAGGAGCTCACTGAAAAGGAAGCGATGATCTTGAAAGTGCTGGCGGAGCATCCGGGCGAGATCGTCTCGCGCGAGGACCTGCTGGAGAAGGTGTGGGGCTACGATGTGTTTCCCTCGACCCGCACCGTCGACAACTTCATTCTGCGGCTGCGCAAGCGCTTTGAGCGCGACCCCGCCAATCCGAAGCACTTTCTGACGGTCTGGGGTGTTGGTTACCGGTTCATGATCGAGGGTGAGCCATGACAATCAGGATAGGTACACGGGGCTCGGCTCTCGCGTTGTGGCAGGCACATCACGTGGAGGCGCTCATCAAATCACAGCCGGGTGCACCCGCAGTCGAGTTGGTGCGCATCAAAACGGAAGGCGATGTGCGCACCGATGTGCCCTTGTGGCAGATCGGGGGCCGCGCCTTCTTCACGAAGGAGATCGACAAGGCGCTCCTGGGCAACGAGATCGATATTGCCGTTCACAGTCTCAAGGACCTGTCGACGGTGTTGGATCCCGGCATCGAGCTCGCGGCCGCGCTGGAGCGCGAGGATCCGCGGGATGCCGTGCTCAGCCGAACGGGCGCCGGCCTCATGGACCTGCCAAAGGGTGCGCGTGTGGGTACGAGCAGCTTGCGCCGCCGGGCATTCATCGCGCGACTGCGGCCCGACATCGAGCTGTTGGAGCTGCGGGGTAACGTGCCAACCCGAATCGAGCGCATGAAGAACGGCGACTACGATGCCATCATCCTGGCGGCCGCAGGTTTGCGTCGCCTCAATCTCGATCAACACATTTCCGAGCTGTTGTCCGTGGAGGAATTTCCGCCAGCCGTTTCGCAGGGCGCGATTGGCGTCTGTATGCGAACGGGGGATGCTGAAGCAGGCCGATGGCTGCAGAAGTTGGATAATCGCGCATCACGTTTGGCGACGACAGCCGAGCGTGCGTTGTTGCGGAGACTCGAGGGTGGATGTCAGGTTCCGCTGGGAGCCCTTGGCACTCTCGATGGCGAAACGTTGCGTCTGCATGCCGCTGTTTGTGCGTTGGATGGCACGAAGATCCTGCAGGCGAGGTCGGAAATGCCGGCCTCGTTGGCCAATGCCACGAGCCTCGGCCAGCGGGTTGCCGACGACCTGCTGTCGCAGGGCGCCGCGGGATTGATGGCCAACGAGCGCACCGCGCGCAGCCTGGCGAGCGGGGGATAGGTGGAAGTGGACGACTACGACGGCCCGGCAAAAACGGCGACGGACAATAGTCGGGCGCCCCAGCGCGGCTCCGCGGCCGACGCGCCCCGCCGCGGTCAGGCGGCTGATGCGCCTCGTGTGGTTGTCACGCGCGCGGAAGGCGCTGACGGCCCCCTCAGCTCCCACCTGCGTGAGCTGGGTCTCGAAGTGCTGCTCTGGCCCGCGGTCAGTGTTGGCTCCGCCGAGCCGGCTCACCTGGACGAAGCGCTCCACAACATCGACCAGTTCGACTGGATCGTCTTTGCCAGCCGTCACGCAGTGGCCGCGGTCATCGAGCGAGTCGAAGCGCCGCCAGCGAAATTGCGCGTGGCGGCCGTTGGTCAGGCAACCGGACAGGTACTGCGCCAACGCGGTTGGCCAGTAGATCTGCTTCCCGACGACGCCAACGCCGCAGCGTTGGTATCCGAGTTCGCCACGAAGCCCATGCAGGGCACAAAGGTGCTCTTCCCCGCCAGCTCACGCGCGCTACCCACGATCGCCGCAGGCTTGACTCAGTTGGGTGCAACAGTCACCCAGGTAGAGGCCTACCGCACCGAGCCGGCATCACTCGATGTTGACGCATGCCGCGCGTGGATCGAGCGCGATTGTCCGGGCGCCGTCACGTTCGCGAGCCCGTCCGCCGTCATCGAGTTGGAACAGTCACTGGGCAAACCCCACTTCGACCGGTTGCTGAAAACCGCCAAGGTGATCGCCATCGGTCCTACCACGGCACGCGAGCTCGTTGAGCGCGCCTGTACTCCTGTCATGGCCGAATCCGCCAACTTGCGCGGACTGGCGGTCACCACTTTTC
>Ga0307510_10011962_pt1 | contig 10289 bp, 3 predicted proteins | sample 12_EM_MG_FD_207224 | JGI IMG/M metagenome (GOLD analysis project Ga0307510, IMG submission 207224) | Populus trichocarpa ectomycorrhiza microbial communities from riparian zone in the Pacific Northwest, United States - 12_EM | ecosystem: Host-associated > Plants > Roots > Unclassified | place...
ATTCGTTGTGATTTATTATATACTCCTGTCTTCTTTACCGTTAGTTAGTTGAGCGCGATAGATGGAGAAGGGAACGGGCGAACTTCCCCAGTAACCCCAAAGTCATATGCATGCGACCCTACTTTTGTTGCCTGAACTCTTGGCATTTGGTTGTCACCGTCGATGTTTAGAGTTGACGTGCTCAGTCTCTTGGCGTAATTTAGGTAAATTTATAGAAGTATCCAGTTTTTCACCCCGTGGCGGCCGCAATAGCCATCCTAACTACCTACAACATGAACAGCAAGAATAGCGCGACTTCACTCTTTCTATTATCGCAGGGAGCTCGGGAGGCCCCCCATTTCTGGCAACTCGCGAACCTCTCACATACACCACCTGCAGGGGTCTCAATGGCGCAATTTTAACCTCCGCATCGCCCACCTAGTCTCCCCTAAGACCTCCGCGCGTTTACTCTGCCTCCCACCAACTCCCTGCCCACCCACTCCATCACGAACACCGGGGACCCCTGTGCATCCCTAGACGAAGGCACTCCCTCCTTCGGATCAAACGCTATCTACTTTACCCTCTACGAACTCCCCACCTGACTTCATCTCAGCGACCCCCCCTCCCCCTCTCCCATCCCTTGGCTCCGCTCTATATAATGGCGATGTATCGGGCTAGATATACTACTACAACAACAGCCCCCTCCTCGTTGCGCGACACAAGACCCCCACTACCAGAACCCACCCCCGCGATACCCTCGCTCGCTTCCCCCACCTGTCATCCCGCGCTCTAGCGCTACCCCCCGCACTCGGCTCCCGGCACCAAGCATCCGCCTTTCTGCTCTCCTACCTGCCCTGTCCTTAGCTGTATTCGAAAATTGGCTGGGAGTGCCTCGCCTACACAGGGCGGCGGTGTGGGGAGCCTCCACCGCCGCACAGCCCTAAGCTGCACTCAGGACGCCCTCCTGGCAGATGCCTAAGTTATCTCCGGCGAGCAGAGGAGATCTGCGGGGTCCTGGATAACTGAGTCCCTCATGTACCCGAGGGGGGGCGTAGGCGGCTTCCCCCGAAACTATCCGAGAAGGAGACGTTGGATCTTCCCTTGGAACCCCCACCCACCGCCGAACCCCCTATCCACTACAGTAAGATCCTCGGCCAGCCAGAAACCATAAATACCATTTGGAAGTAGGTCCTGCGTACATTGCCTTGCTCAATCGCGGTGGGGATGAAGGAAATAGGGGGGGGGGGGGGTGGATTCACAAGCACGTGCTCGAATGATCTCATTCTTAGAGGGAGGATAGGAGGGCTGGCTGGGCGGACTACGGAACTTGGGCTTTTTAGGTTCACGGGACCTCCCCGCACTGGTGATACTGCTTAAGAAGATGCTGTTCATCAAGAGTGCAGTTCGAGTAGCTAATGGTATGGTAGAGTGAATTGGGTGATGGCTGGGCGAGGCGCGGGGTGTTACGGGTTGTTATGCTAAAACCTGTATTCCCGGGATCAGGAGGGGCTAAGGAGAGGGGGATGGGATAGATCGAGAGGGGATGTAGGAAGCTGTTGAATACTACTCGGCATACTCACGTTGTCCCTATTATTATAGCAAAAGGTTTCGGAGATGCGCTTTTGGATTGATGCACTCGCGTAAAGAAACACCGATCAGTGAAAAGGGCAGCACGGAAGCTATGGATATTGGGGGTTTTTGCAAAGTGTCTTTCCTTTTGTTATCGCGGGAGTGCACTATGGGAGCTGGACATAATAATATGTTTGGTGATCGGTGGAAGGGTCTTGGAAGATTTCATGTGTTTTATTTATATATGGTCCTGTTTTTAAGGGTTGAATCGTTAGGAATGGGACAAGGATGAGCCAACTTTCTCACTGATCCCGAAGTCGTACGATCCGTGTGGTATTTTCCCTACATTATATCTAAAATGGGAGACACTCTGGTTGGAAGGGTTGACGAAATGATTTGCTGCTATGAGTTTTATAAATCCCGTTTTGATATCTAATGAATGTTTGGTTGGGAGGGCAGATCAGTCCGATCATAAGCCTGTTTCAAAAATTTGCTTCTTTTAAGTTAGATATACTGCACTTTCACCAGATACACGCAGTTCGGTGTGCTTAGTTATAAGTACCCGTGGTCCCGATCACTGCTAATATCTTGTCGCGAGTCTTGGCATCTTACCTAGTCTATGATACATGTTCCAGGACCTTGTCAGTGATTACTATCACGCCCTGTTGTCCAAATCACCCGGGGACCCGCAGCGAGGGCGGGGATGACGCCAAGGAGACGGGATGGATGGAACTGCCAGACGCTGGGGGGTGGTCGTAGACGGTAGATGTCCGGGATGACCGCCGGGGACGACGGAAAATCAGGAAGACGACGGGGCGACAGAAGGGGACCTCCGGAAAACCATTAGCGATTTATTGTAACACCTTGTAACTAACCAGACAAGAGCCGTCGCCCAAGAAAAAGGATTTTGTTTTATGCGAGATGTTTTCGCACTCGCTTTTGATCTATTTTCTAATTTGGGTCATGCCAGAGCTCAAAAATATCTACCGTACCAGCAACCACCGAAATTTGCTTGGTAATGATATAATTGAGGCAGCAAAATAAATAAAATCATGTGTCAAGGAAGGTTTAGCTTTTGAAGATGAAGGACGGATATTCAGAAGGTTGAGGATATGCTTGGTGCCTTGCAGCTTCATGTCGGTTATCTTCAACTGTGATAAAATTAATGGTTTTGTGGGTTTGGCAAAGGCTTCTCGTTGATTTCGTCATTAGAAATGTATGCTTGCACACCCCTCATTTTACCCATAGTGAATACGGTTCGCAAGGCGATAAACTTGAAGATGCATAGCACAATATCTTCTTGATTGGGGTTTTGGCTTCAGATGAGTGCCATCAGGGACCTATTTTACAAATTCGCCTGTTCCTCCCCATTTCAACTTCCCCTGTTATAACTTATACTTGGATGTATGATACCATGTTTTCTTCTAAATTGGTAAAATATACTGTACTTATTCACAAATACCCCTAGTTTCCACCACTACAACATTACGACAATGAAGACCGAACACCAAAATCCTGTGATATAGACCGTATCGGAAATCCGGGAACAGAAATCCGATAGTTTACACCGGAGTATAGTATCTTCTCTCTACTATCTCAAGATACGGGAGCCCCACAGTGGAAACTTCCTAGATAGCTGCCCAGGAAGAACGGCTACCAGAGGCAGAGGCGTGCAGAAGTTTCAGCACACCTCCCCTCTCATATATTTTAGCCACCTCTGCCTGGATCCGAAACTAGTGGATTACTGCTATATTTGGGCCTTCCGATTTTCCTGGAAATTACCCCCACAAGAGCGCCTTCAAGTTATATGTTGGGTAGGAAATAGGGCATGGGGTTATGCAGTTGAGCGGATATGAGAGTATGCGGGTATGCGGGTATATGCGGCTAGGAGATAGACGGTTATAGGACATGCGGCTTTGTGGTTTTCTGCAGTTTGGGATCAGGCCTTGGCCGGTCATTTTCACACACCCTATGACACTAGGCATACGGCAGTTTGCGCATTGTTGGGGGAGAGACTTCAGAGATCATGGAGGATCCTGGGATATTAGGATGGTTCTAAATTGCTGGAGATTTAGGTTTTATTAGCAGCATGTGTTTCTTTGGAGTTCGTTGAGTTTCGGGAGTGTTCGGTTGCTGTTGGTTAGACGGAGAGATATATCTCCTGACCTGTGCTTGGCTGGAGTGAGTAGAGCGCACCAGAGCACCGCTCTTCCATCTTCTGCGTTTCCTCCTAGAGCCTATTGCGATTGCACTTTCGTTCTTTCGTTCTTTCGTTCTTTCATTCTTTAGCGCTTACCTTATGCTCCATCACCACAGATCACCCTTATACCGAATAAATATAAGTGGTAGACATTTATTACGAGTAAAATTTCCGGCATGTTTGCAATAGTGTATCTGGGAGGCTAGTGTGTAATTACAATTCTTTAAATTAATTTAATAATCCCGCCTGAGTGCGATCTGGTTAAGAGAAGGTGGAGGGTTTATCTTGTTTTTTTTTTAGGCGAGCAGTCGGGAACGCCTATTCTAAAACCTCTCGTATAGGAAAGGAAAATCTATGTGCAGTCAATCTATCTGTTGATCTATCTATCCATCGACAGTATGGGAAAATATGAAGGAAATAAATATGGGGGCAGAAGGAAAAGCAGAAAAGAGGTATGTTTTCTAACACGGAACCTGTTCCGGCGGGAGTGATGATTGTAATAAATAGCGCAAGGTGGGAGGTGAAACAGTCCCCCGACAGCTGCATGGTCAAGACAGTGAACAGAGACTTGTGTGCCTTCACTTATAACTGCATGCGGTTTCTTGTACCTGGTCAAAGAATACTTGACGATAAAAAAATAAATAAAAAAACTCCCTTCACTTATAAACATTAGCAGATGTTGGAAAGTTTCAGAGGGGTATAGCTTTAAATAAAGCTTGGATTCCCACAAATGAGACCCAGAAAGAACTTCCATGTCGCGTTGTGGGACTAAGATAGAGGACACAATGTGACAATGGGAAAATCTGAGGATGGTAATGGGGGCAATAGCGCTGAGATGGGGCCCAAAGGCTGAGCAAGAAGAGAGCTAGAAGAGAAGGAATCCCATCGGCGTGATCAATTGGATCCTCCGGGTTTGACTTGGTGTTCATTCTTTCATAGTTGGTAGGCTGGTTGCGCAGCCGCGTTTTCGGTAGGTGTGCGGGCTTGCAAAAGCTTGACCACTTCTTTATGGCCATTCATGGTCGCACAAGCGAGTGGTGTTCGACCATTTTCTCCAGGGCAATTGGGGTTGACATCTTCTCGACCTAGTAATAGATCGACCACTCCTTCATATCCCTTGCTCGCAGCCCACCCGAGTGGTGTTTGATCATACTTATCAGGGCGATTGGGGTCGACATCATTCCGTTCTAGTAGTAGCTTGATAACACCTTCATGTCCTTCGACGGCAGCGCACCCGAGTGATGTTCGATCCTTATCATCTGGTCGATTGGGGTCGACATCTTCCCTGTCAAGTAGCAGCTTGACAACTCCTTCGTGCCCCTCTACAGCGGCAGACCGGAGTGGTGTTTGACCATTATGCTCTGGGCGATTGGGGTCAATATCCTTGCGGTCAAGGAGTAGCTTGACAACCTCTTCATGTCCGTTATTAGCTGCCCAAAAGAGTGGTGTACCACCTTGGTCATCTGGCCTATTGGGTTCGACATCTTCTCGACCAAGTAGTAGCTTGACAACCCTTTCATACCCCTTTCCAGCAGCATACCCGAGTGGCGTTCCGCCATCCTTGTCTGGCCTATCCGGTTCGACACCTTTCCGGCCAAGTAGTAGCTTGACAACACCTTCATGTCCCCCGAAAGCAGCGCACCCGAGTGGTGTTCGATCATTATCATCTAGTCGATTGGGGTCGACATCTTCTCGACCAAGTAGTAGTTTGACAACCCGTTCGTGCCCCCCTACAGCAGCAGACCGGAGTGGTGTTCGACTATTATGCTCTGGGCGATTGGGGTCAACATCTTTGCAGTCAAGTAGTAGCTTCACAACGCCTTCATGTCCGTTATTAGCTGCCCAAAAGAATGGTGTACAGCCTTGGTCATCTGGCCTATCCGGTTCGACACCTTTCCGGCCAAGTAGTAGCTTGACAACACCTTCATGTCCCCCGAAAGCAGCACACCCGAGTGGTGTTCGATCATTATCATCTAGTCGATTGGGGTCGACATCTTCTCGACCAAGTAGTAGTTTGACAACCCGTTCGTGCCCCCTTACAGCAGCAGACCGGAGTGGTGTTCGACCATTATGCTCTGGGCGATTGGGGTCAACATCTTTGCGGTCAAGTAGTAGCTTCACAACGCCTTCATGTCCATTATTAGCTGCCCAAAGGAGTGGTGTACCACCTTGGTCATCTGGCCTATTGGGTTCGACGTCTTCCCGACCAAGCAGTATCTTGACAACCCTTTCATGTCCGTTATGAGCAGCCCACAGGAGTGGTGTACTATCTTGGCTATCTGCCCAGTTGGGATTGGTATCTTCCCGTTCTAGCAGCTGCTTTGCAACCGCTTCATGTCCGTTACGAGCGGCCCACACGAGTGGTGTACTATCTTCGCTATCTGGCTTCGAGGGGTCGACATCGTCCCGTTTCAGCAGGAGCTTGACCGCCCCATCATGCCCATTCCTCGCCGCCCATGAGAGTGGTGTATTTCCGCCGCAATCGCCTTGATTAATCTCGTAACCTTTTGCATTGATCAATGCGGCCACAAGTTGATGGATTCCAAAGAAAGACACGCAATGTAATCCAGAGAAGTGGTGTGGGGAACCAGCGTCTGGTAGATATCTGGCAGGCAGCACTTGCTCCAAAATCGATCTGGAGGATGGGTGGTCTTCGTACAAACTCAAGAGCTGCAGTGCAAGGGCCCCTACGTGGACAGAGAACTCTCTCTTGGCATGTGTTCCCCAATATCTCGATGAATATTTGAAGAATGGCATGAGTTGGTGGCCTGAGGGAGGGTAGGATGGGAGGTTCTTGACCTGTCGCGAATTCAGAAAGGCCAGGCAGGCTTTTGCAATTACCGAATGGGGATGGCTAAAGAAGTCTGGATGAGCACAGAGATACTCCTGGACTGTAAAGTGGATTAACCGGACAGTCGAAGATTCCTTATCGACTGTGATCAGTCCTTGACAGCAACCTAGCAATACACCTATCGAAGGGGCATTCTCGCTATTGAAAAAGGTCGATCCTATCTCCACTGCCAGTGCATGACGCAATTCATCGACTTGTAACGGTCGTTCCGCATGGCAGATCCACATGAGAGTGGCCATCGCAAGCTTTGTCCTTCCCCCACCCTGTGCCTTTATCCGCTCAAGGGTTTCGCCATATGCTTCCCCTAACCCTGCCCCATCTTTCACTGCCTTGAGCCTTTTCTCCCGCTGAGTGATAGTAGTTTCTCGGAGGATTGCCTCGATGTGAAGAGAGGCCAGTAGGAATCTAGATTTGGATATGTTAGCCATTGGTCTGAAGTAGCTTTGCGTAACATAGCCCTTGCATGGTTTCTACATACGTTTCCACGCTTATTTGGGAAATGCCTTCCAAAATATTCGCCTCGAGTGTGCTGGTCATCATCTCAGGGGCAGTGTCGCATCTCAGTTTCTCACCTAGATACCCAATGATACCATCACCCGTGGGCTCTACCAACAGAAAGGCTACCGCTCCACCCAACCTCCTTTCCACCTCACTTCGGACATGCGATCTTCCGGTCACAAATATGCGAGTATCAAGCGACTCCCGCACAATCTGTCCTAGTGATTCGAGGATTACCATTTGATGCCCCGGCACACATTCGTCAAGTGCGTCAACGCATATAAATGTTCGCTTTGTGGATGTGATTGTTTGGAACATCTTCAAAATTCCTGCCACCTGTAGCCCCCTACCCCCAATAACCTTTTTCTGGTTCCGAAAAGATCGGACTACCGCTTCAGGAATCCCCTCTAATGCGGTAACAAGCTGTCGCAGCAGGGAACCGAGCATATTTACTGGGGACTGCTCATTCCTGGAGGCAAAGTCGAAGTAGAAACAGGCAACGGGGGTATCTTCCTCCACCGCCTCGTCGCACAACTTGTCTATCACTAGTGAGCTGTCACCCAGTCGGTTAGAAATAACCCTATTTGACTTCCGGCAGTCCTAAGCTCTCTCTTACCTGATGTAGCTCTTCCCCGCCCCTGGATTTCCATAGCAAAATAAGATGCGATGATTAAATCCATCCTCCCGATTACCACTATGCCAGCGTCTGAATTCCTGGGTTTCCAGTATCCAGGATCCTATACCATCTAGCCTCTGGGCTCCGATGTCTCGATGCCGTACCCCTGGCTCTAGCGGAGACAGCCAGGCCAATACTTTAGACTCATCATCGGGGGCGATGTAGTTAAAGGTATTTGTGGTGGTGTTGAAGGAGCTTGTGGTATTGAAAGAGCTTGTGGTGTTGAAAGAGTTTGTGGTGTTGAAAGAGTTATGGTTATCGCTGAGGCCTTGCGACATTTTTTCGATTTTCACGGCTGTGAAGGTTATAGAGAGTAAAGAGTAAAGTGTTGGCTGACTTGGGTCAGTTAAGGTAATTACTCAAAATTGAGGGGAAGCGGGGTTGATGGTAAAGCCCTGCGCCTTGCTGACAACACTCCGACCACAGAAATCATTACACAAACGCCCGAAGGCTATTTATCTCAAAAAAAAATGATCTAACTCCAGTTTATAGGAGCCATATTTTGATCACACTATTATTCCATGCCTTTTCCTTGACACATTACAAACAGTAGAAATTTGAGAAACTGATAGCCGCAGCGCTGCCCGGAACCCGTTTTAATACCTTCCCAAAACCCAACATATTACTCGAAGATGACTTGCCACCATTCAAGCTGGGCTCAAATGATACGTTGTTTGGGATAGTGGGAAAATTAAGACCTAGGCACAGCTTTTGATAAGGAAATTAGTGATGTGCGGGTTACAGACTTATTGAGGAACAAGAAATATTTGCAGAGTACACTTTTGAGCGTACAGACTTAGAAACACTGCCACCACCGAACACGCATCTTAGCAGGCAGTCGTTGGAAAAAGTGGAGTTCAGGATTATGGCTTGGCACATAGCAAAGTATTGTAACACCCCCGCTTTCCCACCCCATTGCTCCTCGGCGACAAAATGACTTTCTCTAACATGATAATGGCGGGGGACGAGAGCTAACCACTCCGGAGAGCATGTAAACATTTATTGCACCAGGTTTCATATGTATAGGTGTAGTTATTGTCTCTTGGAAAGCAAGAGTTGGTCGGTGGTTGTGGTTGCCGAACGGTCTGTGTGGACTCCACTTTTCCCCACAACTGTAGGGGTGGTGGTAGGGGCGACATAATCATTCAGGTGCTAGTTAAGGCCTATTATAACTGCTAGATTCTCCTATGATACAAGAAATAGATACAGCACCAACAACCCCGGCAATAGCAATAACCTTTCCAAATACAAACACCAATAGCAAAAATAACATTACTTCCATCCCATTTCTGCTGGAAGTCCGTGAGACATCACAATTGAAGCCGCTCTCGGACTTCCGACCCACAGCACCTGAAAGGGTTTCAGCAGCGCAACATTAACCTCCGCATCCTTCCTCCCTCCAACACCGAGACCCACTAACCTCCGTTTCCCTGCCGCGCTACCCCGCTACCCCCCCGCCAACCTATTCTACTACCAGTACCGGACACCGCCAGCTCATTCCAGGATGAATACAGTCCGTCTTCGTAGCACAGCGCGAAATCCCACAACAAGGTCTACCGTAGCCGCCCTTCTGCCCGTCTCCCAGACCCGCAATTCCGCGCTCTGACCAGGGTCGTGCCCTAGACCCTCAGCAGTGCAAACACCCGCTTCCCCTCTCCTCCCAGGCCTATTGCTAGCCCCCCGAAAACCGGCCGGAAAAACCCAGGTCAATACAAGATGGCACCAAGGAGAACTGCCATCATCGGAAAACTCTAATTTGTGTGGAGCGCATCCTCAGATGGGTGTTAGGTGCCTAGATAGTGGAGGTCCTCTTGCGCCCGGGAAAGATGATAGAAACCTCGGGTGAAAGTACCTGATTGTGGGCTCCACCCTCACAACAAGACTCGCACACACGCACAATAAAATCCACGGGTAGCCGCAGATTGCCAAAGTCCTTCGAAAGGAGATTCCGTATACATCTCCTTTATTCGACAGTAGTGGGGGGGGGGATATAAGGAATGGGTGGATGCCTGGGAACATAATTGAAGAGATCTCGCTGGCAGGGAGCTAGATGGATGGACTGCGGAAGTCGGTTTTTTTCGGGCTCGGTGGATTTATTCCCTCTAGCGATGATGCCTGGGAAGATGCCGTAGTTTGACTGTTGCGGGAGTAGCTAGAGTATGGTAGGTTGAATGGCTAGATGAGTACGGTGCCTTAGAGACAAGCAAGAAAATTAGGACTGTTGTGTAACGGATGTTCTACCGTATGAAGTGTCGTACCCTGGGTAAGTTTGTTCGTAAAATATTTAGCACGTGCCTGGCATAGGTGCATCTGCTTTGATAGGAAATGTGGGTGATACATATATGCAGCGGTTCAATTTAGCCGCCCATATTGTTCCTCTTCTACTCGGGCTGTGAAGTATAGTACAAGCGGTAGTTTAGGTTGCTCTCCATGTCCAGGCAGCACTGCTACGGTAATTCCTACTAGTAAGGTCCATTGGCAGCTGGCTGGGCGTCTTGGCCTGGGCTTAGAGCTTG
>Ga0307510_10011963_pt1 | contig 10288 bp, 6 predicted proteins | sample 12_EM_MG_FD_207224 | JGI IMG/M metagenome (GOLD analysis project Ga0307510, IMG submission 207224) | Populus trichocarpa ectomycorrhiza microbial communities from riparian zone in the Pacific Northwest, United States - 12_EM | ecosystem: Host-associated > Plants > Roots > Unclassified | place...
CACTGTTAACTAAAAAAATTAGTAAAATATCATAGTTTCAAAAAAATTCAGTAAAGTAACACAGTTTATATTTTTCATGATTTCAAATAGTTTATTCATTAAAATGTTATCATTTTGAAACATGCTAACTTAAGAAATTGCAATTCAGAATCGTGATATTTTATAAAATAAAATCTAGTCTCTTCTTATTTTCCCAATATAAACAACCCACCTCTCTTTCAAAAGTGGATTGCCGACTGATTTGCTGCAAATGAATGATCAAAGTATGATAGAGAATTCATTTGTCGATCAATGTAGGTAAGACTCTTTCGAGTCTAGTGATAATGAAGATGAAGATATGTTGGGTTTGAATGAGACATAAAATAATGATGATGATATCAATGGTATAATAAGACCTTTTATTCCCGGTGATAATAATGGATCTGAATTTTTTGTTTTCAAAGATTGGGTACTTTGTTTTAGACATTTGACCGATGACACTGATTTGGTGGCTGAACAAACTTTTAGCACTAAAAATAATTTAATTAATGTAGTTAATCTTCAACTCTATGCTCTCTCTCTCTTTTTTTTTTCCAATTTTTTTCTTTTTTTAAACCTTATCCCTTAATCATTTTGGGTTAGATTGGTCCCCTATGCTCCCTTCAATTATCACAATGCTCACCAATTTTTTTTAGATTTTCTTCTTTGATTGTTTTTTTCATTTTTTTTGGTTTGGAAAAATCATTATGCAAACGATAAGTAAAAAGTAAAAAATTATGAAATAGCTAAAATTGACCAAATTCTGTCGAAACTGCACTTTTGAGAAAGTTTCTATATTTATTAAAATATGTTTAAAAAACTTATCAAAACAGCAGGTCAAAATCGAGATATGACAGTTTTACATAAATGAGTGATTTTTTAATAAGCCCAGGCTCCACGTCTGGCGCTCCTTGTTCGATGTTCGTCTCTTCGCATTGTACATTGCACTTGTCTCTCCAAACTATTTTAGCTTGGATCTTACTCCACCTACACTATTAGGTGCATAAAAGTCTCTTATAGCCCACCATGTCTCCATCTCTTAATTGAATAAGTTTAGTGAAAGACAAGTATATGGTTGTAATGTTTTGGGTAGGCTGAGTGGAATGCAACTCACGATTCAAGATTAATTTATAAAGGCGAAATGACTCTCTAGCCCCTCCACTCCAACAAAAAGACAAGTTTAAGAGTTATAAATACTCCTTAAATCACCTATGTAAAGGGTTTACAATCTTTATTCTTTATTGCTTATATATTTTCAGAGTATCTCACTCTAAAATATCATTGCATTCTCTCTCTCACTATAAATATACTTACTTAAGTATCTAAGAGTTCCTTAACCTACCACAGGGGACCTTTTGCAAGTACTTGGCTTTTCACATTAAACTACACCCATTTTGGCCATCCTAGCCACAAAGAATGCTTTCCAATGAAATCTAAGACTGATATGCCTCTTCAATAGGGCTCTCGAGCCTTACCTTATATACATGGATGGCCACATGCCTCCCTCCTCTCCAATATAGTCTAAGACTGGCACGACTATCTAATAGGGCTCTTGGGTCTTATGCTATCTATAAGGACGGTCGCGGCCTCCCGCTTTCCAGTGCAGTTTTGGACTAACACAATATCTAGTGGGGTTACTAGGTCTCACAAATCTCTATGGATTGATCTTGATTCTCCCGCCTTTTCAGTGGAATCTTGGACTGACATGACTCTTTATTGGGGCTCCTAGGCCTCACAAATTCTCAAGGCACGACTCTCTAATAGGGCTCCTGGGTCTTATGCTATCTACAAGGACGGTCGCGGCCTCCCGCTTTCCAGTGTAGTTTTGGACTAACACAACTCTTTAGTGGGGTTACTAGGCCTCACAAATCTTCATGGATTGATCTTGAATCTCCCGCCTTTTCAGTGGAATCTTGGACTGACATGACTCTCTATTGGGGCTCCTAGGCCTCACAAATTCTCAAGGGATTAGTCTCAGACTAACACGACTCTTAAGTAAGACTTTAGGGCTTCACACAATCTCCAAGGATAATCTTAGATCTCCCACTCTCAAGTACAATCACTCTTCGGGGTAGCTCTTATGCCCCATGACATCATAAGTGAGGCAATTCTCTAAAAACAATAACTCTCAAGTGAGGGTCTCTCACGGCTCCATGACAATGCTAGGGATGCTATTAACCACTCTTAGTGGGGAGCTCTCACACCTCATTCCATCAATATAAAGACTACACATCTCCCACACTTAATTGACCACTCTTCAGTGGTAGGCTTCCAAGCCCCAAGTTATTATCATGGAGGCCACAAGCCTCCTATTCATTAGTAGTGAGCTCTTAAGCCATATATTTGCCAAAGAGGCCACTGGCCTTCCACTATAGTGTGATGTCTTATTGGTATGGGATTTTCAAACCTCACACTACCACAAGGAATGATCCTCTAGGGGTTACCCTCAGCCTCTTCAAAATTTTCTAAGTATAAGCTCACCCTTTATGGGTTTCCCTCAGTCTCTTATAAGAATTATCTAAATATAGGTTCCCTCTCCATGCGTTTGCTTCCCTCATCCTCTTAGAATTATTTTCTAAGTATGACTTATCCTTCATGATTTTCCCTTAGCCTCTTAGAATTTTTTCTAAGCATGATTTCTCCTCCACGGGTTCCCCCAGCCCTTTAGATTTTTTTAAAGTATTAGTATGGAACCCTTAACCTTTTAGAGTTTTTTTTCCTAAGCAAGGCTTTTTCTCTAAAGGTTCTCCTCAACCTTTTAGAAATATTTGTATGTATAGGGGTGGAACCCTCGATCTTCTAGAATTGTTTCTAAGTATGACTTCTCCTCCACGAGATCTCCCTTTGCTTTTTAGAATTTTTCTAAGTATAAGTTTCTCCTCCATGAGTTCATCCTCTCCGCCTTTTAGAAAAAAGTTTCTAAGTATAAGCTCTTTCTTCGTGGCTTCGTTAAATGAGTTACGCTCACCTTCCTAGAAAGTTTTCTAAGTATGAGTCCATGGTTCCCCTCTACATATTTAGAAAATCTTTCAAATATAGTGTGCACCCCTACATATATGTTCTTCGATAAATTACCTTGGGGTTTCCACGTCTCTTCTCATACAAGAAAAAGAATCAACATCTTATCCAATATGTTAGGCAATTAAGTCTTTTTGTATTTTTTATCGCAATGATTTAGGGGGTTATTAATGGACCTATTTTTATTAAAAATTATCATATTAGAGAGCTCTTTGGCTCTTTAGCTTTATGGATCCTTGGATCCTTGGCTCTGTGGTTTTTTGGCTATGGCTTGTTAGGTGTGGCTTTGTGGCCAGGGCCAACCCACGTAGGGCTAGCACTTTACCGAGCCCAAGCATCATGGAACCAACACCTTATAAGGCCTAACTCTAATAGGCCTGTCACCTTACCAACCTAACCCTCTGTGGGCCCCGCTCCCCGTTGAGCTAGACCTTTCGCAGGCTCGACGCCCTGCCTAGCCCGTTCCTTTGAGAGCCCTACCAGATCCAGTTTAGGGAATTGTCTGGGATTGGACTTATGGTTTAAGCCTAATACCTAACCCTTGTGATTTTTTACTAAGCTCATATGTATGGTTGTGATGTCTTAGGTAGGTTAAGTGAAATAAAACTCACAATTTAAGATTAATTTATAAAGGCGAAATGATTCTTCATCCTGTCCACTTCAGCAAAAGAACAAGTCCGAAAACTATAAATACTTCTTAAACCGTCCAGGTAAGGGGTTCACAATATTTATTCTCCATTGTATATATATTTTTAGAGAATCTCTCTCTAAAATATTAATGCGCTCTTTCTCACTATAAAAAAATACTTACTTAAACATACAAGAATTTCCTAACCTACCACATGAGACTTTTTGCAAGTGTCTAGCTTTTCACATCAAGCTACACCTATTTTAGCCATACTAGCCACAAGGAATGGAGTAGATTCCATGACCAAGTGATTAATTAACTATCTAAATCTTATACCTTAACTTAATCATCCATATTTTTTTTAATTATTATTTGTATATTTTTCATAGTTTTAAATCCATATCATTTAAGATTTTGTGTTTGGTAATGCAGTATAAGGAGTTTTTAATTAAAAATATACTAAAATAATATTTTTTTATATCAATATTTAAAAAAAAAAAAAATTTAAGTTGAACTGAATTATCAAAGACAGAAAGTCTAGAATGAAGGTTTGCTTCTCTGGTGTATGTGCAGAGTGGTGAAGAGTCACGTACAGCAAATCCAAGGAGTCTGGTTCCTCACGTCTTAAAAAATAATAAAAAATCATTCATTGACCATCTTGCCAAGTGCTTTCGAATAAATTAATCATAGTTGCTAGTTTTTGAAAATGATCTGATTAAGGGGGGGAAAAGAAGAAGTCTAATCACCCCATCTTAATCAACAGTGGTGGGTAAGAGTTACTGCTTCTGCTTGATGAAGGCAGTATCAGTACTGGGGGCAGAGTCGAGTTCACGTGGTGCTTGACTGATTGCTGGCCCATCTTCATATATGTTCCCTGTGCAGCTTAGACTTCAGAGCTCTATATATATATAGATATACCTTGCTCGTTTGTATAAAGGGCATCAGCATCGGCATCAGCTAATTTATTGGAAGCTGTTTGCAGATTTTCTAGCAATATTTAACTCTTTGTCGAACTTGGATCCCTGTATCCAGTCAATGACAAGTTGGGCAATGGTTCTTTTCTTGTTGAAATTATGTATGTGTATGTCTTGATCAAACAAGAAGTTAAAGCTGCTTGTCCCTCAGCTTGTACTTTCAGTCTTAGATTGTTTGAAATGATTTTTGTTCATGCGTTCACGCATGTTTTGTTTTTTGTTTTAATCTACACACGATAAAAGAAAATATCTAGAGCCATAGGCAATTGTATATAGTTACGATGGAAATTTTAAGAATCCGAGATGAAGTGCTTCCAAATTACTGGGTTTCATGTTCAAATTCTTATTTCATTCGGTTCAAGCATAGATAGGTCAGCTTGAGTTGCAACCAACATAAAAACACTCATATTCTGCATGCAGCTTTTACCATTTCTAAATTTGATTATCAATCTCATCCCTATCCATTCAAAAAATCACCAGAGATACTACAACTAGGGACGAATTTTAGGGATGGTTTGGCCCTCCAAATCTTGAAAATCTTATAAAACCCTCCAAATTTTTGTCATGTAATTGACAATTGAGTCCCAGAACAAAATTATTTTCCAATCAGGTCCCCCACTTGCAAGCACCCCTTCACATTAAGAACTTATGACATAAAAAGACCTAATCTCATGACATAACCAACCAAGAGTTCAAGATGGAGTTGAATGGGCGAGGTCAAATAGATGTATGACAATGGGTGTTGCCTTTGCTTGGAGACCCAATTGGGAATTTGATTCTACTTTGAGGGCATATCTATCATTTGCCCAAAAGATTCTGTTCAACATTTATTCTTCTTAGTGTATCATCCTATTGTTCATGTGTACTTGAATGGACAAGACTTTACATACATGTTCTGTGGTCTTTGGGCTATTTCAATTATTTGTGTAGTAGATATTGTTGAGATTGTTTACTTTATTTTCCAAATTGATTGTGATACTCTCTAGCCATATAATAACAAATTTGACAAAAAGGAACAAGAAAAACCAGAAAAGAACTAAACCATTGCTCATGCTTGAATTTGTCCAAGTTAGGGAGAAATAGCTAGCAAAGGAGCCTGTCAATATTGACGAAAGGTGCCACTGTTAGATCCTTTGGAAAATTGACCTTTCCTTTCCTGTAATTATCACCCACACGCGGAGTCATACATTTAGGCAAGTCTTGAACACATCAAGTTTAGCTGGTACTGCATAAAGCATGTAGTATCGTCAATTAACCTGACGTATAGGAAAAGTAAACATTGCAATCAAATCCAACATGACGATCTCTTCCAATATGAGGTTACCATCGTGCAAATTTATGGAATCTTGTCTAATTGATTGAGCCCACAACTGTTAATGATTAGGTGTAAATAATTAATCCAACGATCCCATTTCTGAAAGAAATGAACTTCAGTAATCTACACGAACTTTAGCTCATGTCTTCAACACTGCATTAGACAATTGCAACGCGGTGAGCCTCTCATGCACCGGCTATCTTGGCAGCTTATGCTGGCAATTGCACACCTTGCTGTCAATGATCAGATTACATCCGCCATGAATATCCAGCGTTGTGTCTAGCATTAGTTTATCTGCATATTTATATGATGATTATGCCATCTCTTGGGAGCTTCAGTGTCCCAGGAAGTGCATTAACCAAGATAGACATTATCTAATGAGAAATAGAAAGGAGAAGATTGACATAATTTTCTCTCAAGTTTAGAGATTATGATCAACTTGAACACAAGACTTTGGCCCAAATGTGTGCTTCCAACCAACATTTTGCAGAAGATTCTCGCCTTTTAGTTGGTTCCACTTTCACAACCTCAAAGCCACCCCCCATGTGTTAAGGTCCCCATTACATTTTGTTTTGATGCTTAAGTGCTTGTCTTTGCTGTTGTTTCTTTCATTCTTGTTTGCAAAATTTAATAAAAAACATTTATCCCCTCACTCTTCTCCCACTTAGCCCACATTAGGTGACCTAATGTCATGGAAAGGGGTGTACCAAAGCCCATGTGATCTGGTGCCATATTGGCCACCTTGAAGATCAAATTCTAGCTCCTGTGGGGCATCGATGGGGATGCCCTACAACAAGAAACAACAATGGAAATTTTGGGAATGATGCCCCTATTGCACGTTACCCCCTCGTGGGCATATCGTAATCGTCCTTGGTACGATTTGGGCATAAATTGACAAGTACCAGACAGTTAGTGAGCCCCAAACTCCATGAATTCTTTTGGTTACAGAAGAGAAAAAAGAAATTATACCCTTTGTTCACTTTGAGTTTCTTATGGATGCTTTCTCGAGTCCAAAAATTGGCTCACACGAATATGGATGCAATTTCCTACACCATTGTTACATTTGGTTCTGCTTTTGCCATTTTGGGGGTGAAGTAGGAAGGAGAGGCGATCCAATTTGTTGGTTCCATATACCTTTCAACAATAGCCCTGCCTGCACATCTCTGTCCAATTCTGAAACTAGAGAGCTGCGATGATTTACAAAATCAAGAAAAGTAAACTGCATGACCATTTTTTGCATGCTGCGCCTTTTTACCCTCTAGTAGCTTAGATACTCCCTCGTTGGCCTGGAATTCAAAAATAAAAAAGAGTTATCCGGCCTACATTGTCAGCTTTGTCATTGTCTTGTGGCTAAAACCTTGGATACTCTCCACAGGCTTTTCTCTTGTTAACATGGTTACTTTGGAGTCTTGGACGAAACATCAGAGAACTTTGCTGTATTTTCTTGTCTTAAGAACTTGAAAAGCACCCTAGTTCGAGTAAAACAACCTTATTTGTTGGCGACAAGTTAGAATACAAGCTAGCTATCAATTTACCCATCTAGTCTGTAGTTTACCCATGGTTTCAATCAAATGCTAGTAATTTAAGACATCCAGTTGCCTACAGACATTCTTAATATGGTCATTGTTGGACTATATAGGGCATGCTGGTCAACCTGGACGAAAAAAAATACGTCTGTAAATACGTCTGTGAAAAGAAGATAATTATAATTAAACTAGGCCAATAACATGAATCCCATTATTCGATCCTTCACACCAATCAAGCAACATCGAAGCATGTTCCTAGTAATGTAGTCCTATTATTGAGTTTTCATGCAGATCTGATAAGATAGAATATTATGCTTAATAACAGTAGTAATTAAATATTAATATCATCATGTCTTAAGATTACTACTAGCATGTGTTGGATACGTCCTAGCCTACCTACTCAAATGCTTCAGAACAACATAATTAGGGCTAATAAGCTACAAAAAAAATGATTATTAGTTCCTGAATTTGATTAATTAATCAAGCCTTGGATTCTATGTTTGACTGATTGCAGATTAATTTCCCTGAAATCCGTGAAGACGGTGATATAATTAACTAGTAGATTTGTCATAATTTTTGGGGGATTGTGTTGCTAATTGAGTTTATTGTAGTCAAATTGGCATGATCAAGGCATCACTTGAATTTCTTTACTTTTTAGACTATGATCCTAAGAATGCCAAATCATTTTGAGTCCTTGAAGCCCTCACAGTCAAATTTAGATCAATCAAACAAATCTCTCTCTTAGCATCCTATCTAGTGTAGACCATTCTTTAGTAGCAAAATTGTGGAAAATCTGTCCCAGTGACAATGATATCCACTTGCATTAATTACTCGATCATATTCAGCTTAATTAAACTACTTGGAAAAATATGTTGATGAAAAAGGCACAGAGAAATTTTTAAAAATATACACTTATATTTGGATAGTACTATATAACTAGATCATAACAACTCAATTATTGAAATTATGGACAAATCCACTCTGTAGCCCTACTAGTTTGGCCCAATGTGTTGGATATATAACCAGGCAGTTGGTTGCCCTTTGCTAGCGTCTACTGGCTGCTAGGATAGTCCATGCATTGTTGAGGGATTTCTTTCCATTTTCTTGCTGACCCACTTTCATAATTCAAGCACTCTTCTTTTGTAGCCCATTAATATGCTTCAAGAGAAACTTGAACATTTTTCAATGATATCAGTTAGTAGTTGACAATGGTTGCTATTGTTTTCTTGCTAGTAATTTTATGTCTTGTTGCTGGCATTATGCATCCCACATGCTCATTCCTCTATTAAAATCGTGCTCAAATTAAATTAAAATAAAATATCAAAGATAATTTTAACAGCATGAAGCCTAGATATTTTACTTTTTGATTGATTTCCATCGGGCAGCAGAGATTTAAATTATGTTTTTCTTGCTCACCCAACAATATGAGAATCCTTGCTGGGTCTGTGAATTGAGACCCATATGCTATGAAGCATATTAGAATGGATTCTGTGCGAGTCTGGCTCAGATTACTTGAGTTTGAGGCCGTAAATTTCTTGGAGTAAGTTTCTTTGATCACCACTGCAGCTACAGAATGTTTACCGTTTTCTCAAGTACAATTGGATTAATTTTATTACAAAATAAAAATCTCCCAAATCCCTAATCTATTGTATTGTGGATGACTGTCGATGCTACTAGGGAGTGCAGGCTCCTGAAGTCGATCCAGGCTGCAAGTAGAAGAAAATGCATGATATGGTTAGAGAATTTTCTGAGTTGGGATCACATTATTATGGAAAACTTGATATGAGTATGATTTTGATGAACTAATTTGACCATTCTCTATTGTCCACACGAGTCAAAACAACAAGAATGAGTTCGTGCAATCACAAGACTATAAAATTAACATAAGAATATGGTCTTGAATAGTAATGGCAAGCATTAAAATAATTTGATATGGCAATTAATATACTTAATCCCCATTATAACTTACCACACATGCATGGATATCATCACACCCACACAATAGCTTCCCATTTAGCAGGTCCACGGCTTGAAATGATCCTCCTCCTTCACTCCTCTGCAGCCCCCCACGCATAAAAAGAAACAAATTATTATATATGACCTCTTCTGTTCTATTATCAATGTCAACTGAACTTGAAAATATTAGATATATAATTTGCGAGTGATAAGCATACCTTGTAATAATCCACAGCAACAAAATTTGCCCATCTGCTGGCAGCAGCCCCATCACAAGTATGAAGGATGTTTATGAGATTCCCCGAGTTATCTTCACAAGAAAGTTCCTTCATGGGGATAGATCTAAAGTAATTTACCAACACTAAAGATCTACTCTTGTCATCAAGAGGAGGTGACTCTCCTCTGTTAGCACAGCTTCCTGCTTTCATGCCATCATCCCCATCTGCCACAAAAAAAAAAAAAGGTTTAAACCAAGATTACATGCATATGGTATAACGAATTCTACTGATGTATGAAAGTTAAAAAAATGAAAGAATTTTTAACGTTATTTCTTACATTGATTTTCAACCATGTAATTCCATTGGTAAGCAATGCCTTCACTTGCTTCCTTGGATTGAATTGAAGTGAAAACAAGTAGCCTTTGGTTGTTCTGGACCATGTCACTAACTAATGGCCAATCTTGACCATTTTGAGGCATTTTTGCCACAGGAAACCAATATTTCATTAACCCAGCATCAGTGAAGACCTTGGTCAGTCCATTTGGGGCTTGAACATAATCTTCTAAGATTAATGTAACAATTTCTGTTGGATTTGCTGATAAGAAAGCTTCAATTTCCTTTAGGGTGTCAATTGC
>Ga0307510_10011964_pt1 | contig 10287 bp, 11 predicted proteins | sample 12_EM_MG_FD_207224 | JGI IMG/M metagenome (GOLD analysis project Ga0307510, IMG submission 207224) | Populus trichocarpa ectomycorrhiza microbial communities from riparian zone in the Pacific Northwest, United States - 12_EM | ecosystem: Host-associated > Plants > Roots > Unclassified | place...
TGGGGGGGGGGTTCTGCCGGTGGGTGCTGTGTGGGTGGGTGTTGAGGGGGGTTGTTGTGGTGTACTCTATTGTATGATATGATGCTAGTGGAGTGTATGATATGATGTTATGATAGATGGGTGATTGATGGATTTGGAGATTTTGGGAGGGGTTTGGTGGGGGGTGCTTTGTTTCTTCTGTTTTGCGCGTGGTGGTGGTGAATGGATGTACCGTATGCTGGTGATGGTATGGTGCGGATGGAGAAAACCTACACTCACGAACTGACCTGGTATAAAATTTCTGGTCTCTTTTTGAAAAGGTATGATGCGGGAAGGTTTTTCCTCTGGTAAAATTATTTTTAAACAATAGATTAGAACTACCCTCCAAATTCATGATTTTTGATTTCACATAGAGAGTATGTAGTGTAGCAAGTTCTGGCCGTCGTTGAAGTTAGAGTCGGAATCGAGATGTCTTTCAACTTTACAAGTATTAAACAGCCCTCTGCAACTGGATTCTATCGTAATCATTGGTTTCGACCTTGCTGGATGAAATGAGAATGAGATAAAAGTGATTAGTAACTTTGGAAAGGGGATTCTCGGCAAATTCGCCGGGGGGGGATTATTTTTGAAGCCCTTTCTCGGATGTTGATGGTTGATGATTCGGCGTGGCTAGATTTTCCGGGAGGGCAGGTTTTGCTCCGTGTTGCAGTGACATGCACACACCCCAGTGACCCCACGCTACACGAATCAGAATGATCCCGTGCCGTGCGCACGCCACGACACCGCCACATGCAGTTTCACGAAAGGAACGCCACATTATTGCGCATGATAAACGCTTTACAGTCTCTTGCGGCGTCGCGGGGTTCTCTGGTCGCGAGAATGGCTGCATAAAAACTAGGCAATTGCATAATATACAGGAGTGTGCTTGTACAGTACTTGAGACGAGATTATTGTAGATTGGAATAGAAACTATGACCTTGAGAGCAAGCGTAGGAATGGTATCGTGAAGCTCAGGGCTGGACTAATGGTAGATTAGCAAAATCCCATTGAAGCCACCAAGACGGGGAAAAACGTCGCTAGGAAGGATGCAATGCCGCCACTCTCGGGACGAGAATTTTGCGAGGGACTGTAGACCATCGGCGATTTCTCGATTGTTTAATATCATAGTTCTCCTTCGTGACATTCTGCTGTGCCCTGTATCGGACGGAGAAGTAGATTGGGCCTAAAGGTGAATCGCTCTCTACGAATTTTCTCTCTTTCTTTTGACGAGGGCGGCCCGTCCGATCGGCTTGGGAAAGTGGGGCGGATGGAGCCTATGGTATTTGGGTATGATACTTATTGCGTTGGGAACAACCTCCCGAGTTGCTCTTGCAAACTTTGCCTTTTTCTCTCGCTCTCCCCGTGGTTTATTTGTTGGATGTCGATTGAGATTTCTGGGTGCTGATTTTTTCTCTCCTTCTTTTCTTTTCTTTTCCTTCTCTTTTTCACACTTTTTTCGCTCATTTTTTTTTTTGCTTCTTTGGTTGCTACAGTAAGTGGGATTGGGCGCTCGTGGGGGAAGAAGTATGGTCAGAAAGTGGGTTGTGGATTTGTATGGGCGCTGGTGCTAGAGCAGATCCTGCCTGCGTTGGTCGAGGGCGGTTCCTATCTTGAGAGGGAGTGGTGGCAAAAGAGGAAGGCGTTGCTCTTATCCGGGTTAATACTGTGCGTTGTTTGGTTTTCTGGTTTGGGTTGGTGTGGTGATAAGGTGGAGTTGCTGAGCTGTTTTGCGTTAGGGACAGATGGAGGAGGGAAGGGGGTGGAGATGGCTTTCTTGTCCTGATACTTTCGTAATGGGTGGCTGGTGGGTTCGTGTTGGTGATAATTCACAAAGTCCTCGTGCACTGGTATTGTACGAGTACAAGTGCCAGGAGATGTTTTGGTGCAAGACAAGGGCGGTTGACCAACGAAATACTGGAGTAATCCCTGTATTGCACGAAAACATCTCCCTGGACATAGGGTAAAATATCTTGAAATCCACTGTCTCCGTCGGCTGGGTTAAAAGCTGTTGGGAGAATTAGCATAAATCCACTGGATGTGTTGGATCTCGTTAGCTGGAATTGGGAATTCTGCTACTATAACTTGTCAAACTAAACTTGTGCTGGGCTGACAGGGCTAGTGGGTTCGGGAGATATTACAATAGCAGGGCAGGGGTGAAGAGATGCTTGTTTGTGCCTCTGTGGGAGCATACCGATTGACCGCCTTTGGTCTGCAGGTACCTACTCACCGTGAGCTTGCGGAAGGAGAAGCTTAGCATCACCAACCACGAGAGCCTGCCCGTCCCCACGCCGTCACTCCATTGCGCCACATAGCATCACATTGACCATCCCGATGGAGGGCTACAATCCTATCATCAAATAATATTATCACATCGTGTCGTATCGTGCTCGCGGGGCGCCTCAAGGATTCACTTATTAGCGCCAAGACCGTTTTTCTCTTGTCGCATCCGGCCGTGCTGCGGGGGTGTTGAGTTTGAGGTTGGGTTAGGTTAGGCTGTTTTCCAATTACCCTCCCGCCATCTTCCTTTTCTCCCGTGGATCTTGGTGATGATTTGTTACTCTTGATACTGTTTTTCCTCTCCTTCCCACCTTTTCTCAGGCTACCGGACACTTGTGCCAATCTCCTCGGACTCCGGGTTGGATAAGGGGATTGATCTTTCGAGACCAAGGGCCATCGCTTTTATTCTTATTTTCATTTTATTTAGTGAGGCCCCTCCGATTGAGTTCTCCTGCTCCAATTGGGGTCGGAATTGAGGAAAAGGGCTGTTTTCCACTACGTGGGTTTTACATCATGAAGTATGTTTCTTTGGAATCCTCGCTCCGCTTTGCCTCACCCCCTGCTTTGAAGGAGTGGTGTAGCTAAGCTTTCGTCTGCTTAGGTTCGGTCAGCAGCTTCGGACGTCTTTGATCAAAGGTTTGTTTTGTTTTCCGGCCCCGAGAAAATGCCCTTCCTTCCGCTGCAATTGCTCACACTTTTTCTACAGATTACTACTACCACTACATCTCCTACGATGACTTGAAATTCGAGCTCAAGTCCCGCCTCTACCCGCCCGGCACCAACCCTGCCTCCTCCACACCAAGGACGTGGACAGAAGAGGACGAGAAGGCCTTCGTGGAGGTCCTGGAAGCGGAGCTGGACAAGGTCTTTACCTTCCAAAAGGTCAAGTCCGGCGAGATCGTTCGAAGGATTAAGGCTTCCGAGAAGGAGGTTGAAGACGTCGTCAAGCAGCTGGACTCACGGCCCCCTGCGCGCAGGGAGAATCAGGCCGTAGCGGGTGCTAGCGAGGGGAGGGCGGGGGAGGCCCCGACTGGTCCGACCGAGGAGGACTTTGAGATGCTCGAGGAGGACCTGAGTGATATTATCGCTGATGTTCACGACTTGGCCAAGTTTACCCAATTGAACTATACGGGGTTTCAAAAGATTATCAAGAAGCATGATGTGAGAAGTTTTTTTCATCACTTTTCTTTTTCCGGACAGAGCCCCTAGTGAGGTTGATATCTGGGCCGTGGCTGACCGATAGCAGAAACAAACCGGGTGGCCGCTTAGGCCAATCTTCTCGGCAAGACTCAACGCAAAGCCATTCTTTAAGGATAACTATGACGCTTTTATCGTGAAACTTTCGAAATTGTACGATCTGGTGAGGACCAGAGGGAACCCAACTCAGGGTGATAGTAGTGCTGGAGGCTCTCAACAGAACTTTATCAGACAGACAACAAAGTACTGGGTTCACCCGGATAATATTACGGAGCTGAAATTGATCATTCTAAAGGTATGGCATGGAACCAAGTAGGTTGATTTACTCGGATAATGCTGATTGCGTCTGGATAGCATCTGCCGGTGCTCGTGTTCAACCCGAATAAGGAGTTTGAGAAACAGGATTCCGCAATCTCGTCGATCTATTACGATAACCGGGATTTTGAGCTCTACCTCGGGCGTTTACGTAAGGATGAGGGTGCCGAGGCAGTTCGTCTTCGGTGGTACGGTGGGATGGACGTTTCGACCGTTTTTGTGGAGCGAAAGACTCACCGTGAGGATTGGACTGGAGAGAAGAGTGTCAAAGCGCGGTTTGCGCTGAAGGAAAAGAATGTCAATGCCTTCCTCAAGGGTGAGTATTCGGTTGGACAGGCCTTTGAGAAGATGCGAAAGGAAGGGAAGAAGAACGTCAAGGAGATTGAAGCTCTGGAAGCCTTGGCGAGGGAAGTGCAGTATACCACCCTCGCCAAGGAATTGTCCCCCGCTGTCAGGTCGTTTTATAATCGTACTGCGTTCCAACTGCCGGGTGATGCCCGGGTGCGTATCTCGCTTGATACGGAGCTGTCTTTGATCCGTGAGGATAATTGGGATGGGACTAAGCGCTCTGGCGATAATTGGAGGCGAATGGATATTGGCATTGATTGGCCATTCAACCAACTTCCTGCTAAAGATATTGAGCGTTTCCCGTACGCCGTTCTGGAAGTCAAGCTGCAGACTCAAGCCGGTCAGGAGCCCCCAGAGTGGGTTCGAGAGCTCACCTCCTCCCATCTTGTCGAAGCGGTTCCTAAATTCTCCAAATTTATTCACGGAACGGCGACCTTGTACCCGGACCAGATTGACTTGCTTCCTTTCTGGTTACCCCAGATGCATATTGACATCAGGAAGCCTACAACTCACAAGTTCGGAATTGAAAGGCCGAATCAGACTGGTAGCGGTTCTTCGGATGATCCTTTCGACTCTGACGAGGATGCTAGCGACGTTGAAGGATCGCGTCTGTCCCGTGACCCTTCGCGGAGATTGATTGATGCTCGAGAGCCAATGAACGAGACTGACCGTGTCGAGAGGACCAATGGCGGAGGTAGAGGTGTTCAAGATGAAGAAGAGCGTGTGGGAGATGCTCCCAGAGAGGAGTATCCGCTCTACGACAGCGAAGATGATGACTCTGAAGATGAAACCGGGACAAGAAATGGTGCAAGGAAGAGGAGCTTGGGGAAGAGAGTCAAAGGGGCTGCCGGAAAGGTCTGGAGCGGCCTGGGAGCAGCAGCTAGACGAAACACCACTACTACCGTTATAAACCCTCAAGCACCGGTTCAAGGAATGACATATTCTCGAAAGTTCAAGGCTCCCCCGGGCAAACGTAACCCCCCTTTTCTCCTACAATTACTTTGAGTATCATTGCTAACCGCCTCATCACAGGTATCTTCGTCCCCGTTCGCGTTGAGCCAAAAGTCTACTTTGCGGCAGAGCGTACCTTCCTCTCGTGGTTTGAGTTCTCGGTCTATCTGGGCGCAATTGCAGGCACGCTCCTGAATTTCGGCGACAGACTATCGATGTACTCTGCCTGGGGCTTTACCGTTGTAGCCGTCTTGGCTCTCCTGTACAGTATGGGGCTTTACCTTTGGCGCGTGGATAAAATTAGTAAGAGACGGGCTGTGAGGTATCATGACAAATATGGACCCACGGCGTTGTGTGGGCTTTTGCTGGTGGCGGTGGGGTTGAACTTTTGGTTTAGGTATGGGGAAATGATTTAGGTTGGAGGTCTGTTGAGGCGGGGGGTAATGAGGTTGGTTGATGATTATGGGTAGAGGGGAGCGATGGGTTTTGTCCATCCGGGATTGACATTTTGTAGTAATCGTAGTGCCTTTTTTGCGGTTTTTCTTTTTTCTTTTCCATCTTTTCCATCTTTTCCATCTTTTCCATCTTTTCTTTGAGGTAGTGAGTTAGTTGCTTCGTATACCCGTGAATTGATTGATTAATATGAGATGATATTAGATGGGGTGGTGTGTTTCTTAGTATTCCTGAGTGGTGTCACCTGAACTCCCTCCTGTATTCAATTCCCATAGCATTACCACCCCAAGACATGCTACCTGTGCTGTACCCGTCTCAAACTACCCCCACCCCCCAACCCTCTCTTGGTATCCAAGCACTACAAGCCACCTGAGCCACACTTCCATCACCCAGCCCTAATCGTGCATGTGCCGGGGGAGAGGCGATGATGGTGCACTTTTCCGCGCTGCAGCAAACTCACCCGAAGCGTCGCGAGTGATAATGCATGAACCACCAAGAGGATCTATGCCGTCACTGCCTACCAAGAGATGGAATGGGTTGAGCGCGTGGATTAGTTTGTGAATAAGAGCGGTATTATATGGGGGGGGTTTTTTTTTGGTCCTGGGTGAGGAGGCTTGACGGTTTAATCCAGCAAACTTCTCGCCCTGCTTTATAGTAACACCGAGAATCCCCGAGGGTGGGGAGAGGGTATGATTGTGTATGGGCGAGTTGGCCTTTTTGCCTTTAGAAGGGAGGGGGTATAGCAGGATGGGTGGGGTGGGGATCGGTACGGTAGGAGAAGTTTTGTTCGATGGTAGTGGGGGTTTATTTAACCTTACTTTGCTGCCTGATATGAAGGGGTTGAGTTTATTCGCTTTTTGTATGTGGGGCGATATTCTTTATTCCGTTACTCCGTTCGGTGGGGTGGGGCCTCCCAGGGCGGGCTTCTCATTCATTCATTCATTTTGAAAAGTACTCTTGGATACAGCACGCCCCTCATCCGAGGCGAGAAATACTTACTTTGTGCCTTTTTTTAATTTTTTTTATAAAAAAGTCTCCGGACGGGGTTTGTGCTGGGATAGGTTATGATACTAAGCGTCTGGAGTATTTTGTAAAATGGCCAAGTGTGGTATGGTATTATATGAGACTGGGTGGGTCATGAGTTTTGTATGTATGGTGGCGGATTGTGGAGTGTTTTTGTAGTTATTGCCTAAGTAGTTTGTGTGCGTGAGATGAGTTCTGGTTGAGTGGTGGGGGTGGGGTGGTTACCGGTGTTGGGTTTCTGCGCTGCTTGTCTTGGTGTATGTTGTGTGTGCGGGGGGTTGTCTTTGATATGGGGGTTGATGTAGTGGGGACAGAAAGATTGGAGAGCTATTATGCGCTCTTGAGAATTTTGGTGGAGGGAGGGAGGGAGGGAGGTTAGTGAGAGTAGGTTATAGTCAGTGATGAATCGGAAATTAATTTTGTTATGATATTATGATATCCCCCAGACCACAAATAAAACCCGCCTGAGTGATAGGATATGATTGCATGATACCTGGTAATACTATACCGTTGTAGAGAGCGTTCCTAGAAGGATCGACAGATGTGAAGAGATCAAAGCTCTAGTTTAGGTATAACAACATGTTACTAAGAAATAATACAAGTTGACAATCAACACATAAGAATTTGACCGGCCGGAAGTTTTGAAATGGAGGGGGTCATTTTGGAGTGATGACGAGTGCTATGTATGTTGCAACATTTTTATGAAAAACTAGAATTTAAGATTGAACCGGGTTGTCTAGAGAGTATATATATATAGAGAGAGAAATGGCAGAATGTGTTAATTAAAAAGGGGAAAGAATAAGAAAGAAGGAAAATATCCCTAATTCCCCTCAAGCTGTTTTCGGGATAATAAAAATGGGGGGGGGGGTTTTTCAAAATCCCCATCCACCCAACCTATTGTCCGTTAACAAAATTAACCGTACACAGAGGATCCACGGCAACGCAACTCTCCTCGCTACCTCATTTTCAACACCACCTAAAGATATTCCTCTGGATCAAATATTAATTCTTACTATGTATTCTACTGTGTTTACATTTTATGTCTTTTTTTGATTTTTTGATTTTTTGATTTTCATGATGGTGGGGTTGGTGGGGGGGGAGTGCTGTCATCATTGCTGGAGTTTTTCCTGTTCGTTGATGTACTGTACGGTTAATTTTGTTAAGGCACCATACCATCAAAACTAAGTGTACTGTACAATATCGTATTAGACAATTGAGGAGGTGGTTAGTCTCGGGTGTTTAATAAATAATATTATGAGTATATTATAGTACGCACTGATATAATTTCTTTTTTCACACACACCCATACCCGTCCCCCGCAGCGCAAGATGGCGGCGGTGTTCGGTCATATTAGTTGTAAGAGGTGTTTGTACAAGTATCGATATTCCCACGTTCCAACAGCACGTCAGCAAGGCCCTCACCTCCATTCCCGGTAGCTAACGGTGGGGGGTGTGCGGCTATATTGGGTTCCAGCAGCATCTTGGCGATTCCTTTATATCCATTCCCGGCGGCCCACGATAGGGGTGTTCGGCCATATTGGTTGTCGGGGGTGTCGGGATCGATATCTCCATGCTCCAACAGCATGTTAACCAGTCCCCCATCTCCATCCCCGGCAACCCACGATAGTGGCGCACCTCCCATCGTTCTAGCAGAATCCCCGACACCCCCTCACACGCATTCTCCGCAGCCAAAAAGTGTGGCCTCTCGTCATATCCGTCCTCGGCTGTGTTGGGATTAAAACGGCCCGGACATAGCAGAATCCTCAACACCCCCTCACACCCATTCTCCGCAGCCCAAAAGTGCGGTGTCTAGGTGTATTCGTCTTCGTCTGTGTTGGGATTGAAGTCGTTTAGTTCTGGCAGAATCCTGAATACCCCCTCATATCCATTCTCCGCAGCCCAAAAGTGTGACCTCTCGTCATATTCATCCTCGGTTGTGCTGGGATCGACGTTCCCTTCTAGCAGCATCCCCACCACCCTCTCAAGCTCATTCCCAAGTGGGTCAATCTGCGCACCATGATGCCATTGCTGTGGGTCTAATTGTGATAGCCCCTAAAGTGTTTGATGCCCATCGAAGTCCGTTTGTCTAATGAAATTGAGAATAGTGAAGTTGAGAACATCGTTGTTGACAATATTGTTGCTGTTCCGCTCGTTGAATGAACTGGCGTTACCGCCGGCCTGCCCTTGCTGTGATGACATCTGCTCTATGGGCTACAATATCCAAATCCCTCTCAGAGAGGAATAGAGAGGGATCACGCGCGACCAGAGTTGGACTTCTCTCGGAGTTCAAGGGAGGAATGGAGCCAACTTATCCTATACCGTAAAAACCGTAATAAAGGAGGGATGTGCTATGTAGCTCAGAATTCTCTGCTTTGGAAAAGGGGCAAAAAGCGCCAGAAGGAAAGCGCCAGAAAAAAAAAGAGCTGCTCAGCCCCTCCGAGAGAGGAACGCTAGACCTTACCGGAGGAGGCGGGTCCAACGGCATATCACATGTTTTTCGTTTATTACAATTTTTACGGCAGTCCGTCGGGTGCTGAGCGCAAGAAAACTGGTTAAGAAAATAGCAAATCTGGCCAAGAAAATGACGGGATCTGGGAAGTATCCTTCCCCAGCTGGAAATAAACTACTTGGGGTTTCAAACTGAGACCTGTTCCACCGGTTTCTCTTGTGAGCACTGACGGGTTCAGACACAAGGATCTAATCCTGCGCAAGTATGCACTAGTCCAATCATTACCGGCAGTGCTCAGAAAGGTCTCTGCGGGGCCCCAGTTCAAGAATGAATTTTGCCCCTGTATCAGCATCGTGCCCCGGATCGAAAAAGTAGTAAGCTGGCATCCAACATTTGGATGGAAAATGTTATTTATCAGCTTTGCACCTGCACTCGCAAATACCGTATCGTGAGACTGGGGAAATTCGCAAAGTCCGGAACTTGGATCTCTTATATCAGAGCTAGTTAGAGAGTAGTTTTGGGCCCCTCTCGGCCGGATAATTTCTGTTGGGGTGGGCTGACTGTGAAGTACCTCACTAAATGAAAACTAGCGGTACGCTTATCTCACATATCCGGGAGCTGAGGTGGGCCGGGAGAGTATGGCGGGGGGTCCATGATATCTAACAGTGATAAGCACAAATGTGCCCGCATCACAGATTATCACCCGCCCCTTGAATTCGCTACTTGTTGGAGCGTCCTTCCATATCCAGCATGTTCGGCTGTGGGGGAGTATGATGCATCACCCGGTAAAGTGGCGGGTGAGGCGAGTGAGCCCGCGTGACTCCAGGTAATGGTGGCTAGTGCTTTCCTGTATAGATAGCCGGGGACACCCCCCCTCCACCCGTTTCTTTCTCAATCAACCTCAGCCATTTCAACATTACTAAGCAGGTCTCATCACTCCCTCCAATAGAGCAACAGGAAAACTAGAGCAATAAAGTCTTGTATATCAAGGTCTATGGCGATACCCCGCGATAGCCAGGGGGATGACGTATGGAGGGACATATCACAAAGGAAACTGCATCTCCAACGACCTTTGCCTTCTTCGTCCCCCTAAGAGAATAATTTGTTCCATCCCAGCCACCAATATATCCACTTGCAAAGTAGGCTACATTGTGACTAGTATCTCAGCGACCCAGCTGAACGCTCAATTTTCCAGTCACCAAGTAAATCCCTCCCTCCTTTATTTAAAATCCTTTACGATATATTTTATACGCCGCC